>PDWJ01003551.1_pt1 | contig 14759 bp, 10 predicted proteins | sample 1430881 | NCBI WGS metagenome assembly PDWJ01 (sample SAMN01162460, study PRJNA174530) | Oral metagenome, whole genome shotgun sequencing project. | biome: Marine environment; feature: Marine mammal; material: Swab sample of the gingival sulcus; isolation source: swab sample of gingival sulcus... | reverse complement strand
ACTTCTTCGTTGGAAAACTTGGAAAAGCTTCCGCTCCTGCTCACGCCCCTCGCCTACGTCCTGTAGGCGATAGCTGGCTAATCCCTGCGTTTTCCGCCTTGAATTAGCGAATTCTGTCTCAGCGAAAATTCCACTCAGACTTATTCAGAGATTCCTAAAGCGGGCGAACACTGAACTGTCTGGCGAGGTAGTTGATAATATCCATCGATTCATACAGCCACTGCACCTCACCCGCTGGCCTGCCGATACGCAGGCAGGGCACTTGGGTTTTGCCGCCACCGGCCAGCAGCTCCTGCCGCCACGGTGGCTGCTGATGGATATCGCGCATCTCAATTGGCAGCTGGTGCGCCTGCACAAACTGACTCACCCGTCGGCAAAAGGGACAGGCCGGAAAATGGTACAGTGCCAGCTACACAGCTGGCGGCTTGGTATCTGACATCGCTTACTCCTCGCTCACATACACCCAGAGAAAAAACAGCATAAACAGCACATCGTTCAGCCCGTAAATCAACATAAAGCTGCCCGCCAGCAGGCTTTGCGCAAACAGCGCTGGCAGCTCGGCGCTGTACTGCCACATCCACACACACCAGCTCAGCACATAAATCAGCTTTTCCACGGCAAACACGCCGACCAGCGTGCGGACTTCGCGGTAGCGCTGGCTGACCGCCAGATACGCCAGGCCCCAGACCATAATCACCAGCAGACCAAAGCCGGACATCACCGAGGGGTAGGCGGCGCTTAAGTGGGCATTGGTAAAGCACCGGGAAAATAACAACACGCCGCCAATATTGGCGACACCGGCAGCGATAAACCCGTATCGCTTGAATCGTGCTAATTGCTCTGGTGACATAACAACTCTCGGGGGGGCTTAATCAATAAATACATGATGCGGATAGTCCAGAATCAGGCCAGCGCCTTGCTGACTATCTCGTACACATCACGGCTCAGCTGCGCGGTGGCGAGTATGCGCTGCAACTGCGCCTGCATCAATGCTTGACGCTGCGCATCGTAGCGCCGCCAGCTGTTGAAGGCGCTGACCATGCGCGAGGCCAGCTGCGGATTGCGCGCGTCCAGCTGCAACACCACATCCGCCAGCAGGGTGTAGCCCGCGCCGTCCGGGCGGTGGAAGTTGACCGGGTTGTTCATGCAGAAGCTGCCGAGCAGGGCGCGAACCTTGTTCGGGTTGCCAAGGTCAAAGTGGGGGTGCGCCATCAGCGCCTCAACCCGCTGCAAGCAGTCCGGCAGCGGCGAGCTGGCCTGGGCGCTGAACCACTTGTTGACCACCTGGGTATCGTGCTGCCAGCGCTGGTAGAAGCCGTCCAGCACATCGTCGCGCGCCGCGCCGGCATAGTGGCAGAGCTGGTTGAGGGCAAACAGGCTGTCGGTCATATTGTCGGCATCCTGGCACTGCCCCAGACACAGGGCGAAGCTGTCGTTGCTGTCCAGCTTCATCAAATAGGCCAGACAGCGATTTTTCAGGCTGCGCTCGGCAATATCGGCGGCGCAGGGGCGGTATTCATCCTGCGCGGCGTTCTCGTGGTACACCGCCAGCCAGTCCTTGCGCAGCGCCCTGGCCAGCGCGGTGGCGACAAACTCGCGCGCGGCGTGAATCGCCTCGGGATCGACCTCGTCCAGCGTCTCGGCAATATAGCGTTCGCTCGGCAGGTGCAGGGCGGCAGCTTGCAGCGCCTTGTCGGCATCGCGCTGATTGAGAATCGCCTCGACACTGGCGATAAAGCCCGCCTCCAGTTGCAGGTCTCGCCCGGCCTGATAGTCGGCAATCAGGCCGTGCAGCACTTGCAGGGCGTAGTTCTGCATCGCCTCCCAGCGGTTAAAGCTGTCGCTGTCGTGCGCGGCGAGGAATTGCAGCTGCTCGCGGCTGTAGTCAAAGTGCAGCTTGACCGGGGCGGAGAAGCCGCGCAGTAACGACGGCACCGGGCGCTGGGCAATCCGGGTAAAGCGCAGGGTCTGCTCGGCCTCGGTCAGGTGGAACAGCTCACAGGCTAGCGGCAAATCCTTGCCATCGGCACCGAGTAAGCCGAGCTTGATGGGGATATGCAGAGGCAGCTTGTCCACCTGGCCGGGCGTGGGCGGCGTGTGCTGCTTGAAGAACAGGGTGTATTCCAGACTATCCGCATCGTATGCCTCGCGTACTTCGACCACCGGTGTGCCCGCCTGCGCGTACCAGCGCTTGAACTGGCGCAAGTCGGTATCCGGATTGGCATCCTGCATTGCCGCGACAAAGTCGTCACAGGTCACGGCCTGGCCGTCGTGGCGGGCAAAGTACTGGCGCATGCCGCGCTGAAAGCCCGCCTCGCCGAGCAGGGTGTGCTGCATGCGAATCACCTCCGCGCCCTTCTCATAAATCGTCAGGGTGTAGAAGTTGTTGATTTCGATATAGCTCTCGGGGCGAATCGGGTGCGCCATCGGCCCGGCATCCTCGGCAAACTGGTGGCTGCGCAGCATGCTGACATCCTCGATGCGCTTGATCGCCGCCGAGCCCATATCGGCGCTGAACTCCTGATCGCGAAACACGGTCAGCCCCTCTTTCAGGCTCAGCTGAAACCAGTCGCGGCAGGTGACGCGGTTGCCCGTCCAGTTGTGGAAGTACTCGTGGCCAATCACGCTCTCAATGCCCTGGTAGTCGGCATCGGTGGCCGTGTCCGGGCGCGCGAGGACATACTTGGCGTTAAAGATATTCAGCCCCTTGTTCTCCATTGCGCCCATATTGAAGTCATCGACCGCGACCAGCATGTAAATATCCAGATCGTACTCCAGACCAAAGCGCTGCTCGTCCCAGGCCATCGCATTTTTCAGCGATTGCATGGCGTGCTCGCACTTGTCGATATTGTGCGCCTCGACATAGATGCACAGTTCCACCTCGCGCCCCGAGCAGGTGGTGAAGTGGTCGCGCACCAACTGCAAGTCGCCGGCAACCAGGGCAAACAAATAACAGGGCTTGGGGTGCGGGTCGTGCCAGGTAACGGCGTGGCGGCCATCCTCCAGCTCCTCGCGGGCAATGCAGTTGCCATTGGCCAGCAGTACCGGGTAGTGCTGCCGGTCGGCGACAATCCGGGTGGTGAACACGGTCAGCACATCGGGGCGGTCAAAATAGAAAGTGATCTTGCGAAAGCCCTCGGCCTCGCACTGGGTGCAGAAGTTGCCGCTGGACTGGTACAGCCCCTCCAGTGCCGTATTCGCCGCCGGGTTGATGCAGGTGTCAATACTCAGCTCGAAAACATCCGGTACATCGAGCAGCTCCAGCAGACTATCCGCATAGCGATATTCCGTCTCGGCGAGCGTTCTGCCGTCTATGCGGATAGCCTGCAGGGACAGCTCCTCGCCATTGAGCTGCAAGGCGCCGGGGCGCAGGCGGCGCAGCTGACTGGTGGCCGTGACCTGGGTGGCCTCCGGGTGCAGGGCAAATTGCAAATGCAGGGCATCAACGGCAAACACCGGCGGTTGGTAATCTTTCAAATAGGTCGTCTGAACAGGGGCTTGACTCACGGCAGCTCAACTTTTGGCAAAAAACAGGGCGGGCATTATGCCAGAAAACAGACAAGCACTGCGTTCTGGCTTATTATATAAGCCATAAACAAGTCGTGAACGGCTTTTCACTCAGACTTGTTCAGCGCTTCCTTATTTACCCTCCCAGACCCTGCACAGGAACCACCGTGGACAGCCACCATGTTATCGACACCATCTTCTTGATTTTTGCCGGCGCTGCGGTGATTGCCACCCTCGCCCTGTACGCGCGCCAGTCAATGCTGGTCGCCTATATGCTGCTGGGCATTATCGTCGGCCCCTGGGGGCTGCAACTGGCCACGGATATTGACATCATCGAGCAAATCTCCCACGTCGGGATTATCTTCCTGCTGTTCTTGATTGGCCTGAGCCTGGAGCCGCGCGAGCTGATCGGCATGTTGCGCGCCACCACGATTGTCACCCTGATCAGCTCCCTGCTGTTTGCCCTGGTCGGCGGCGGGATTGCCCTGCTGTGCGGGCTACCCGAGCGCGATGCACTGGTGATTGGCCTGGGCTGCATGTTCTCCAGCACGATTATCGGCCTGAAACTGCTCCCCGCCACCGCCCTGCACCACCAGCATATGGGCGAGCTGATGATCAGCATTCTGCTCCTGCAGGATATTATCGCGATTCTGGTGATACTCCTCCTTCAGGGCATCAGCAGCGGCGAGGGCTGGCTGGCGGCGGGCAAGCTCGCCCTCGCCCTGCCGGCGCTGACTGTCTTTGCCTTTGTCTTCTCACGCCAGGTGCTGCACCGCCTGCTATTGCGCTTCGACCGCATTCAGGAATACATCTTCCTGCTCACCATTGGCTGGTGCCTGAGCATGGCGGTGCTGGCGGAATCCTTAAACCTGTCCTATGAAGTCGGCGCCTTTGTCGGTGGCGTGAGCCTGGCCATCTCGCCGATAGCCCGCTTTATTGCCGAGAGCCTGCGCCCGCTGCGCGACTTCTTTCTGATTATGTTTTTCTTCACGCTGGGCGCAAAGTTTAACTTTGGCCAGGTGCAGCATGTCATCCTCCCGGCGGGGTTGATTGCCGCCGCCATGCTGGTACTTAAACCCCTCAGCTATCGCTGGCTGCTGATACGCCAAAACGAGCGCCCCGACATCGCCCGGCAATCGGGAGTGCGGCTGGGGCAGATCAGCGAGTTCTCCCTGCTGATTGCCGCGCTCGCCATCAAGACCGGCCAGCTCAGCCAGCACGGCGCCTACACCTTGCAGCTGGCGACCATGCTGACTTTTATCGTCTCCTCCTACTGGGTGGTGGTCAAATTTCCCACCCCCATTTCCACAGACGATAAACTGCGTATGGACTAGCTCCGACAATACCCTTAATCTAGGTGGACAATTTCTCGACCCCCAAAAACGTCATGGCAAATCATACGCTGGAGCTTGAGCAAGCTCACATCCTCCTCTCCCACAAGCAAGCCGAGCGCATTCAGCAAGTCTCGCGCAGCCTGGCGCATCTGCACGATTGCGAAGTCCGCCTGACCATTACCGGGAATGTCGATGACACCGTGCGCGAATTGCAGCGCGCGCGCTTTGATCTGGTGCTCTGCGACCGCCGCCTGCTGACGGCCAGGCTGATTGAACAGTTCAATGCCCTGCGCGCGCGCGGCGAAGCCGCCACCATCGTGCTGCTCAGCAACGAGCCGGACGAGCAGATCCGCCACGCCGGGCGCGCGATTGGCGCCCTTGATGCCATCCCCCTCGCGCCGCTGAGCGAGGTGGCCTTGAGCCACTATATCCAGCTGGCACTGCAACTGGGCAATACCCTGCAACAAGACCAGTACGCCGGCCAGGTGCTCAATGCGGTTGGCAACTTTGGCGACGTCTGCTTTTATCGCGCCCACCTTGATGAACACGGCGCGGCACTGGCGATGCACTGGCTGTCACCCGCCTGTGCGGACATCCTCGGTATCAGCAGCAACGAACTGGCCAGCGGTGCGGGCAGCGACCTGCGCGAGCTGCTGATTGACGCAGACCGCACAGCCTTCGATCACTGGCTGGAGACTATCCGCATACAGCACAGCGCCTCTGCCGTGCTGCGCCTGCGCGACAACGCCGGGCAACTGCGCCATCTGGAACTGCAAGGCCAGGCACTCTGCGACAGCACGCAGACAACGGTCACCGGCGTGCTGGGGCGGGTGCGCAATATCTCCGGCCAGCAGCAGCTGCAGCAGCGCGAGGAACAGCTCGCCTGCCACCAAAAACAACTGGCCGATTTTGCCCGCGCCTGCGCGGATGCGCTGGAGCCGCAGGACTTGATTCGCAGCGCACCCAAATTAGTCGCCGAGGCGATTGGCTGCGACATCTGCGGTATCTTCCAGCGCCAGCCGACACAATTTGCCCTGCTTGGCAGCCACGGCTGGAAGCTGAACACCCCCGACGACCGCCTGCTGCCGCACGCCCGCAATGAATTGAACAACGAGCTGGACTTCACCCTCAGCCGCCTTGAGGCGGTGCTGATTGACAATGTTGCCGGGGAGCAGCGCTTTACCCCCTCGGCGATTTTGCAAGCCAATGGCGCTCAGGCGGGCATCTGCCTGCCGATTGTCGGCCAGCACAGCCAGGGCGTGCTGTGCGCCTACTACCGTGACGAGTTTGACCCCAGCGAGGACGACTTGCGCTTTCTGCACACGCTGGTGGATATTATCGCCAGCCACTTGCGCCCGCCAGCGACTGCCCCGGCTGTCCAAGCTGTACAGGCGCCCGCAGTGAGCGGCGGGGCTATTGAAGCAGGTGAAGCAAGTGCAGCAGATGAAGCAAGCGGGGCGATCCACGCCGCCTGCCAGCTGGTGCTGCGCACCCCGCGCTGGCAACGCTGCGCGGAAAATGTCCTGCAACGCCTCGGCCAGGCCTGTGCGGCATCGCACGCCTTGCTCTATACCCAGGCCGGCAACGCCCTGAGCCTGCACTATGAGTGGACAGAGGCCGGGCAGCGCAGCTACCGCGACAGCGCCGACAACGAGCAGCTGGACATACCCGCACTGCTGCCCGCCGCACTGCGCGAGCCATTCGCCAGCGGCGAGCCGGTGCAGGTCAATGCACAGCAGGGCGCGGCGCTGACGAGCGCCTTGCGCGGCCAGTCGCTCAGCGTGGTGCCCGTGTTGCTCGCCAATCAGCTCTGGGGCTGCATCCTCCTGACCCATGCCGAGCCGCCGCCCCCGGCGCAGCGACAATCCCTGGCGCTGCTGGGGTCGGTGCTGGGTGCGAGCATCCAGCGCCAGCAGCTGGAAGCGCGGATGGACGAGATTACCGCCTCGGGCACACTGGCCGGGGAGAGCTATCACGCCTGCCTCGCCCGCCACCTCGCCACCGCGCTGCACGCCGACTACTGCCATATTGGCCGCCTCGCAGCAGACGGTGAGCAGGTGCAGGTCATCGCCAACTGGTCGCGCAAGGGGCTGGGCGAGCCATTCGGCCACCGCGCCAGCGACAGTGCCTGCGCCCCCGCCCTGCAAGGGCAGTGGGTGCAGCACCCCGAGCGCGCCGCCAGCCTGCACCCCAACGACCGCTGGCTGCAACAGCACCACATTCACGGCTATGTGGCCGCACCGGTGCGCAATCGCGCCGGCGAGATTGATGGCTATGTCGCCATTATGCGCAACCACGCCCTGGCGCTGGACGAGAACGAGCTGCACATTGTCCGCCTGTTTGCCAACCGCGTGGCGACAGAGTTTGAGCGCGAGCGCATGGAAGCGGAAAACCGCCAGCTGGCGGCGATACCACAGGACAGCCCCAGCCCGATTTTGCGCGTTAATGCGAGCGGCCAGCCCGACTATATCAACCCCGCCTGCCAACGCTTGCAGGCGGAGCTACAGCTCGATGCGCTGGACTCGCTGCTGCCGAGCCAGCATCACAGTCTGGTCGAGCAGGCACTGCAGCAGGCGGGCACCACCCTCAGCGCAGAGCAAACCGTCGCCCAGCGCACCTTCGAGTGGTTCTATCACGCGCAGCCCGCGCAGCATGACGTGCAGCTATATGCCGTGGATATCTCCGCGCACCGCGATGAGGAAGAGCAGCTGCGCAACGATGCCTTCCACGACCCGCTGACCGGACTGCCAAATCGCAACTTCTTTAAAAACCTGGTCAGCCACAGCCTGGAGAAAAGCCAGCAAAGCGCCCATTACCACTTTGCCATATTGTTTCTGGATCTGGATCGCTTCAAGCTGATCAACGACAGCCTCGGCCACGAGGCGGGCGACCGGTTGTTGGAGGCGATCGCCACGCGCCTGGTTGACAATGTGCGCCCCGGTGATTATGTCGCCCGCTTTGGCGGCGACGAGTTTGCCATTCTGCTCGACGGCATTGGCGATGTGCACGCCGCCGGCGATATTGCCGGGAAAATTCAGCACGCCCTGCAAGCGCCGATTCAATTGGGCAACCACGAGAGCTTTACCAGCGCCAGCATCGGCATCGCCTACAGCGACCGCAACTATCAGCACATTGAAGACATGATACGCGATGCCGACAGCGCCATGTATCACGCCAAAAATAATGGTAAGGCACAACACGTCATCTTTAGCAGCGATATGCACGAGCAAGCCATGTTTATGTTGCAACTGGAAACCGACTTGCGCAAGTCGATTGAAAACAACGCGCTGCGGATTCACTACCAGCCCATTATTGATCTCGCCCACGACCAGCTGGTTGGCTTTGAAGCACTGGTGCGCTGGCAACACCCCGAGCGCGGCCTGATGTTCCCCGATGAATTTATCCCGCTGGCCGAGGAGACCGGCTTTGTCCGCCAGCTGGATCGCTGGATGCTGGATCAGGCCGCCGCGCAGCTACAGGACTGGCGCAGCACCTACGCCAATACGGAGAAGCTGCAAATCAGCCTCAATCTGTCCGGGCTGCACTTCGACAATATGGAAATCCTCTCCCATCTCGGCAACCTGTTAAATGGCAATGACCTGAGCGGCCACCTCAAACTGGAGCTGACCGAAAGCGTGCTGATGCAAAACTCCGCGCGCTCCCTGGAAATGTTCAACATCCTCCACGCGCGCGGCCTGGGCATCAGCATTGACGACTTCGGCGTTGGCTACTCGTCCCTGTCGCGCCTCAAGCGCCTGCCGATTGACGCGCTGAAGATCGACCGCAGCTTTGTCCAGCACATGCAAACCGACCGCGCCTCGCTGGATATTATCCGCGCCATTATCGACCTCGCCTACAATCTGAAAATGGAAGTGGTGGCCGAGGGCGTGGAAACCGCGCAGCAGTACAAGCTGCTCAAGCGTCTGGGCTGTCACTACGCCCAGGGCTACTACCTGTCGCGCCCGCTGCCGGCAGACCGCGCTGCCCAGTTTATCCACCAGCCGCTGAATTTGGGGAAGCGTTAAACAAGCCCGTTTTTAGATTATCCGCATTGTGCTCCTGCAATGCGCAAACTCCTACCATCTGACCCACAAGGATGTGGGTCAGATGAGGGAAATGCCGCAAGAGTGCGTGGAGCACTCACGGCCCTGGTCGTCGTCCGCATTAAAAGCAAGCACTTGCCCTATGCGGATAGTCTGCGGAGGAGGAGGGCTAACCCTTTAAGCGAGTGACGCGAATAACGCCATTGGTGCGCTTTAAGCGGCGCAGAACGTCAGCCAGCATTTGCCGACCCGAGACGGCGATCTCAAACACCAGCATGGCCGAGGCGCCATCGCGCTCGTTGAATTCGACGTGTTCAATATCGCAGCCTGCGGCGGTGATTTCGGTGGCGATGCTCGCCAGTACGCCGCGGCGGTTGTTGGTGTCAACGCGCACCGGCACGGGCAGCAGGGTGTCGATATGCTCGTCCCAGTCCACTTCCATAATGGTGTGGGGGCGCTTGCCGACATCGGGCAGGTTGGGGCACTTTTTGCGGTGTACCACCAGCCCCTTGCCGGCGCTGATAACGGCGACAATATGGTCGCCGGGAATCGGGTGGCAGCACTTGGCATAGGAGACGACCAGCCCTTCCGTGCCCTTGATGTCGAGCTGGGTAAAGGCGGGCAGGCCGGCGCCGTATACGCTGCTCTCCTCCGCCGACAGGCCGAGGTTGTGGTCGCCGGGGGCAATTCGCCGCGCCACCAGGCTGGGCACGCGGTTGCCAAAGCCGATTTCGCGCATCAGCTGCTCGGTGCAGGAGTAGCCATATTCATCGACAATCACTTCCCAGGTCTTTTCCGGCACATCGGCGATGTCCATCTGGTAGGCAGTCAATGCCTGGGCGAGCAGGCGACGACCCAGGCGGATGCTGTCCTCGTCCTTGAGGTTTTTCAGGTAGTGGCGTATGCCGGTGCGCGCCTTGGCGGTGACGACAAAGTTGAGCCAGGCGGGGTTGGGGCGGGCGCTGTGCGCGGTTTGAATTTCCACCGTCTGCCCGTTTTGCAGCTTGGTCGACAGCGGCACCAGGCACTGATCAACTTTGGCACCCACGCAGGAGTCGCCGACACCTGTGTGCAGGGCATAGGCAAAATCGACCGGGGTGGAGCCGCCGGGCAGCTCAAGAATGCGCCCCTTGGGAGTAAACACATAGACATCGTCAGGGAATAAATCGAGCTTGACGTTTTCCAGGAAATCGACCGAGTTTCCGGCGCTGTGTTGCAGTTGCAGCAGGTCTTGCAGCCAGCGCTGGGCGCGGTTTTGCGCATTGACTTGCGGCGCATCGTCGGATTTGTACGCCCAGTGTGCCGCCACGCCCTGCTCGGCAAAAAAGTCCATCTCCTCGGTACGAATTTGAATCTCCACCGGAATGCCCCCGGGGCCAAACAAGATGGTGTGCAGAGCCTGATAGCCGTTGCTTTTGGGGATGGCGATATAGTCCTTGAAGCGCCCCGGCAGGGGCTTGTAGATGCGGTGCGCCACGCCCAGCATACGGTAGCAATCGTCAATGCTGGAGACGACTACCCGCAGGGCGAACAAGTCCTTTATGTCCTTGATTTTTTGCCGCTTTTGCTGGCGCTTGCCGTACAGGCTGTAGACGTGCTTTTCCCGCGTGACGAGGCTGCCCTGTACGCCCGCCTCTTCCATGCTGGCGGCAAAGCGGATTTCCACTGCGGTCATAATTTCCCGGCGGTGCTTGCGGGTGCGCACAACATAGTTTTTCAGCACCTTGTAGCGCATTGGGTAGAGCGCCTCAAAGCCCAGCTCCTCCAGCTCCATGCGCAGGCTGTTGATTCCCAGGCGCATGGCAATCGGGGCATAGACCTCCAGGGTTTCGCGGGCGATGCGGCGGCGCTTTTCCGGGCGCATCACATTCAGGGTGCGCATATTATGCAGGCGGTCGGCGAGCTTGATCAGCATCACGCGAATATCGCTGACCATCGCCAGCATCATTTTGCGAAAGCTGGCAGCGGCGGCTTCTTCGCGAGATTCGAACTGGATTTTATCCAGCTTGCTCACCCCGTCGACCAGCTCGGCCACGGTCTTGCCAAAGCGCGCCGCCATATCGTCCTTGCCGAAGTCGGTATCTTCCAGCACATCGTGGAGCACGGCGGCAGCCACGCTGTGGGCATCCATTTTCAGCTCGCCGAGAATCTGCGCAACGGCGAGGGGGTGATAGATATAGGCCTCGCCGGTCATGCGGGTTTGCCCGCTGTGGGCATCGGCGGCGACCAGATAGGCGTCGAAGACCAGCGCCACGCCATCCTCGTCCATATATTCAGACAAGGTGGCGCACAGCTCGCGCACCACCAGGGGTGCGCTATCGAGCGCGGATTTGAGGGAATTACCAGGGGGAGCCGGCATGCTCATGCTGGCTCCCGGTGTTTGCGACAAAGTGCGTTGTCGCGGCAGGGCATCAGGTCGGGGGTGCGTCGTCGTGGTTGGCCGCAGCAAAACCGGCCAAATCCAATGAGACTATATCGTCTTTCTCATTGAGAATATCCCGAGTCACCAGACCTTCGGCAATTTCGCGCAGGGCGATCACCGTGGGTTTGTCGCCCTCAGCGGGGACGCGCGGCTCCGCGCCTTCGGCCAGCTGGCGGGCGCGCTTGGCAGAGACCAAAACCAGCTGGAACAGGTTGTCCATCTGGGACATGCAATCTTCAACGGTAACGCGGGCCATAAAATCTCCAAATCAAAAATCCAGCGTAGAAGCGGGTAGTGTATTCAATTTGGCTCGCTTTGGCTATGCGGATAGTCCAGAAGTGGGGGCTATAAGCCCTGTGGCGGGGGCATTTTCGCGCCGTCATTGAAAACGATTGGCCTAATACGCTTTGTTCGTGGCAAAATGTCGTCTTTATCGCTTAGCCGCTCTCAATTCACACATGCTCAGTCACTCCGTCGGCCTGGTCAAACCACAGGCGTTTCACTGTCACCAGCCATTGCTGCTCAGCTGCGGGCAAACGCTGGATCAGTACACGCTGATGTATGAGAGCTATGGTGAGCTGAACGCGGACAAGTCCAACGCCGTGCTGATCTGTCACGCCCTGTCGGGCAACCACCACGCGGCGGGCTACCACCGCGAGGACGACAAGCACCCCGGCTGGTGGGACACCGCGATTGGCCCAGGCAAGGCAATTGATACCAACCGCTTTTTTGTCGTCTGCTGCAATAACCTCGGCGGTTGCAGTGGCTCGACCGGGCCGGTCAGCACCAACCCGAATACCGGGCACTTGTACGGCGCGGACTTCCCCCTGCTAACCGTGCGCGACTGGGTGAACAGCCAGCACCAGCTGATGCAGCACCTGGGCATTGCACAGTGGGCGGCCGTGGTCGGCGGTAGCCTTGGCGGCATGCAGGCGTTGCAGTGGACTATTGACTACCCCGACACGCTGCGCCACTGCCTGTGTATTGCCTCGGCACCGAACTTGACCGCACAGAACATTGCCTTTAACGAGGTCGCGCGTCAGGCCATCACCTCTGACCCCGACTTTTGCGATGGCCACTACCTGCAAGTGGGGCTGCGCCCGGCGCGCGGCCTGCGCCTGGCGCGGATGCTGGGGCATATCACTTATCTGTCCGACGATGCCATGGGTGAGAAATTTGGCCGCAGCCTGCAACGCGACAAAATTCACTACGACTACGGCAGCGAGTTTCAGGTGGAAAGTTATCTGCGCTATCAGGGTGACAAGTTTGCCGACACCTTTGATGCCAATACCTATTTGCTGATGACCAAGGCGCTGGATTACTTTGACCCCGCCGCCGAGTTTGACGGCGAACTGAGCCGCGCCCTGGAAAAGTCGCGCGCGCGCTTTTTGATTTTGTCATTTACCACGGATTGGCGCTTTCAGCCGCACCGCTCGGAGGAGATTGTCAGCGCCCTGCTGGAGGCCGACAAGGATGTCAGCTATGTGGCGATTGAGAGCAACAGCGGCCACGATGCCTTTCTCCTCGACATTCCCGAATACATGGCGATTTTTACCGCCTATATGCAGCAGGTGGAGGTGAGCGATGCGCCGTGATCTGCAAATTATTGCCGACTGGATCAGGGCCGACAGCCGCGTGCTCGACCTCGGCTGCGGCGATGGCACGCTGCTGCAATACCTGAAGCAGACCAAGCGCGTGTCCGGCTACGGTATCGAAATTGCACCCCAGGCCATACTGGGTTGCACCCGGCGGGGCGTCAATGTAATTAAAAAGGATATTGACCAGGGCATGAGCGGCTTTCGCAGCCAGTCCTTTGACTATGTGGTGATGAGCCAGTCCCTGCAAACCATGCACAACACCGACCGCGCCCTGCTGGAAATGCTGCGCATCGGCCAGGAGGGCATCGTCTCCTTCCCCAATATGGGCTATATCCGCGGCCGCCTGCAGTTTGCCCTGAAAGGACATATGCCGGTGACCAAATCCCTGACCCACACCTGGTATGAGACGCCCAACATCCATCTCTGCACCATCAAGGACTTTGAAAATCTGTGTCGGGCGCTGGATATTGATATTCTTGAGCGCATGGTGGTGGACAATGAGCACGAGTCCCGCTTCGGCATGAATCTGTTGCCCAATCTGCTGGGCAAGATTGCCCTGTACCGAATCAGAAAATCCTGAGCCATTGCGCCATTCTCAATGACAAACACTCCCCACAGCGATACGGCCCAACAAGTAGAGATTGAAAAAATCGCCCTGCTGTTCAAGGAGAACCAGCAGGGCTTGCTGATGTCACTGCTGGTGGCCAGTATTACCGCCCTGGTCAGCAGCTGGCAAATTGGCTACACCAAACCCCTGAACTGGTGGCTGCTGTCGTCGAGCGTTTTACTGGTGCGTCTGGCCATACTGGCGCACTTTCAACGCCGCGTTGAACTCAACGCCAACAACCACCGCTACTGGGAGCACAACTTTGCCCTCGGCGCCGCCGCCTATGGCCTGGTCTGGGGGTTGAGCGTGCCCTATTTTTCAAACCAGCTGTCGCTTGAGCTGATGCTGCTGTGCATCATGGTGATTATCAGCATATGCGTGGGCGCCATGCCCTACCTCTGCTACAGCCTGAAAACCGTACAGGTTTATTTGCTGACCATTCTGGGGCCGCCAACGCTCTGGCTTGTCTGTCAGGCCAGCTTTATCGAAGTAATTATCGGCCTGACCTGCATGGTGTTCGCCTTGAGCACCTTCCTGATGGCGCGCAAGCTCAATACCATGGTGACCAACTCCATGCGGTTGCAATTGGAAAATGCCAACCTCTCCCGCGAGTTAATCAGCACCAACACCGAGCTGGAGGCGCTGTCCCGCCTCGATGCCTTGTGCGGCATTGCCAACCGCCGCGCCTTTGAGCAGGCATTTGCCACAGCCCTGGCTCAGGCACAGCGCGATGCCGAGGTTCTGTCGATATTGATGATCGATATTGATCACTTCAAACAGTTTAATGATCGCTACGGTCATCTCGTTGGCGACAAGGTGATTTACCAGGTGGCGCAGGTGCTGGAGCAGCAACTCAAGCGCCCCGCCGACCTGCTGGCACGCTATGGCGGTGAAGAGTTTATTGCCATGCTCCCGGACACGCCCGCAAGCGGTGGCCAGCGTATTGCCGAAACCATGCGCGAGGCGGTGGCGGCGCTGGATATCAGCGATATAGCGCCGCAGACCCTGCAGCTAACGATCAGCATTGGCGTGACCTGCCGCCCGGCACGCGAGGCCAGCACGCTGGCTGATTTTGTCCACTGGGCAGACCAGGGCTTGTACACTGCCAAAGCGGCAGGGCGCAACCGCGTGGTGGTTCAGCTGCCCGAGTGTAGCGCGACTTTTGAAATGCGACAAAAGGACAGAAAAGGTGCGACAGGATTTCTGGCATTTTCGCGCATCTGAGGGGCATTTAACCACCATTTAACT
>PDWJ01003781.1_pt1 | contig 14769 bp, 10 predicted proteins | sample 1430881 | NCBI WGS metagenome assembly PDWJ01 (sample SAMN01162460, study PRJNA174530) | Oral metagenome, whole genome shotgun sequencing project. | biome: Marine environment; feature: Marine mammal; material: Swab sample of the gingival sulcus; isolation source: swab sample of gingival sulcus... | reverse complement strand
AGCAAAATTTTCTAATAATGAATTTGTAAATGCTGCGGAAACCTCCAAATTGGGAAACCCCAGAGTATATTGATTTCCAGTTCCTATTTGTAATATGTTCTTAATTGTCAAATATCCGGTCTGAAATAACAGGGTAATGGGGGAGATATTTTCAATATCAAAAGAGGACAGAATTTCTTCTCCAGCCTTGATGTTGGTTAATTGCGGCAGAAAAAAGCGTTTTTGTTGTAAGATTTTGACCAGAAAGGCAGGTGTTCCCGTCTCGAACCAGTAATTTTTGAACTGTTGTCCATTATCCAGAAACAGCAGTATATCAAAAGGGTTGTATACATGGTCGCCCATAAAATAATAGCCATCATACCACGCTTTAATCTGTTTCATGTCCGCGCCTTGCAGATGTTTGGCAAACACGGTTTCCAGGTCGTGCTGGGTATAGCCGCAGATTGTAGCGAATTCCGGCGTAAGGGAAATGTCCACAATATTATTGATACCGGAAAAAACAGACACTTTGGAAAATTTTGTTACTCCGGTTAAAAAGGCGAAGCGAATATGTTCATCATTGCTCTTAATGATCGCATAAAATGCTTTAAGGGTTTCTCTTGCCGTATAAGCCATCTCTGGTTGATTTATATTATCCAGAATGGGTTTGTCATATTCGTCAATTAAAACGATAACCTGCTCCTGATAGAGTTGAGACGCTTCTCTGATAAGGCGATCAAATCGGTTGGCAGGAGAAAGTTCCCTGCCTGGAATGCCAAGCCGTTCTTCATTTTTTTCCAGCAGGAAGATAATCCTTTCCCGCAGTTCTGCCGGGGTACTGAAATCTCCCCCTGTAAAGGAAAGAGTGATAACCGGGTATTTTCTTGACCAGTCGTAATTTTTTTCAGCCGCAAGACCTTCAAATAACTCTTTGTTACCCTCAAACAAATTATACAACGTGTCTAAAAACAAACTTTTTCCAAACCGTCTGGGCCTGGATAAAAATACATATTTGTAGCGGTCGATCAGAGCAACGGCAATACCGGTTTTGTCCACATAAACATAGTTGTTTTTACGGATTTCACGGAAAGTCTGGACACCGATAGGGAGTTTTTTCATGGTACACATCTCCTGGTTTTAGGCCCACAGATGGACTCTTAACAAATCTTTACAGTAACAGTATCCTATTAAAGTTACACAATAAAATTGTTCCTTAATTTATTTTATAAAATCAACACCAACTGTAAATTTTGGTTTCCATCTGCCTTTTGAATCCTTGAAGAAGAGTTTTTTGTTGATATAGCTGTCAACGGTTCTCCAAAATTCTTTGAGCGTAATATCAATATATTTACAAAAAGCATCAATATATTGCTGACCACATTTCCCATCATATTCCTGTACATACCAAATGGCATCTTCTCTTGTTAAGCGACCTTCGCGAATATCGTAACATGCCTCATCTGTTGCAAATCCAAACCCAAATTTTAAGTATTTTATCATTTGGTTGACTATAACAGTATCGTCATCAAGAGCACTAAAACGTCTATATCTTCCAATATCATGAAGGTCTTCAGTCATGCGCCCTCTTAGCCCTCTGGCGACAGCAAAATCGGCATTACCAACTTGTGACCAGTTTTTGAGGTAATATTGGAGCCATATTGCAGAGATAGATTGTTCTCGCATTTTTTCTATATCAGGGAAGCGATACATCCAGAGTTTGTGAGGGGGAAATTCATCTTTTGGCAGTGCGTCAAGAGAGGCGTTTTGAATTGTATTGTACGAAAGAACATTAAAGGCGTTTCCAGTAGTGTCCGTATGTTGCCTGGTTCCCAGGACAATAGCAGTGTTTTCTCCCTGAATAATAAGGGGAATATTGAATTTCTTTGCGATATGAAGGCTTGATGCCCACAATGCTCGCTCTGCATAATTGCATGTATTGCCAAGCGTATAAAAGGCATGTCGGGATAATTTTTTTGCTATCTCAGGATCGGGATATACTTTAATCATATCAAATCCCAGACCACTCAGATTATCAATGTTGTGTTGTCCTACAGGAGTTATCTTATTGGGTACACAATTAACAAGAAGAGGATTGAGTCCAAGTTTTTCTTTGGCAATAACTGCTTGAAAGGTACTGTCTTTTCCTCCACTGACACCAATAACACAATCGTAAGGGGTTTCTCTTTTTTGGGCTTCAGCTTTTGCCTGTTCTGCAATGCCCACCAATTCTTTCCAGCGTTTATCCCAGTCAATATGCTTTTTTTCTTCTTCGTACAGGCAGGCATAACAGACTTGCTGCTCATTAAACAAGATTCCGGGGCGGGTATCAGGCTGTAAACATTTTTTGCAGTATTTCATATACGTTTTTCACTTTGTTATATAGTTGTAACGAAGGTTAAGCTGTTGTTTAAGTAAAAATACTACATTTTTCTTGCAACAAGCCATAAATGCGATGAAAGTTTTTGGTTTTTCAAATAATTTTGGAACGATTTTCCAAATTTATCCCACTCTGTAACTAATATTTTTTTGAGAAAAGGCTGGGCATCCAAATTGTATTCTCCAGTCAAAACTTTGGAGCGAACCAGTTCTGCATCTAATTCTCCAGGAGTTTCATTGGCCAGAATTTCAAACCCTTGTTTTTTTATCATACAGGCTAAAGATTCCGGCGTAAAAAGGTTGATATGCTCGGCATCAAGACTGTCTGACATGGTTTGCAGGGTAAGGATATCAAAGCCTTCTATGTTTGGACAGGTCAAGACAAGCAGACCACCTGGAGCCAATAGTTCGTTGCATTTTCGGACAAAAAATTGAGGGGAGAAAAGATGTTCAATAGTTTCAAAGCTGGTAATAACGTTGGCATAATCGGGTAAAACTGCCTTTTCTACAGGGCATTCTATGATTTCAATGCCATACTTTCGACATGTCGCTGCCTGGCTTGCTCCTGGTTCTATGCCTATAATACGGGCAAATTGTTTTGTTTGTAAGGCTTCCTGGCAAAACATTCCTGTGGACGCACCAACATCTACAAGAAGATTTGTGGCAATGTGGTGTTTTTTACATAAATCAATAATTTTTTGCACGCGGGGACGGAAAATTTTTTCCCTACGAGCCTGACGGGAGGCAGGAAAAATATATTTATCCCAATAGGTATATAAGGCAGACTGCTTGTAAAATTCATCAAGGAGGTCTTGTGGAGCACGAGGATTCATAAATACGGTATTACAATTGCTACAGCGTACAAATTTGAAGCCATATTTCTCAAAGTTCTGTGTGAAATCTGTATGTTCACAAGCAGGACATCCAACCTCAATAAATTTGTTTAAATATTTTTTTAGCCAATTCAAGTCTTGCTGCAAAGCATGTAGTTTGCCTGCATCGAGTTCTTTGGGACGGATATCATTTTCAGAAAAGGACATGCTTAACTCCAAAATTATTCACGCAGAGAGCGTTAAAAATTTTTATCTCGAATGGCTAAAATATGCCTTGCATCGCATAAGAAATGTTTATCTATCACCTTTTGCATATCATTAAGCAGGCATTCCGATTTAGACTTGAATTGTAAATAAAGTGAGTCGTTGAAAATGCGTTGAGCCTGGGAGAGTAGTGTATGAGTCAGGGCTATTGCATCCTGTCCGAAAAGCCACTGGGCGACGGGACGGTAGCCCATGCTGTGCAAGAGGTAGTCGATGGATTTCTCTGTAAAAAGTTGGCGGTGTACGGCTCCATCAAGGCATTTAGCTGCATTTTCTGTAAAAATAGCGTCCAGAACAGGGGTAAGGCCAAAGGTTGGGACGGAAAAGACAAAGACCGTTCCCTCTGGTTTGGCTTTGAGGGCATCAATAAGTATTTTTTGCTCTTCCAGATGCTCTAAAACAAAAAAGGCTGTGTATATCTGGGCGGTAGAATTTTGAATAGCCGATGCGATATCCTGGCCGCAGATTACTTTTTCTTGACCAAATTTTTCTTGAACCCGCTTGGCCAACTCAGGATTTGCCTCAATCCCGCCATAGGCAGCAATTCCAGCTTCATGCAACGCCCCTAAAAAATACCCCGCACCAACCCCTATTTCAAACCAGGATGCATCGACTGGGTCTCCCTGCAACAACCTTTCCTGTCGTAATTGCCGAAGTATCCATTCCAATTTTGGCTGATAGATACGCTGGCATCTTGATTGCCAGGCATCTTTGTCCAGCAACGGATAGGTTGTTGAAAAATTAACTTTGGATGAAGATGATACAACCTGTTCAGATTGAATATGCCCACATTCTTCACAAAGAAGGTATCTTGTTTGGCGGTGTAGAAATGATGCCACAGGAAGAGGAGTATCGCAAAGCAGGCATCTTGTGCGTTTTGTTGTTCCTTGTAAGGATCGAAGAAAAGCATCCTGGCGTTGTTTATTTTCTTTGTCATTTTTTTGCCATTCAGTATTTTCCAACGCAACATCCTTGAGTGGCTTTGAAAAATCAGAACGCACGATGGCCTTTTTTTTGAAGAAGAGATCAAGAATCGTTGGCACGTTTGCTAACGTATTTGGCAACGCATCCCCTATTTTTTGAGCCAAATCAAAATCTGACTTTGTATCTACTGTCAACACCACATCACAGTTCCACTCCATTGGGGGGCGTATTTTGACAATAGAGTACTCTGATGACCTGTTATAAAATCGTAATGTCAGATGTTCACGTTCATTTATATCAAGTTCACCAGCATCATCAATCTGCTTCATAAGCGATGCGGGATATATTTCATAATCAATACCAACAGGGAAAAGCCCTTTGGTTGTAGCTAAATCAAAAGGACGATGCTCCAAGGCATATTTAATAGCATAGTCAAGGCTCTTCGCATCAACAAAAGGACAATCTCCAGTAACTCGAACCACATAATCAAATCCAAAATATTCTGCTGCGGCTACATATCGACTTACAACATCCTCATTTGAGCCTCGGAAAACAGAAATTTTTTCTGATTGTGCAACATCCTCAAGAACATCATCCTCGTGAAGAGTTGTTGTTGCCAGTACAATTTGACTCGAAAGCACAGAAGGTTTGATCCGTTGCAATAAAAAACCAAGCATTGGAACTCCCCTTAACGGGAGGAGAGCCTTCCCAGGTAATCGTGTTGAGCCCATACGGGCCGCCACAATAACCCCTATTTTCAAATCGCTTTTTGCATGAGAGAGGTTAACGTCTGTCATTTTTGGCTAACTCTTTGGCGATGCGTAAGGATTGTTCAGAATTGATAAAAAATATTTCATTTTCCTGCATAGGAAAATGAACAATAAACGGCCCGTCAAGAGAACCTTTTTTTATATTTTTGTTTTTCAATGCCTTGGCAGTATTTACCTGCTGATAAATGACATCAAAATCACTTCGTATCCCCCGCCAGGGGTTAATTTGGGTTAATCCATGAGCATCACGCTTAAAAAGAGGTTCTTTTACTTCCAGCATCCCTGTAGCTGTATCTGCTTCGTTCATAACAAGGGTCGTCAGAGCTTCTTCAAGAGAATCAAGGGAAACAAAGGGTGCTTGTGGATAGCTAACAACGGTTGTGCCTGTCATGTTCGGATCAATATCCGTAAAAAGAGTATCCAAGGTCAGAGCTAGTGAAGCCGAACGAATGGTTTCTTCTTTTTTTCGTCTGTGAAAATAGAGACGTTTATCCTTATACCTATCCACAATATTCTTAACTTCTGGATTATCACAGCAGATCGCTATATAATCAAACAAGGTTGAAGCCAGGCATTTTTCTATTTCCCTTTGTAGAAGGCTTTTTCCATTCAGTTCACTCTTCCAGAGATCAGGAATAAAATCATAATGTTTACGACAAGGGATGCAGATAATAATGGGACGAAAATTGTCTATCGTTTCTTTAATCGCGTCCAGCTTGATATGCCGTCTGGCTGTAAGAATCCGTTTGCTGTCTGTTGTAAGATTGGTAGCGTGACGGCGGTAGTAAAAAAGGGGAAGATTGATGTTTGCAAAACGGTAGGAATGCAGAATCTTGCTCCAAAGATCATAGCCATCTTGTGCGCCCAAATCTTCACGGTAATAGTTGACTTTTTCCAGAACAGATTTGCGGATCAGGCAGCAAGCCCCGTTAGGCGGGTTGTCAAAGACATGATTGCTGCGAAAAATTTTTTCTCGCCATTCATGAATAAGAATATCACCATTGGCATCTACCAAATAATAATCAGGAAATACCAATGCACATGCAGGATTTTGTTCCAGATGGGTTGCTAATACCAACAAAATATTGCTGCTGAATACATCATCACCATCAAGACGAATAATATATTCACCTCTTGCCTCCCGTATGGCAAGATTACAAACCTTTGGCAGGGAGCCATAATCTACGTTAAAAAGACGGATTCTTTCATCACCTGTATAATACTGCATTATTTCCTGCGTATTATCAGTTGAACTGTCATTTATGACCAGAAGTTCCCAGGAACTATAGGTTTGTCCAAGAACGCTTTCTATAGCCTCTTGCAGGAATGCACCATAGTTATGGCTAGGAATATAAACTGTTACCTTTGGACTGTTCATTTTTCTATGTGGCTCTTTTTACAAAATTTGTTGCAGTTCATCACGAAAAAGACTGAGTTGTGCAAGTTCTGAAGGGGTCATGCTACAGGAATGATCCGGGCCATACATGGTTTTGTCAAGCGTAAAATGTTTTTCAATAATTTTTGCTCCACGGGAAAAAGCCGCCATTGCAGCACTGATACCAATGCTGTGGTCACTAAAACCCGCGTATGTATTGAAATCAACATGATGTAGTTTGATTTTATCAAGAGGTGTCGGGTATTGTGAGATGCAGTATAGATACGATACTTCATTCTGGGATTGAATATCAGGAAAATTTTTATGTTCCCACATGCCAAGGGAGATAAGTAAAGGTTTTCCCGTAGAATCCAGAGCGTCAATCAGGGCGTTGTCATGTATGGAGCGTGAGGCCACCTTGTATCGTTTGACATTCACCTCTTCCAACCAGTTAATCCGTTTGGTATCAAAAACAGACGCAAAAAATTCAATGTTCAGGTCAGAACAACATTCTGCCAAACTCAAGACATCTTCCCGTTTCAATTCCGTGGAAAGGTTGTAATCATACCAGGGGTTGTTGTTTTTGGGAAATAGCGCCCTGGCATCATAAACCTGAAATTTGACAGCGTCAGCACCATTTTCTTTGGCCGAATGGATAAGTTCACGAGCCAGCCCCATATCACCATTATGATTTTGACCAATTTCAGCAATTATTTCCATTGTTCTATCCTTTCCAGCCACATATTCAGCATGATAAAAGAAAAAAGAGAATGTCCATTTAATCTGTTGGAGTCATCAAGTAAAAGACGAGCTGCTTTTTCTGCTTTTGACGACAATAAACCGTGACGAGTCAAGGCAGAAGAAGGCGCAAAGGTTGCGGCAAAAAGGTCGTGCCATTCATGTTTCAACCAGTGGTCAATGGGTACATTAAAGCCATGTTTCTTGCGGTCGGCAACCTCTGCGGGAAGGATATTTTCAAAGGCTTTTCGCAAAGGCCATTTCAAAACATCTCCCCCAACGTCTTTTCTGACCAATTGTGAAAAAGACAGGGTTTTGGCAAGGGATTGTAGTGCAGGAGCCGCAAAAGGAATACGGCCTTCAACGGATGCCGCCATTGTCATTCTGTCCGCCTTGCACAGCATTTCATACGGGAAATAAAAATTCTGATCGTGATGGATATACTCCATTGCAGACCAGGTTTCTGTATTGTTCGTATCAAAATGCCGCAACGAAGATTGTATCCCTTCAAAGGGATCGGTAGAAAAAAGAGCTACTTTTTCTTCTTCTGCCGCGTAATAATGCCAGGCCCAGGCACGTTTTTGGGGTGAATACGCCGCCAGAATTTCCAGCCGTTTTTGCAGAGGGATTCCGGTGTTTTGAAAGGAAACCGGAGTGTCAGGAAGAACATTTGCCGGACGAATGCCGGATAATGGCAAAAAAGGATACCACGAATACCCGCCAAACGCCTCATCCGCTCCGTCTCCGGTGAGCAGAACCTTAATGCCTTGTTCTCTGGCTAATCTGGAAACACCCAGCACGCCAAGGCCGGAAGACACGGCAAAAGGCAGATCCCCTTTATCGCAAAATTCCGGCAGAAGGTCGCGAAAATCAGCAGCCGTTACGTGCAGGGTATGATGTCGTGTACCCAAAGAACGGGCTGTTGCTTCCGCCTGGGCCGACTCATCGGCCATGCCGTGATAGGGATCATGAAGTTTTTCAAAGCCAATGGTAAAGGTGTCCAGACGTGATAACTTTTGGGCAGCCAGGGTTGCGATGATGGAACTGTCAAGCCCGCCTGAAAGAAAGGCCCCTAACGGAACATCTGATAACAGGCGGCTCTGAACGGCCTGGGTTACTGTTTCCCGTACATAGTCAATGAGTTCAGCGTCTGAAAGGGAGGCAGCATCTCTTTTGCCTGTTGCAAAAGGTGTAAATGGGCGTATCCGTGTCGTGTTGTGGTCGCAAACCAATATATGGCCACGGGGTAGACTCTTGATGGCGGAAAAAGCTGTTGCCGGTTCAGGTGTCCATAAAAAGGTAGGGAAGTCCCATAAGGCTTGGTAGTCAAGGGAGCGGTCTATGTTCGGGAAGCGCAAGAGGCTTTTGACTTCCGATGCAAAGGCCAGTCCATTTTGAGGAAGCAGTGAGTAGTAAAGGGGTTTTTCTCCTGCACTGTCCCGTGCCAGAATGAGTTTATTCTCTTTTTCTATCCACAGAGCGCAGGCGAACATGCCGTCTAAATGCGAAAAAAGCTCTTCGCCATAGAGGTCGTACAAATGGCATATAACTTCCCCGTCAGAATGTGTCCGAAAATGGAAGCCCTGTTTTATTAAGGATTGCCGCAATGCAGGAGAATTATATATTTCTCCGTTATATAACAGCAGAACATCTTTTTTGGTGTTATAAAGGGGCTGGTCTCCTGTCTTCAAATCGTTAATTGCCAGGCGGCACTGGCCTGCCATGTACTCATTTGAAAAATAGCGTCCGCTTGCGTCAGGGCCACGGTGGTGCAGAGCTTCAAGCATGTTCTCCAGTATTTGTTTGGGAGGAAGAGGGTGTGTTGTTATGCCGCAAATTCCGCACATACTGAAGCCCTTTTGGGGTTATGGTGTTTTTTCGATAACAAGGCGTACTTCACCTTCCGGCCCCAGAATATCCTTGCCGTATTTTGTTTCTATATATCTGGATGGATTGTCAAAAATTGCAGGGCCGTCCTGGTGTTGCCAGGTCAGATCGTGCTGCTTACCCAGTCTTTTTATAATTTCACTGGCCAGAAAATATTCCCGTGGCGCAAAAAGATTATCCAGCATGGTATAGACAAGTCCTTCCCGTACGCCAAGATGGAGCATAACATCCCGAAAATCTTGTGTTGACACGCCGTCAAGCAAGGCACGCATTCTGTCATAAATCGGCCAATAACAACCGCCAGCCCCATACAGATAGAGCCAAAGCTTGCCTCCTGGTTTAACAATGCGCCAATGCTCATCAAGCCCTGGCAGACAGCGTGGCGTGTGGTGTAAAACGCCATTGGAAGCCACAAAGTCAAAACTGTCAGAGGTAAAGTCCCGCAAGTCTGTTATGTCCGCGCACACTGTTTCGATATTGCGCAGTCCATATCTTTTGATCTGTTTTTGAAAAAAAGAAAGGCTTGCATCACCAAAATCCGCCGCAACAACTTTTTTAGCACCCATTGAAGCAAGAGCAATGGAAAGCCTGCCTGTCCCGCAGCCCCCGTCAAAGCAAATGCTGTTTCTGATTGTGGCAGAAGAAACGCCACTTGCTTCCAGACGGTCTCTGACAAGCGAAACAGAATGGTCATACGTTTCATCACTGTAAACCGTCCAGGCATTTTCAAAAAGTGTTTTCGTTCTGTCCTGTGGGGCCTTTTCCTCTCTCTCTCTACGCGCGTGCGGTTTCCCGAACTCTGTTGCGATACTGGCTGCTCTTTGTAGTTTTTCAGTTAAAAATTGAAAAAGAGATTCAAGAGGTTGAAAGGGATTTTTACCTGGTTCAACGATTACCTGTTCAAGAAGTGATGCTATATAGAGCATGGATTCCAGCTGTATGCTCTTGTTGTATGCTGTTGCTGGTAAATTTTTGTATGTTTTTTCAAATTGATCAATATATGTTATGTTCATTTGTTATCCTTGTTTGCATGTTGTATCGCTGGTTCAGATTATCAAAAAGGTGAATCTATAGAATATCTATTTTTTGAAGGTAGCTGTATAGTTGCTGTTTTTTTTCTTCCTGCCCAATTTTTTTATATGCTTGAAGCATCTCCAATGGATGGGCGTATCTTTTGAGGCCAAATATCTGGGGAAGGGTATACATTTCTTCCGCTAATGCGAGTATACTTCGGATTTCTTCTGGTGTTTTTACTTGGCTGGATTCACATACATAAGAAAGGATTTCTTCCTGAGCGCCGATGGGGGGAGTCATTTTTTGAAATAATTTTTTCACCGTTGAAAAATATTTTTCTCTTTTTTCTCCCACCTTTTCCTGATTTTTCAAAAATGTCTGTTCATCAACCTCATCTCTATGAATGGTTGCGGCCTTGTCACAAACCTTTATTTTTTTTCCTGAATATGCTGCAAAATATATTGAGGTCATAAAACCAAAAACGATAACCCCATCAGACAGGTCGAGAAGTGTTTTTTGGCGATTCAAAAAGAGATTGTCATATATATGTCCACATGTTGTACAATGGTAACCATGACTTGAGTAAATATTAACGATGTCTTTTGTAACATCAGCCCAGTAAATATTTATGGTGACGCTGTCGTAATTTTTTTCTTCTTTTTTTATCTGGCTTAAAATATTTTCATGATGAAGCTCATTGTAAGAATGATGGGTTGCGTGAAAAGGATAGACAAGGAGATTTTTTCCTAATTTTTTTTTAAGATTCTTTGTTTCGTTTTCTGGGAGATAAGGCTGTGCATAGGCAATCATTGGGCCTGTCACGATAGGTAATTTCCCTGTTGTATTATAAATATACTGTGCTGCTCCTGTATTGAATGTACATAACATAGGGAACGGAGCTTGCAGGTCATGTTCCCATTGTTCTCCTGGAAATGTAGGCCCATGTTCAATAACTGCCTTGAGCGGATAATCGGCGGGCAGTCCCGCGTATTGTTTCAGAATATGAGCGTTCCCATAAAAATCGTTGGCCTTGTGCCACTCTGGAGTCGTGTTTGGCGTGTTAATATCACCTGCCAGTTCAAAAATATCTTCATTGTACATCAGTCATTCATCCTTTAATATCTATCTGGGAGAGGCCCATTGGGATATGGTTCAGGCACTCTCTTTTTGTTATTCCAAATAAGTAGAGTACGCTTTGAACATTTTCCGTGAAAGCAATAAAAACCGAAAAAATTGCGGTGAATAGCGGTTTTAATCACCGCAAACATCTTGTGCGGTAAATGCTTTTTGGGAGTTTTGCAGAAATATTTTTTGCTCTTTCGTCTTGTTTTTTCCCCTTACTTTTGGGTTTGTTCTTTATAAAAATATACACCAGTATAATCAATCTGTTGTATATCCGGTAAAGATTCCCCTCGTCGTTCAAAAAAATCATGCACAGCCTTTTTGCATCCATCCCAGTGTCCGTAGTCGTCAATCTGTACGTAAGCTCCTGGAACAAGCTGGTCGTACAAATTGTCGAGTATCGCTTTTGTGGACTCGTACCAGTCGCCGTCCATGTGTAAAAAAGCGATAGGGCCTATTTTTGAGCGTATAGCTGGTAATGTTTGTTCAAAATATCCCTTAACGATATGAATAACATCTTTGGCAAAAAGTTTTTGGCAAAGCTCCGTCACGCTTGATTCTGGCGCGGCGCAGGTGCCATTGCCCCAACCTGTTTCTTCCGCATGTTGCCCCGCGTGGGTATCATGTTCCGTGGCTGGCGGCATACCTTCAAAGCTGTCGCAACAAAAAAGGGTGCGCTTTGGATTTTGTGTATCCGTTCGCTTGAGTACTGAGGCCAATAGTCCGCTTGAGCCACCTCCGGCCACGCCACATTCCACAAAATTTCCCTCAAGCCCACGCTGACAGATTTCTTCCGCGTGGGTGTAGAGGCTGAGCAAACGGCTTACAGAAAGCATGGTGTATGGAGCAACTTGTTTATATAATTTGACAAAGTCTTGTGGAGCGTTGGCGGGTATGTTTTGTGCTGGAGGGGGGATTTTATGAAGTAACTCAGATGCCTGGTTGTTAGAAGGAAAGTGCCGCAATTCTTCCTTCAATGACTCACGAGCGGAAGCGGTGTCGCCTAATTGCAAAAAGGCAAGGCCGCGCAAAAAATCAAGGTTTTCAAGCGGGGTTTTCAGGCTTTTGGCCAGGGCTGCTATTTTCGCGCAATCCGTGTAATTTTGTGCCTGATACGCTTGTAAGAGCTGGCCAAGCAGTTTTTGGCAAAATGTCCGCCGTTCATCAAAATTTCCTTTTTGTAACGCCTGTGTTAGCTTTTGTAGCTCAGCAAGTTGCATGTTTTTTCTCGTAGTTAGGCAAAATGTTGACTGTGTTTTGTTTTTGATTCTCTGGATAAATCAATATCTTTTTGAATCAGCTTGTTACATTCTTTTTTTTCTTAGAACGATATATTCATTCGCGCATAATTCCGGCGGAAGGTGTTGTACAATTTCATGCTCAAATAATTTGATAACTTTTCTGTTTCTGGGGTCTCTGATAAATTTTGAAAAGAGGTCCATAAAGTTATATAACTCATCAGTTGTTAAATGGTCTTGAGCGTTTGAATTAAGAGAAATAAAATTATACGGTATTATTTTTTCTATCTCAAGACCACATTCACAGCAGAAATCTTCAAGTTCTTTTTGAGTAATTGAAGCGTAGAATGTATTTCCTGCGATGTAAGATTGTCTTTCCTTCATTCTTAGAGAGGGATCGCCTTGGGAAAGATGGTCTCCATTAACCGTATCAAACATGATTATTCCATTTTGTTTGACGATGCGGGCCTGTTCTTTTAAGAAATCTTCCCATTGATAAAAATATGACATAAACCAACGAGAGACAACGGCATCAAATTCATTGCTTTCAAACGGTAGCTTCATACAATTTGTATGTACTGTTTTTATTCTTAAATTCCTTTTATTTTTTTCAAGAGCTGCTAACATCTCATCGGAGATGTCTGCTGAAGTAACATCACATCCATATTGCGCAAGAGCAAGGCTTAAAATTCCTGTTCCGGCTCCAACATCTAAAACAGTATCTGACTTTTTTATATACTTCTTAATATACGGAAATTCTATATCATAAAAATATTTTTTAGTGTGGAGTATCTGCCTTTCGTATGTATCTCCGTGATTTTTTTGTTGCCAATACGTGAATTTTGATTTGTTTAGTTTTTCTTGTTCTTCTTTTGTAAGTCCTTTATTTTGTTTGATTTTATCGGGGGGGGGGGTAGGCATTGTTCGCTCCTTTTTAGCTAAAAAATTGTTAAAACGTTCTTTGTTCGCCGTTTTTAAAAAAAGATTGTCTACACAAGTATACAAATTAAAATAACGTATTCAGCGTGTTTCTTTTTATCCAGATTTGTTCGTCTCGCAGATCGATTGATACAATTCCAGGTATTTTCGCGCGCATGTGTTCGGATTCCAGTTTTGCAGGGCATGTGTCCGGCAGAGTTTTCTGATAAGGGGATTGTCTTTTACTGAGGCAGCCCACTCAACTCCGTCAACAAGCCCTTGCACATCTTTTGGCGCTGTTAAAAATCCTGTTTCCTTGTGGCTTATCATCTCTGGAATGCCGCCGCTGGCAAAGGCGACAACCGGCGTTCCGCAGGCCAGAGCCTCGCAAATGACATTGGGCTGGTTATCTTCCAGGGACGGCACAAGGACAGCATCTGCCACATTATACAGCGCTGCCATGGACTGGTCGCTGTCAATATGGCCCGTAGCCTCAGCCTGAATGCCGGTTTCCAGAAAAGGTTGGGGCGGATTCCTGAAGCATCTGCAAAAGATAGATGCCGCCTTTTCGTTTGTTGGTCAGATTTTGCGCCGCAAACAGCAGCACTGTCTTATCAGGGGGAATTCCCAGGCTTTTGCGAAGTTCCTGCCTGCTTAGAGGCTGGTACGCGTCCACTGGTTGGCCGTACGCGATGGTATGGACCGGAAAACGGGAAAAAAGGCTGCTTTTTTGGGCCTCGTCTGCCAGCCACTGACTGGGAGCCACAATGTGCAGGTCAAGTTCACGGTAGGCAGCCATACGGGCCTTCCAGGTCTGGCGGGAAAGATCATTTTCCTCGTTTGAGCCCAGCTGGGGACAATTACCGCAGTATTTTTCAAATCCCCGGCATCTATCAGCATAATGACACCCGCCGGTAAACGGGTTCATGTCATGCAGTGTCCAGACAATGGGCCTGCCTTTAAGCGTATCCAGACTCAGGGCTGGATCGCACATATTGGCCACCCAGTGCAGATTAAGGACATCAAAATCATCAAACAGCGGCACGTTTTTGAAATCAAATCCCTGAATGGGCAGCGAAAAATATTCGGCACCTTCTGGACGTTGAGGATACCTGGCTATGGCTTTTTGCCGAAGCTGGTTGTTTGAGAGCAAAGTGCCGTGCAGGGCTGATTGTCTTTGCTGGCCATGAGGTTGTACGTTGTGCCTGTATGTCGGTAAAATATGTACAGCTTCACGGGAAAAACGCTGATTCATCACATAAAATTCGCTGTTCACGTCTTGCGTCCTGAGTGCCAGATGCTGCCGTACGGCAGCCGTACCCGCTCCGCCC
>PDWJ01003548.1_pt1 | contig 14769 bp, 12 predicted proteins | sample 1430881 | NCBI WGS metagenome assembly PDWJ01 (sample SAMN01162460, study PRJNA174530) | Oral metagenome, whole genome shotgun sequencing project. | biome: Marine environment; feature: Marine mammal; material: Swab sample of the gingival sulcus; isolation source: swab sample of gingival sulcus... | reverse complement strand
TTTTATCCAAGTTCCGTAAGCTGCCGCAAATTTTACAATATCTAAAGGAGTTAAGCCCTCTCCTACTCTATCGCCTATTGTTCCTCTTATTCCTGATATAGATTTTATTAATGTCATACCTGTAATTTATTTTAATTAGTGATTGAAAATGAAAAAATGGAAGCGGGAAGTGAAATCTCAGCTATCCCTATTCCTTTTTTAAGTAATCAACCGACAAATGTACATAATTATTGCTTAAAACCTATAATACTTTGGAAATTGATTTTTGGTGCAGACTTTAATGGGCAAAGCAACTTAATTATAAATTATTCATTCTCAACTGTAAATTCATTAACAAAAGGCTCTTTACCAGCAAATATTATCGCTAATTTAATAATTTTTTTGGGTTTTATGTTGTTTTCTATCAATTCGGTATAGTATTTATTTATTTCAATTTGGCTTAATGCTTTATTTATTTCTTTGTTTATCCTCTCGGTAAACTTCTCTGCTTTTTCTGATTCTTTTTGTTTTGCTACACTTTTTATTTCTATGACTATTCCGTTTGCTGTTTTGTCACAAGGTATAAGCATTATATCGTAACGCCCTTCGCCGCTTTCTCGGTTAGATTTTATAATGTAATCATCTTTCAAAATTGACAACAAGCCAAGCGTATAAACATGGTAAATTTGCTCCGTGCGAACAGTTTTCAATCTACTGTGCTTGTCTATTTTGTCGGCTGTATCGTAATAACTGAATGTATCGCCTACAAGCCTACGAAAACCTTGCGCAAATTCTTTTATTCGGTTGTTTATTAAATGCCTTGTGGTATTAATTAATAACTCCTTTGTTAACTTTACTTCATTTTTCAGCCATGTTTGTATAACATTTGTAAATACTATTTTGATTTCATTATTAGGTATTCTTAGTTTGTGGTTGCCAAAATCACTTTCTTCAACTTGGGTTAAATAACCGTTATCCGTAAGTAATGTCCATAAAAGTTCATTATCTGTTTCAAAATCTTGAAATACAAAATTATCGTGTAACTCTTTTTCAATAGCCTCCCCTTTAATTAATGATTGAACATTTTCTTGCACTCCAAGTTCAATAATTCTACTTTTTATAAGGGAATAATCGCCCGAATTTACCCAATAAGGTCTAAACCCATCTTCGTATTTTGATATATAGTTTACTATCGACCAAGGATTATATATATTATCGGATTTACCAAATTTATAACCATTGTACCATTTTTTCACTTCTTCTATTCTTTCCGGTAAATTAAAATCATTCAATAATTTTTCTATTTCGTCTTTTGTAAAACCGAAACTATCAGAAAAATAATTTGAGCATACTCCAAAAACATCAAAATTATTCCACTCCGAAAAAATACTCTCCTTCCCTACACGCATTACACCTGTTAAAAGCCCCTTCTCTAAGTTAGGATTGCCCTTATAAGCTTTACCGAGAAATGTTTGCATAAAACCGATTACCTTTTCATAGTATGTTTTATTTTCTTTATCGGGCGATTTTATTGGAGGATTAGTATTGTTGAATGCGTTAATAATTGGTGCATCATATTCATCTACAAGAATTATTACCTCTTTGTCAAAATGTTTTTTTAAATAACCACTTAACAGTTCAAGTCCGAATTTAAAAAATTTATCATTTGCTTTTTCTAATATAATATTATTTATCAAATCCTTGTCAATGTCAGATAATTTATCGGAAGTTAACAAATAGTCGTGAGTTCTATATAATCGTGATATTAAAGTTTTAAAGCTCTCATGACAATCTTCCCAATTTTCTTCTTTAACATCCTTTAGTGTTATATTTATTACAGGATATTTATTCTGGTGTTCTTCACAAAAAGCTGTGTGTTTTGATATTTCAAAGTCTGCAAACAATTCTCTGCTTTCAGACTTTTGAATATCAAAAAAATGTTCTATCATCGACAAATTAAGGGTTTTACCAAAACGTCTGGGACGAGGAATTAAAACAATATCATTTGCATTATTGTAAAAATCATATATTAACTTTGTTTTATCTACAAAATAATAGTTGTTTTTCAAAAATAACTCAAAATCTGAGCGCCCTATTTTTAATACCTTTTTTGTATTCATCATTGTAGTATTTTCATGCAAATATACACTGTTTTTAGGGAATAAACAAACAAGCCGATAACTATGATATATTTAACACTCTGTAAATTATAGAACCCGTTTTGATAATTTAGATGCTATTATCTGTAATGTATAAATAAAGGATTTTATTTTGAGTTATCTATGGTGAGAGTTTAGTCATTCTTTACTCTTTATAAGTCTAAGCCCGATTACGACAAATAAAGTGCCGATAATTTCCCAAGAAGTAATTCGTTCTCCGAGTATCAAAAACGACAAAATATATCCAAACACGGGGCAAAGAAACAGCCATTTACCGGCATCAACGGTATCTTTCTTTACCAAATTGAGCCACAATAAAGTAGCAATAATCGACACTACAAATATTAACCAAAATAAAGATATGTATAAATTGTAATCGTATAAAACTGCTCGCTTGTTTAATAATATCGCAAACGGCAATAAAAAAACTCCACCAATAAACGTTTGCCAAGCATTAACAGATTGATTTGAAATTGAAAGATTTATCTTTTTATAATAAACACCGGCAAAAGAATATGATGTGCGCCCTACTATGAGCAAAAATATCCCCAACAGACTAATTTTAGCAAATTGTATTGTAGGCAAACTTGCTATTGTTAGTCCAAAAAAGCATATAAAAAAGCCTATGAGTTCGTTTTTAGTAATTTTTCGTTTTAAAACGATTGATGAAAAAACAATTATTAAAATGGGGTTGATTGCTATAAACAAATTTGCTAAACCTGCCGTAACAAATTCTATGGCTGCAAATAAACACCCCAGATAAATAGTTACATTCAACAAAGCTAACAAAAACAGCTGCTTCCATTCTCCTCTATCGGGTAACTTTTGTTTTGAGATAAATATAGCAAACAATAGCATTATCACACCTGCTATTATAAAGCGAATAGTTGCCAATGTTAATGGCGATGCCGATTGTATGCCTATTTTTATGGCGATTGATGAAGTGGTCCACAGAAGAGCAAACAGTATTCCCGAATAATTTGTCCTGTTCATTCCCCCATTTCATTAATCAACTACATATACATTAATACCCGCCTCCTCTAACTTTTTTAGGTCGTTTGGTTCTATGCCACTATCGGTTATAAACACATCTATTTGGTCCAAATCACAAATTTTACCAAAGCCTCTCTTGTTTATTTTTGAAGAATCTGCCAAAACATATACCTTACTCGCACTTTCAATCATCAGCTTATTTAGGTGAGCTTCGGCAGCATTAGAAGTGCTAATTCCAAACTCGGTATCTATGCCGTCAATACCAAGGAATAATTTATTGCATGCAAACTGTTTTAATGTAGATTCTGCTACACTGCCAATTACCGAAGTAGAACTCTTACGAACTTCACCCCCAAGCTGTATAATATTGATATTATTCATATTACATATTTCTAACGAAGCTCTTAGCGATGAAGTTAATACAGTTAAGTTTTTAAAGTTGGCAATATTACGAGCCAAGTAATGTATAGTGGTTCCCGAGGCTAAAATAATAAAGTCATTATCATTAATAAAATTAAGGGCTTTTTTGGCAATTTTATTTTTTTGCTCAACATTAATGTTCTCTTTTTCAACAACGTTGCGTTCAAAAGCATAACGAGGTTTTATACTTGCCCCCCCATGTGTTCTATACAGATATGATTGTTGTTCAAGCAAAGTTAAATCCTTGCGTATTGTTACCAAAGAAACTTTTAATCTTTCACTTAGTTCATGAACAGTTATATAACTCTGTTTTGCGAGTATATCAAGTATTTCTTGCTGTCTTTTATTATGTTGTGCCATAATTTTAAATTTGTGCAAAGATAGTATTTTTAGGATTTACAGACAAAGAACCTTTCAAAAAATAAGCAGGCTGTTTTTAATTCTTCATTATTGATTATCTACAGTGAAATCGGTCAGTTAAAAATAAGTGTTTTTTTACAAATAAAAGTGTCAAAAAAAATTGTGATAAAACCATAAATTTATAACTTTGCAGAAAAAATTTAGTTATGTTACTTTTGACTTGGGAAAACTTACCTTTAATGGGGCAAATTTATTGGATTGTAGCAATTTCTTCGACGACAATTTTTGTAATACTTTTTATTCTGTCGTTTTTTGGTGCTGATGCCGATGCTGACATAGACGGAGATGTTGATGGCGATATTGGAAGCGATATTGGAGGGTTTATTATTAACTTTAAGTCCATAATGTCGTTTGCTATGATGTTTGGTTGGGCCGGTGTAATAAGCATGACCTTTAATTTAAACAGCATGCTTACTCTGATAGTGGCAGTGGTAACAGGTTTAGTCAGTTTAATTGCAGTAGCTTTTTTGTTATTTTTTCTTAGTAAGTTGAGTTACAGCGGAAATATGAAAAAGGAAAATGCTATTGGAAAAACAGGTACCGTTGTTTTAAGAATACCTCCCAAAAGGCAAGGAGTGGGACAAATTCAAATACAAATTCAAGGCGGTTTGAGAACCTTAGAGGCAATGACCGAGGAAGAAGAATTATTAAAATCAGGAACAAATGTTTTAGTTATTGATATTCAAGATAATGTTTTAATAGTAATGAATGAAATTTAAAATTAAAAGCTAAAAAACACCGACATAACAATCTAATTATCAGCAATATATCTACTAATTATTAATTGCTAATTGTTAATTGAACAAAGTATTAATTTTATATTCACAATTTTAAAAAAAACGATATGACAACTTTAAGTTTTTTATTATCCATATTAGGATTTGGAGGATTCGGAGGATTAATAGGAATACTAAGTCTACTGGTAGTATTCTTGGTAGTTTTAATGTTTATTTTAATTGTCAGACGTTACAAAAGATGTCCATCTGACAAGGTATTAGTGATTTACGGGCAGATAGGAAAGCAAGACGGCAGTAATAAAACTGCTAAAATTATTCATAGTGGAGCATCATTTGTTTGGCCTGTACTTCAAGATTTTGAATTTATGGATTTAACGCCAATACCGATTATTGTTGATTTAAAGGGAGCCTTGAGTAATCAAAATATTCGTGTAAATGTTCCTGCCAGATTTATGGTTGGTATTTCTACCGAAAAAGATGTTATGCAAAATGCAGCTGAACGTTTATTAGGGCTTACATTGGATAATATTCACGATTTGGCATTAGACATTATTTTAGGACAGTTGCGTGTGGTAATTGCTACCATGAAAATAGAGGAAATAAACAGCGACAGAGAAAAATTTCTTGCTAATGTAACAGACGCAGTCGGACATGAATTGAAAAAAATAGGTTTAAAACTGATTAACGTAAACGTTACTGATATTACCGATGACGACGGATATATAGAGGCTCTTGGTAAAGAAGCTACTGCACATGCCATAAACGAAGCTAAAAAATTGGTAGCCGAAAAAGACAGAGACGGTGCCATTGGTGAGGCAAATGCAAGAAGAGAGCAAAGAATACAAGTGGCAAGTGCCAATTCGCAAGCCGAAATTGGTGAAGCAAATGCAAATAGAGAGCAAAGAATACAGGTGGCAAGTGCTAACTCAAAAGCTGAAATTGGTGAGGCTGATGCAGAACAATTAAAAAGGGTTTCAATAGCCAAAGCAAATGCTACTGCTGTAGAAGGTGAAAACTTAGCGCAAACTCAAATAGCAGAGTCGGAATCTAAAAAAAGAGTTGAAATTTCGGAGGCTATTAAAAATGCCGAGATAGCAGAAAAAACAAACCAAGCCGAAGCCAAAGAAAAGGCATATAATGCTGAAAAAACGGCAGAAACATCTCGTGCCGCAAGAGATAAAGCAACTCAATACGCAAATATTGTTGTTCCGCAAGAAATAGACAAGCAAAAAATAGAAATTGCTGCCGAAGCCGAAGCCGAAAAAATTAGAAGAATTGCAAAGGGTGAGGCTGACGGAAAATATATGGAAATGGAAGCCATTGCAAAAGGTTCTTATGAAATGTTGAGCAAACAAGCCGACGGTTTTAAACAAATAGTATCTGCTACCGACAATAATTCTACCGATGCAATTAGGCTTATTATTGCTGATAAGCTTGAAGAGCTTGTTAAACTGCAAGTTGAAGCTATCAAAAATATAAAAATAGATAAAGTAACCGTATGGGAAAATGGCGGTAATGCAAATGGTACTTCAACTTCTAATTTTATGAAAGGCATGGCAGGTGCAATTCCTCCGTTAGAGGAGTTGTTTAATATGGCAGGAATGGAAATTCCAAATTATCTTGGCAAGAAAAAAGATGCCGAAGATGTTGATTTTGAGGAAGAAAAAAAGAAAGAAAACAACTCGAAAGCAGAAGGATAAAAATTAAAAGTTAGCAGTTGTTAATTAAAAATGAGGGTTTCTCTTTTGTTACAGAGAAACCCTCATTTTATTTAGAACTCTCAATCAAGCCATAAATCAGCTTAGTATATGAAGAAGATTGATTTCTAATATTTTTTTGTATATTTGTCGTGCAGCATATTTTGCTTATTTTTAATAATATAAATAACATAAAACTTAAAATTATGGCTACAACCAAAAATAACGAATCCTACCAATCGGGATATATTGATGTAACAGGCGGACATTCCTTATATTATGAATTATATGGTAATCCTAAGGGAATTCCGGTGCTATTTTTACATGGTGGACCCGGAGCGGGATTTTCTGATTCAGATAAAAAATTCTTTAATAAAAGTCGATATAAAGTGCTGTTTTTTGACCAAAGAGGTTCATCAAGAAGTAAACCCTTTGGAAGTATCGAAAATAATACCACACAAGATTTACTACACGATATCGACTATATTTTAGATAAATTGAATTTCGACAAGGTGTATGTGTTTGGTGGCTCGTGGGGTAGTTCATTGGCTTTGGTTTATGCTATTCATAATCCCAACAGAGTGCTTGGATTAGTGGTTCGCGGTATTTGGTTGGCAAATAAATATGGATTAGACCATTATATGAACGGCGGTATCAAAGAGTTTTTCCCCGATGTTTGGGAACGTTTTAATAGTCTGGTTCCAAAGGGCGAAAATCCGGTTAGCTATTATTTAAACAAAATGCTTTCCGACAATAAGAAAGAAAGCGATAAATATGCTTACGAATGGGCTTATTACGAGTTATCGTTCTACACCATTAATAAAATAGACGACCCTGCCGAACTTTTAAAAACTCTTTCATACAAATCAATGGCAATATTAGAAGCACATTATATCAACAACAAGTGCTTTATTCCCGAAGATCATATTATGAAGAATATTGATAAAATAGCGCATATTAAAACTGCCATTGTACAAGGACGATATGATTTTATTTGTCCGCCGGCTCAAGCATTCCGATTATATTCAGGTTTGAACAATGCAAAATTAACTATGACAAATGCGGGACATTCTTCATCAGATGCCGATACCAAACGCACTTTAATTAGAGAACTGAAACGAATAAGCACTCCGAAATAATGGGGAGGGAAGTTGGGAGACGGAAGACGGGAGACGGAAGACGGAGGTTGGGAGACGGAAGTCAGGAGACGGGAGACGGAAGACCGAAGACGGGAGGCGGAAGACGGGAGACGGGAGACGGAGGTTGGGAGACGGAAGTCAGGAGACGGGAGACGGAAGACCGAAGACGGGAGGCGGAAGACGGGAGACCCAGAAAACAATAATTTATTTAATAATTTTGACACTTGCATATTCATTTTAGGGTATACCTCAACAAAAAATGGAATTAGACACAGACAAGTCTTGTAATTACTATGGATAAAAAATACAAGATGAAGTTTACAAACTAAAAAAAAATAAAAAAATGAGAACAGTAAAATTATTTTTACACTTATTAGCTTTGATAATATTAACAAGTTGCAATAGTAATTTAGACAAAAGACTACCTCTTGTTGATATAGATGAGAAATGGAGAAATGGCAACTTAACCGAAGCTAAGACAGAAATTAATGACTATTTAAAGAATAATCCTGATAATGAATTAGCTTGGGCCTTGTTAGGACATATCGAATCTTCTCGTAAGGAATATTCTGCTGCTATTTCGGCATATAACAAATCTTTAAGCTTAAATCCAAAAACAGTTGAAGCCATAACCGGCATGGGTATTGTCCATAGAAGGATGGGCGATTATGATAAGGCTTCTGATTACTATCATAAAGCTATAGATATTAATCCGGAATATGCCGAAGCTTATTCAAGCCTTGTTTTAGTAAATTTAAAAAGAAAAAAGTTTAAGCAAGCTGTTGCAATGGGCTTGAAAGGTTATGAACTGGATAAGACAAATGATATAATTGCTGCCAATTTATCTATAGCTTATCATTTTGTAAATGACACAATACAAAGAGAAAAATATTTTAATATTGCCAAAAAGAACGGCTATAAAAACATGAAGACTTTAAGAGCAATATTCGATGGCAAATTAACTATCTTTAACTAAAAAGCCAACTTTAAAAATTGCTAATTGTAAAAATACTATTCGTGTTTAATAGAGTTGATAGGGTTTTCAACACCCACAATAAATGCTTTATATATAACAGTAGCAAGAGCAACAGTGCTGGCAAATACAGATGATAACAAGAATAGCCAAATGTGAATATAATCCTTATAGGCAAAATTGTTGACCCAATTATTTAGCAATATATAAGCAAAAAGCCACGACAAAATATTGGCAAAAATTATAATAAGGGCAAACTCTTTCACAATTAACTTTATGATAGAAAAAATAGATGCGCCTAAACTTTTTCTAATCCCTATTTCTCTTATTCTACACTCGGTTATGTAGGAACTTAATCCCCAAATCCCAAATAAAGATATAATAATAGAAAGCAAGGTGAAAGTTCCTACCATTTCAACAAGAATCTCTTCACTTTGATAGTGCTGCTGCAATATATCAGTAAGTATTTGATACTCAAAGGGCTTATGTATTTTCATATCAATCCAAACCTTTTCGATGGTCGATATTGCACTGTCGATATTATTACTTGCAGTTTTAATCACTATATATCTTGTATCTGCTGTTTGTCTATACTCTTTGCCGTGCATCAGTATTGCAAAAGGCTCTATTTTTGAGTGCAACGATGTGGTATTTATATTGCTGAATACACCAACAACCTTAACAGTTCTATTGCTGTTGATATAGGTAGTGTTAAGTATATCGGCGGGTGTTTCAAAATTCAAATATCTACACATCTCTTCATTCACTAATATTGCATTGCCCGAATCTTCCTCCAACTCATTAAAATCACGACCCGCAACAATTTTTATTTCTAATGTTTCAACAAAATCATCTCGCACAAACAAACCCGGATAAAATTGATAATCACTATCTCTGTTGTTTTCAGGAACAAGGCTGTATGTATTATGCCCCGACCCTATTATATAGTTCATAGCTGTTACGCCTTTTATATCACTGTATTTCAGTAGCTTATCCTTAAATTCGTCATATCTGCTTGCTTCTTCAACACCTGCATCAATTATTATTGTATTTTTCTTTTTAAAACCCAAATCGGCTGTTCGCAAATATTGAAGTTGATTATATATTCCCAAAGTTGTGATAATAAGCCAAATAGAAATAAGAAACTGAACAAAAACCATTATTTTTCTTGAATGCAAAAACTTTGTACTCAATATTAAATTATTTTGCAAAAGCTGAGTGGTCTTATGATTTGATAAAAATATTGCAGGATATATGCCGGAAACAATTCCCGTTAATATACTTAGAAAAAATAAACTTATAGAGGTTATCAAATTAAATTTGAAATTTACAGTAACTAAACCGTCAGTTATGTAGCTGAAAAACGGCACAACCAGTTCAACCAACGACATGGCAATAAACAAACTTATAAACGAAACCGAAACCGATTCAATTAAGAACTGTTTTATTAAGTCAATTTTGCTGGCACCTACTGCTTTTCGTATGCCGATATATTTTGCTCTGTCAATAGCACCTGCGGTTATGAGGCTTACAAAATTGATAATTGCTATAAACAATATTAAAAATGCCAAAGCAATAAGTATTTCAACATAAAAAATATTCCCGTTTTTCTCTATTTCATAGTCAAAATTCGACCTAAGATGTATATCCGACAGAGTTTGCAAACGAAACTTAATATTATCAGCTTCATCGCCATATTTCTTTTTTGTGAACTTATCAATATCTGTCTGAAATTGCTTTGCACTAATATCTTCTTTTAATAAAATGTAAGTCCAGCAAGGATTCCATATCCAATCATCAAGAATAGCTTTCTGTCGAGCAAACAAAACAGGTAAACTCGAAAACGATGCCAAGAAATCAAATTTAAAATGCGATTGGTGCTTTACATCGCTCAAAACACCTTTTACGGTAAATTCATACTTGCCGTCTACTATGAGTTTTTTCCCTATAGGATTTGTGTGTTTAAAGTATTTTTCGGCAGTAGACTTAGTTAGTAAAATACTAAAAGGCTCTTTAAGAACCTCTGATTTATTGCCTGTAATAAGCTCAAAATCAAAAACATCAAAAACGGAAGAATCGCAGTAGAAAAAACGTTTTTCATTGTAAACTTTATTTTTGTAGCTAACTAAAAACTGCGAGCGTTGCAAGTTGAAAAATCTAACATACGATTCAATATACTTATCATATTCCTCTGCCAATGAAGGTGCTAAAGGAAATGGCTGACTTACAGATTCTTCGCCAACACCATCAAAATCCATAACGCTCACTATTCGGTATATTCTGTCGTATTTTGTATGGTATTTATCGTAGCTGTATTCATCGTATACATAGGAAATAATGATAATAAACGATGCCATACCTATTGACAATCCTATTACATTAAGAAATGAATAAGACTTATATCGGAATACTTTGCTTATATATGATGTTATAATACTGTAAATCATACTTTTAATCCTTCTGTGCAATTTTTGCAAATATCTATACTTTGCCTATTGATAAACACTTGTTTTCTAAACTTCTTATATTTTTCAGACCCCCATATATCCCTGAATGACAATAAATTAACATTCCCCATTTTATACTTTGCCTCTTTATCGAAACAGCAAGGCAATACATCGCCCGATGCTGTTATTACAGGATTTGTCCATAGCCTCCAACAACGGTTTCGCAATTTCGATTTTATACGATACTTCCCGTTTGGCATTTTTTTATAGCGCGAAAAGCTCTCATTTTTTGGAATTAAAGGGCTGCCGTTTTCAAAATCATAAATTTGAGCCGTTTTAAAAATAATTTTGTCAACGCCTATCTGTTTCGACAAGTTTCTTGCCTCCTCAATTTGATGCTCATTTTCACCGGTAACTAAAAATTGCAATATAATTTTAGGATATTTTACTTTTCTAATCCGCTTTTCTTCAACCAATAATTGTAACCCTGTTAATACTGTTTTTAACGAACCTCCAACTCTGTATTTTTCGTAAACCTCTTGTGTGGTGCCGTCTACAGATACAATCAAAAGTTTTAATTTTGAACTGAAAATTTTATCAATATTTTCCTTTGTAAGATAATGCCCGTTTGTTGAAATATTGCTATATATTCTCTTTACCGAAGCATAAGATATAAATCTATAAATCAGACTGTTAGTGAAAGGTTCACCCTGAAAATACATTGTGATATTTATCAGATAAGGCGATAATTCATCAACAATTTTTTTGTATAAATCAAAGGTCATATTTGCCGTATCAGCAGCAATAAGGGATTTATTTACAGGACATTCTTTGCACGATAAATTGCATTTATTTGATGGTTCTACCGATACCGATATTGGCATTCCCCACACAAGTATACGCTTTGTACATACGGTGATAATATAGCTCGCAGTCAGTAAACTTGCATTTAATATTTTTTTGAAAAAAACCACTTGATTTTCAGTAATCGCAAACTACGCAAAAAGCCTTATTTTTACTTTATTAGTTGCCTCCAAACTGCATTAAATACGCCTTTATAAAATTGTTTAAATCACCGTCCATAACAGCTTGCACATTACCTGTTTCATAAGATGTGCGCAGGTCTTTTACCATTTTGTAAGGGTGCATAACATAGGAACGAATTTGCGACCCCCACTCAATTTTTTTCTTGCTTCCCTCAATTTTTGCTTGTTCCTCTTGTTTTTTACGTAATTCCAACTCGTATAAATGAGATTTCAATAATCGCATAGCATTTTCCTTATTGCTTAGTTGTGAGCGGGTTTCGGTATTCTCAATTACAATTCCCGACGGCTCGTGTCTTAGCCTTACACCTGTTTCAACTTTATTCACATTCTGACCGCCTGCGCCACCCGACCTGTAGGTTTCCCATTTTATATCGGCGGGATTTATCTCTATTTCTATCGAATCGTCAATCATAGGGCTTACAAAAACCGATGCAAAAGTTGTATGCCGTTTATTTGCAGAATCAAAAGGCGATAACCTTACTAAACGATGCACACCGTTTTCGCTTTTTAGCATTCCGTAGGCAAAGTCACCCTCAAACTCAAGAGTAACAGTGCTGACACCTACAATTTCGCCGTCTAAGCGATATACTTCTTTCACTTTATAGCCGTTTTGCTCACCCCAACGAACATACATACGCATAAGCATAGCCGTCCAGTCGAGACTTTCGGTGCCGCCTGCTCCCGAGTTAATTTTAAGCACAGCACCTAAGGCATCTTCCTCATTTCTAAGCATATTGCGCGATTCTAAATCCTCAACAAGTTCTAAGCATATATCAAATTGCTTACCCACTTCCTCTTCGGAAGCATCGCCTTCTTGAAAAAAATCATTTAAGACTAATAAATCTTCTACGGCAGTCGATACTTTCTCATAATCATCAGTCCATTTTTTTATCGACCGCACTTTGCGCATTTGTTGCTCGGCTTTTTTCGGGTTATCCCAAAAATCGGGGGCATGAGTTTTTTCTTCCTCGTTTTCTAATTCTATCAGCTTTGCATCAATGTCAAAGATGCCTCCTTAACGCTTGCTTGCGCTCAACTATATCTGTTATTTGGTCTTTTAAAATCATCTGTATTGCTTGTTTGGTTAGAAGTTAGGAGTGGGAAGTTGGAAGACCTAAGTTTCAACGGATTTACTCCACTACCAAGAAATTATTTATTTACATTTACAATTTGCAAAGGTGCTAAATTATTTGCTATTTACGATATAACAAGCTTTTATTTTTACAATATACCAGTAATTGTAAGCATTACAAAATATATCACATATTGCTTAACATATTGATTATAAGTTTTTTAATTTTTAATTGTTAATTTTTAATTTTTAATTGTCGTTTTTTCAATCTAATTTATTTACTTTGTAAGCTCTAAGGCAAATTGTTATTATAAAGCTAAAGTAAAAATGGATATATCAGTTGTAGTATCGCTATATAACGAGGAAGAATCTTTAACAGAATTAGTTGAATGGATAGCTAAGGTTATGAATGCCAATAATTTCAGCTACGAATGTATCATGGTTGATGATGGCAGTAAGGACAAATCATGGGAAATTATTCAGAATTTAAAAAAGGAGCACCCCGAAATTGTAGGTATTAAGTTTTTGAAGAACAATGGCAAATCAGCTGCTATGTATTGCGGTTTTGAGGCTGCCAAAGGCGATGTTGTAATTACTATGGATGCCGACTTGCAAGATAGTCCTAATGAAATACCCGAACTTTACAGAATGATAAAAGAAGATGACTACGACTTGGTTTCAGGTTGGAAGAAAAAACGCCACGACCCCCTATCTAAAAGACTTCCCAGTAAAATTTATAATTGGACAGCTCGCAGAGTAACAGGTTTGCATCTTCATGATATGAATTGCGGATTAAAAGCATATAAAAATAAGGTTGTAAAAAGCATTGAAGTTTTTGGCGATATGCACAGATATATCCCTATTTTGGCAAAAAGCTCCGGTTTCACTAAAATAGGCGAAAAGGTAGTTCAGCATCGTGCCAGAAAATACGGGGTTAGTAAATTTGGTTTATCACGCTTAATTACCGGCTATTTGGATTTACTGACAGTTGTTTTTATCTCTAAATTTGGCAAACGACCAATGCACTTTTTTGGTACAATCGGCACGCTTTTCTTTTTCATAGGTTTTGTAATTTTAGCATACCTATCCTTTGCTAAATTTGCCTTTCAGCAATATAATATGACCGACAGACCAATTTTTTATCTTGGTTTTTTGTCAATTATTTTTGGTACCCAACTATTTCTTACAGGTTTTCTTTCAGAACTTATTTCCCGAACATCATCAGACAGAAATTTGTATCAGATTGAAACAAGAATATGATGCGGTAATTAAACAACTCCATCAGTACGATTATCAACATTATGAACTATCGGTGTGTTGTTACCATTTTGTTTCGTCGTATTCTATTAAATATGTTGTAATTTCTATGTTATTTATTTTTTCGCTTTGTTCCCTTATGGTTTCGGGTGTTCTGGCTCGCTTTGCCATATAAACAAGATAAACGGCTTTGTTTAATTGTAAACTTTCGGCATAATAGGCAAGTTGTTTTTTGCCTTCTTCAAATCGGTTTACTCCCGAATATACCTTTGTTTCCATCAGATATTCCTCGTTGTCGATATTTATAATCATATCGCTTCTTCCCAAACCCGTATCTGCTTCTCTGTATATTTTGCCTTTAAGTTCTTGAACAATTGCCGTAATAAAAGTTTCAAAACTATAAATTAATGCACTTTCTTTTATTGATTTA
>PDWJ01003547.1_pt1 | contig 14770 bp, 13 predicted proteins | sample 1430881 | NCBI WGS metagenome assembly PDWJ01 (sample SAMN01162460, study PRJNA174530) | Oral metagenome, whole genome shotgun sequencing project. | biome: Marine environment; feature: Marine mammal; material: Swab sample of the gingival sulcus; isolation source: swab sample of gingival sulcus... | reverse complement strand
TCCATCCGGGTCTCAATCATGTCGATTTCTGTGCCCACAAGTCCATGTTCGCTGACCATGTCCATGATTCCGTCATTGATGAGATCTCCAAGTCCTTTTCTGTTCTGGTCTTTATTGCCAATAAAAAGTCTGGTGACTTTTTCCGGATCAGATTCCAGGGCTTTGTCAAATTCTTCTTCATTCAGGGATAAGGTCCCGTCCTTGTGTACTTCCAGGCCAATAGCCGTGAGGCTGGAAAAATCCGATCCTGTATTGGGAATGGTTGTGGAAATAATATCCCGCAATTTGGACAGCATGGCTTTTGCTTCAAAGGAATCTTTCAGGGGATTTTCGCCCTCTGCATTGTCTTTTTTGTCCTTTTTGGGATCTTCTGCTCCTGGTGTGTTTGATTTACCAATGTCTTTTACCAGTTCGTTGAAGCTGTCTATGAGCGATTGGACATTTTCTTTTATGGGTTCCAAATCTCTGGAAACATGAATACTGCTTTCCCCGATTTTTTTCAAATTCAGGGTCACGCCGGAAATTACATCGCTGATCCCTTCGTTGGACTGGCGCTGGTAGGTAATACCATTGACCTTGAATTCACTATTCAGGGATTCCTTTTCCTCCGAACCTTCGATCTGTTTCCCCGTGACTTCTTCCATGGCAAGGTTTTGTATGTGAATCCGGTTGTCTTCGCCGGTCTCATTGGCGGTAATCGTCAGACGGAAAGGTTTTCCTTCCAATCCGGTATCCACCATTCTGGCAGTAACACCGATCTGGGCATCATTGATTTTTTGGGCAAGCTGGGCATAGGTAGTGCCGGGGGGAACTCGTAAAAAATTGGGCTTTTCGTCTTTTGTAAGACCTATGGCAATGGTGGTGTCTTCAGCCATAAAATCAAAATGGGGTTCGTTCTCTTCATATGCAATGACAACCTGATTGGAAGCCGCGTCACTTTCGTCCACAGAAGAAAGGTGCAGGTAAAAATGGTTTCCATTTTTTTCCATGGTGGCCTTTACCAGGGGATTGCCATCGCTATCCTGGTTGCCTGGGGCTTTGTTTATGGCATCAAGCACCCGGGTTAAGCTCATTCCTGCCTTTACTTCTACATCAATGGATTTTTGATTTTCCAGAGCTCCGTATTTGATGTGCATGGTGCGGTTTTCGGTAACGGCTTTTTGGGTTGGAGAGGAAATGCCGGTTGCAGGAGCTGCATACACAAGGGCATTCTTGTCCCCTATGCCAGCACTTTGAAAGGAACTGTATTTTGCCTTTTTTATCACTTCGATGTGGTTGGAAGATTCTGCGATCCCGTCGTCAGCCACAGCACCCAACACATTATCATCGGAAACAGAGGTCTTTGTCTGCAAAAAATCCGATTCCAGAGAAAGGGACAATGCCTTTGATTTCATTGAGAATAATTTTGTGTTGACTGAATTGTAGGCATCCAGTTCTCTTTTTAGTTCTTTTTTCTTGTTTTCTTTTGCCTTGATGGGAGCCTGTTCTGTTTCTCTGAGTTGTTCCAGAATGCTTTGAAGTTCCAGATTTGAACCCACTCCCAATGTGGTGATGGAGCCTGCCATAATTTTCTCCTTTGTAGTTCGGAATTACCGATACAGACAATATCGGATCATACCATAAAAAAACTTAAGCACAAAAAAGGCAATTTTTGATTTTTTCAAAAATTATTTTTGTTCCAATGGGTTTTGGATAAATTTGCCTTCCCAATATAGTTGGATATAGAAAGTCCATCCAGAATCCAGTAGGGCAAAAATTCCAGGTGCAGATATATTCTTGAAAGAAGTCTTGCAAATTTTGTACCTTTTTTCTAAAATTCTGTAACAATTATTCGGGGTTTGCTATTGCCATTGGGAAAATTGATCTTGGAAAATAAGAAGTTTTATGGAGAGTTGTACCATGGGTAGAAAAATGGATGAAAAAAACAAGATGTTGAAAATGATTGTGGTTCTTAGTGCGGTTCTTTTATGTCTGGGGTGCGGTGATGTGGAAATCTATTACCCCACATACCAGGCAGCAGAACAGGACGGGGTGTTCAAAAAAGGTTGGCTTCCGGATATCCTGCCCCCATGCGCAAGTCAATTTCATATAAAAACCAACTTGGATTTGAATGAATCCAGGGGAAATTTCTTCTTGGACAAGCAGGGTATGGAGATTTTTGTGGAAAAGCTCAAAAAAAGAGATGGAAAAGAAAATGAGTTTCAGTATATTTCTCTGGAAAGCATCTGGATATTTTATACAGATTCAAATGGTTATGTAAGATATCAAATGTATCCACAGAAAAAAATTCTTGAATCACAATTCCCATGATTCAGGGATTTTGGTCGTCTGTACAAGGCCTTCCCTGCGGCGTTTTACCTGGTGCAAGCTGTAAATCCGGATGATGTTTCGACCCATGACATCCAGGGTGTATTTTTCCAGGATACGTTTCCTGGCCCTGGCCGTTCGTTCTGCTGTGATGCTTTTTTGGTTCAGGGTAAGCAGAATCTGTTGGGAAAGATCTGAGATCTTTTCAAAAAGCAAGCCTGTCTGTTCGTGTTCAATGAGGTCAGAATTTCCATCTGTATTACTTGCCACAACAGGACATTCACTATACATGGCTTCCAGGAGCATTTGCGGTATGTTTTCTTTTCTGGAAGGCTGTATGGTACAGTCAATGGCACGGTAAAAGGGCCAGATGTCCTCCCGGAATCCCGGGAAATGAATTTTTCCTTCCAGTCCCAATCTGGTGATTTTCTTTTTCAGGTTTTTCAGATAGGCTGGCTGCACTTCTCCCAGAAAAACCAGATGGTGGTCCACTTGTTCTGCAATTTCTCCAAAGGCTTTTACCAGGGCAAAAAGGCCCTTTCCCTTGGAAATCCTGCCTGCAAATCCGATAAATCTCGTGTCTGGTTCCACCCCCAGCTCCTTTACAAGACTTTGCCTTGCTTCTTCTTTATCCATCAGCTCCTTTGGCCCATCAACGGCAGATGAAATGGAGAAAATTTCAATATCGGGAATTTTGAACGTCTTTTGCAGATGCTGTCTTGTGGATTCTGTATTGGTAAATACGTAATCACTAATTTTTTTATATAGCCGCCGATTGGATAACGAATGTCTGACATGATCGCTGGTGTGCCGGGACAGGATGCGACAGGGAATCCCGGCTCTTTTTGCCGCCAGGAGGCCCACCCTTGTGTCGCCATTTCCATGGGCGGTTACAATATCCGGCAATTCAGTTTTAAAAATTTGCACCAGACGTCTGTGGTTACTGAAATTCCTTATTCTGGCAAATTTCATTGGATAAACACGGAAGCCTTGTGCCTTGAGGCGGTCAAATAATGGCGTATGCTCTGGAAGGACAAAGGCCAGTTCATGGCCATGTGCTTTCATCCACAGGGCTTCATTGAAGATCCGTTTTTCTATTCCTCCCCATTGGGTGTGGCAGGAGGTGTGGATGATTTTATAAAAGGAGGCAGGCTTCATGGGCGAACAAGTTTTGATTCAATGCGTTTTATGTCTTCTGGCAAATCAATTTCCGGGGAATCATGTTTTGAAATGACCACCTTGATGGGAAAACCATGTTCCAAAGCCCGAAGCTGTTCCAGTTTTTCAATTCCCTCCAATTGTCCGGAAGGAAGTTTCACAAAGGTATCCAGAAATTGCCTTGTATAGGCGTAAAATCCCAAATGCTTGTAATAGGTGACTTCTGTATCAGGGTCACGCGGAAAGGGAATTTGGGAGCGGGAAAAATACAGGGCAATGCCTTGATGATTGAAAGTGACTTTTACATCCTTGGGATCGGTGATTTCCCGTTTGTTTTCAATGGGAAATGCCAGGGTGGTCATTTCAATTCCTGTCTCGTCGGTAAAGGGAGCAACCAGTTGGTCAATGCTTTCCGGGTGAAATACGGGCTGGTCTCCCTGGATGTTCACCACAATTTCATGGGGGGCAATCCCCAGGGTGGCTGCGGCTTCGGCGACCCTGTCCGATCCTGACCGGCAGGCATCGGAGGTCATCAGCGCCTTTCCGCCAAAATCTTCCACAGCCTGCACAATCCGCCTATCATCGGTTGCCACATAGACCTGATCCAGCATTTTTGATTGCACCGCAAGTTCATACACTCGCTGGATCATGGGTTTGCCCCCCAGCATGGCAAGGGGTTTGCCCGCAAGACGACTGGACCCGTATCGAGATGGAATGATACCAACAATCATTTGATTTCCCTTACATTTTCAGCAGCAATTGCCTTGCCTTGTCCCTGGTCATGATGGATTTCCAGTCCTTGCCCAGGCAATTTTCCCACAGGGGGTCAAGGCCCAGGGCAACGGTAATCATGGTTTCCATTTGTTCCGATGTAAGGTTGGCATTGACATTTCTTGGAATATCCACACCAGTCTTGTCCATCATGATGCGAAATTCTTTTACGCCTTCCGGATAGTATTCTTCCAGGGCATCAAAGGCAATGCAGCAGCCAACCCCGTGGTGGGTTCCCAGCACAAAGGAAATCCCGTAGGATAATGCGTGGCAGGCACCAACCTGGGAATAGGCAATGCTCATTCCTCCGAAAAAGGATGCCATCATCAATTTATCCGGGGCATCTTCATGCTGGTTCAAAAATACCTGACGGCACAGGTCCAGGGATTTTTCTCCGTAAGCCTTGGAAAATTCATTGATGAAATTGCCTTTCAGGGATTCCACACAATGGATATAGCAGTCCATGCCCGTGTAAAAATGCTGCTCTCTGGGCACGCCTTCCGTGAGTTCCGGGTCCAGCACGACCTGGTCAAAGACCGTGTAATCCGAGTTCAGGCCGAGCTTTTTTTCCGGACCCGTGAGCACGGCTGTCCGGGATACTTCTGCCCCGGTGCCTGACAGGGTGGGGACTGCGGCATGGAAGACCGCAGGATTTTGGATCAGATCCCAGCCCTGGTACAGGGTGGACGAACCTTCGTTGGTGAGCATGAGGGATACGGCCTTGGAAAGATCCATGGCAGAGCCTCCGCCAATGCCAATCACGGCACAGGGCAAATCCGAATGAAAGGCCTTTGCCTTCAGGGCCAGTTCATCCACGTATGAGGTCTTGGGTTCGTGGGTGGTGTCCACCCAGAGGATAAGGTCATTGTTGTGGAGGGGAATTCTTTTTTCCAGGGGCTTTCCCTGGAATACCTTGTCTATAACAAATACAGCCCAGGAAGAGGGCTTTTCCCGTTTGGCTTCAATGATTTCGTCCAGCTGCTGGAAACAGCCCCTGCCAAAGATGATACTGGGAACTAATTTGAAATTTCTGAACATCTGGTTGTCCTTTTTTATCTATAATACGGCCTTCAATGATTTGGTAATTGCCTGAATCCTGTTTTCCATATCCTCTTCTGTCCAGGAGAGCATGATCTGCATGGAAAGGGTTTTTTCCATGATGGCATCCGAGGCGGGCAGGGATAAATTTGCATAATCGGGCAGATGGGCTGCATTGGCAAAGGCCATGGGTGCCGCAGACTTTCCCCCTTTCAGGTGGTGCCATTTGCGAAGATAATGCCAGTTGTTGTCATACCAATAGGCACATCCCACGTTGTTTGCGGCAAGTTCCTTTGCCGCCTGTGCTGTTTTCTGTTGATCCGGCAGGAAAAAGCTCAGGAAAGTTGCTGAATCTCCATCAGGATCGGGGAGTTCCCGGAAGGAAACGCCTGGAATGGCGGCCATGGCATCCTTTATTTTTGCCTTGTTGGTTTTCTGGATGTCCAGGATTGTGTCCAGTTTTTCCAGCTGGGCAAGGCCTACGGCGGCATTGAGTTCACTAATTCTGTAATTGGCTCCCATGATGGGATGGTCGTCAGCTCCCCGGTTGGTGCCCCCAAGATGGTCATGCCCATGGTCTGCAAACTGGTCACACAGTTCATAGACCCTGTCATCGGAGGTGATGAGGCCGCCGCCTTCACCGCATGTAATGGTTTTTACGGAATCAAAGGAAAAACATCCGGCTCGTCCGAATGCACCAACGGATTTGCCCTGAAAACTGGCTCCCAGGGATTGACAGGCATCTTCAATGAGAATCAGGCCCTTTTTTTTGCAGAAATCGGCAATTTCATCAATTCTTGCCATGGAGCCGCACATGTGAACCGGAACCACAGCTTTTGTCCGCGGGGTGAGTACTTTTTCAAGTTTGTCAGGATCCAGACAAAGGGTCTCGTCGATCTCCGCAAACACGGGAACCGCACCTGCCTGGATCACGGATTCAAAGGTGGCAACAAAGGTAAATGGCGGCACAATGACCTCATCACCAGCTCCTAATCCGCAGGCGGCAAGGGCGCAGGAAAGGGCAGCCGTTCCGCTTGCGCACAGATGGGCATGGGAAACACCCGTGACCTGTGCCAGCTTTTTCTCAAATTCCAGGGCCTTGAAATGCCCCTTCCTCGCGTTTTCAAATCCATACCGAAACAAAACACCGGTTTCCAGTACATCTGAAACATGGCGTCTTTCCTCATCTCCAAATATCTCAAATCCAGGCATAATTGATTCCTTTTATAAATAAAAATATCACAACAATGATTATACCCGATATGCAATATCACACCTGACAAGGCGGTTCAAGAAATATAAGGACTCCTTGCCCGGCTCAGTATCCGAGGGGGAGGCAGCATGATTCTGTGCTGCTATATTTTATAGATGGTTCGCTGATCCGTGATGATAATGTCCACGGTGTATTTTCTGGAATCCATGGGAATTTGGTCAGCCATCTGTTCTTCAAAGGCAAGGGAAATCCTTCGGCAGGTTTCCGGCAGTTTGGTAATCAGTTTGCTGTAATAGTTATGACCAAAGCCTACCCTGCCGCCCTTGTCATCAAACACAAGGCCGGGAATAACGGCAATATCAATATCTTCCAGAAAGACTCTTTTGCACTTGTCCTGGTTGGGTTCCGGGATGCCGTCGTCATTGATGACCATATTCTTCTCATAGTCATTGATTTTATAAAGAAAAAAGGGTTTTCTGGGATCGGAAATGATGGGCAGAATAACGGTTTTTTCAATTTCCAGGGTTTTGGTGATGATTTTTTCCGTTGGAACAATATCATAGGGAAGAGGTGAATACAGTAATACAGATTGGGATTCCCTGAAATTGGCAAATTCAAAGAGTTTTTCTTCGATGATATTGTATTTTTCCTGCCGTTCTTCATTGGATTGGGCGGAAAATTTCTTTGCCACCTGTGCCAGCAAACTTTTTTGATTATCCTTGGTGTCTTCCATGATTCATCCTTTTCTGTTATTCAATGAAATCTGATTCTCAATATTATACACGGATAAGAGGTTGTCAAATAAGAATCTGCTGAAAAACCAGTATGCTTTGTGCTGCTGCCTGATGGTGTATTTTTGACTGGGGTTCTGAAACCGAAGCCTTCGTTCTGTTGAGCCTGAAACAACCTGCAAAAAAATCTTGACAATGGAAAAGAAAACATATAAATACTCTTTTGTTTTGCAGATCTTTGGCTCAAGGGCCGTTAACTCAGGTGGTAGAGTATCTGCCTTTTAAGCAGAGAGTCGCTGGTTCGAGCCCAGCACGGCCCACCAGCAATCAGATATAATTTTATGCGTCCCCATCGTCTAGCTTGGTCCAGGACACCGGCCTTTCACGCCGGCAACAGGGGTTCAAATCCCCTTGGGGACGCCACTTTATTTCATCTGAATCGTTCTGATAAAAATCATACCTCATTATATATGGCAACCTTCTGATTCTTCTTTTCAGAAGGTTTTTTTATGGCCTGATTATTTTCAATATTGATTTCAATATCAACCATCTGCAGGGCTGCCGGGAAAATCTTCATGGATACCTTTTACCTGAAAAAAACCTTTTCTTTTTCCATTCCCATCATCATTGGGCAGGTGGGCCAGCTTGCCATGTCCGTTACAGACAATCTCATGGTGGGCAGCCTGGGAGCTGAAGCCCTGGCTGCCGCCGCCATTGCCAATTCCTTATTTGTTCTCATCATGGCCGGCGGTATCGGATTGACCATGGGTATCACTCCTCTGGTGTCCATGGCTCTTGGCCGGGAAGATTCTGATGGAATCCGGGAAATTTTTTGCCAGGCATTTTGGCTGAATCTGATTGCAGGCATTGTCCTTGCCGGCTGTATTTATGCCTTTGCCTATACCATTCCTTTCATGAACCAGCCTCCAGAAATTGTGCCGTCTGCCATGTCCTATATGAAGCTTTTGGGATTTTCCATGATTCCTCTCATGGTATTCCAGACATTTCGCCAGTTCGCAGAGGGTATCAGTTTCTTGAAACCTGCCATGCTGGCCACCCTTGCTGCGAATATCGTTAATATTCTGGTAAATTGGGTTTGTATTTACGGACATTTTGGTATTCCTGCCATGGGGGTAACGGGTGCAGGAATGGCCACCTTTTTTTCCAGGTTGTTCATGGTAGGATGTCTTGGCTGGGTTTTGTTTGCTTCCGTCCAAAGCCGGAAATACAAATTTCCATTTTGCAAATGGGACATTTCGTTTTCCATCATTCGGCAGCTGCTTGCCATTGGTGTGCCTAGTGCATTTCAATATGTGTTCGGGGTGTCTGCCTTTGTTGCTGCTTCGGTGATTGTTGGCTGGATGGGAACCCGTGCCCTGGCCGCCCATCAGATTGCCCTGAATTTATCCACCATTTCCTTTATGATGGCCATGGGCATATCTTCTGCCGGAGCCATTCTTGTGAGCCGTGAAGTGGGAAAAGGCAAAATGCCGGACGCCCGTAAGGCAGGTTTTGCCGCCATCATTCTTTGTATGCTGGGTATGGGAATCGCCGGGATAATTTTCATTGCCGGTCGTTTTTTTCTTCCAGGGCTGTACGTATCCGATCCCGGAGTCCGGGAGATCGCCTCATCCCTTCTTCTCATCGTGGCATTCTTCCAGATTTCCGACGGGACCCAGAGCGTTGCAACAGGTATTTTACGAGGCTTGCCTGATATGAAAATTCCCACCTGTATTTCTTTTTTTGCCTATTGGGGGGCAGGGCTTCCCATTGGATATACTCTGGCTTTCCCATGCGGCATGGGAATTTACGGCGTGTGGTGGGGGCTTGCATTAAGTCTGTCCATATCTGCATCCTTTATGACAATCAGATTTTGTTTCAAAACAAAAACTTAGAGAATGTATGGGAAATCTTGTATTGATATTGAAACAATTCCCATTGAAATTTTTTTGACCATTTGGCATATATAAACCAGCGGATTGGTGGAATGGGCATAATGACTCATTTTTTAGTAAAGCCTTTTGAGAAAAGGCTTAATCTCTTATTTTGTCTGTTTTCGCCAGCCTTGTTTTTTGTCAGACCGCAAATCGAATTGATACAAACAATCATCGGGCGTTCATGGCAATCAGGTTGATTCCCTCTTTTTCCAAATGGTTGGGAAAAAGAGTTCTGGGTTTTATACCCTTCCTTGATACTTTATAAAATTCATAAGGAGACATTATGAAAAACGTGTACATTGTAGATGCTCTGAGAACAGCAGTTGGCAGTTTTGGTGGAACTCTGTCCGGAGTTTCTGCCCCCCAACTTGCCGCACCCGTAATCGCAGAAGTTCTGAAACGTAACAAACTTGAAGGCAAGGATGTTGATGAAGTGATCCTTGGGAATGTATTGCAGGCCGGCCAGGGGCAGAACTGTGCCAGACAGTCAATGATGCACGCTGGTATCCCCAAGGAAACCACAGCATTTACCGTAAACATGGTATGCGGTTCCGGTCTGAAAAGTGTTGCTTCTGCAGCCCAGGCAATCAAAAGTGATGATGCTGATATCATTGTTGCCGGCGGAACCGAAAGCATGTCCATGGCTCCTTACTATCTGCCCAAGGTCAGAACCGGCCTGAGAATGGGTGACAGCAAGGCTGTTGACGGTATGGTATTTGACGGTCTGTGGGATATTTTCAACGGATATCACATGGGTATTACTGCAGAAAACCTGGCTGAAAAATTCAGCATCACCAGAGAAGAACAGGATGCATTTGCTGCTGGTTCCCAGAACAAGGCGGAGGCCGCCGTTAAGGGTGGAACGTTCAAGGAAGAAATTTTCCCCTTTGAAATTCCCCAGAGAAAGGGCGATCCCATTGTATTTGACACCGATGAATTTGTAAAATTTGGTGTAACGCCCGACAGCCTTGCAAAATTGAGACCTGCTTTCAAGAAAGACGGGACCGTTACCGCAGGAAACGCTTCCGGTATCAATGACGGTTCTGCCATCATCCTCACGGCAAGTGAAGATGCCGTGAAAAAACGCAACCTGTCTCCCATGGCAAGAGTGGTTTCCTACGGCTGGGCAGGTGTTGATCCCTCCATCATGGGATTCGGCCCTGTTGGTGCAGTAAGAAAGGCTCTGGAAAAAGCCAACTGGAAGATCGAAGATCTGGAACTCATCGAAGCCAACGAGGCATTTGCTTCCCAGGCCCTTTCTGTGAATAAAGAGCTTGGATGGAATACCGACATCATCAACGTAAACGGTGGTGCCATCGCCATTGGTCATCCCATTGGAGCCAGTGGTGCAAGAGTTCTGACCTCCCTGCTGTATGAAATGAAAAGACGCAGCCTGAAAAAAGGTCTTGCAACTCTGTGCATCGGCGGCGGTATGGGTATTGCCATGTGTATCGAAATGGTATAGTCCAAACATAATTCAAGAGATAATAAATCCTGAATCCTATAAGGAGAATAACAATGGATGTAAAAAAAATAGGCGTTTACGGCGGCGGAACCATGGGCAGCGGAATTGTCCAGGTATGTGCCCAGGCCGGATATAATGTACAGCTGGTTTCCAGAAGGCAGACAACTGTTGATAAAGCCAATGCCCTGCTTGCCAAGAATCTGGAAAAGATGGTTGCAAAGGGAAAAATGGAAGAAGCCGCCAAGAACGATGTTCTGGCAAAGGTTTCCTCTTCCACAGACACCAATGATTTCAAGGACTGCGATATGGTCATTGAAGCGGTTGCAGAAGACCGTGACATCAAGAGAAAGGTGTTTGAAAATCTGTCCACCATCGTGTCTGAAAAATGTATCCTTGCAACCAACACCTCTACCATCTCCGTAACGGAAATTGCTACCTATGCAACCCATCCCGAACGTATGATCGGTATGCATTTCATGAACCCCGTACCCGTGATGAAGCTGATTGAGGTAATTTCTGCCTTGCAGACCACCCAGGAAGTTCTGGATACGGTTCTGGAAGTTTCTGCAAAAATGGGTAAAACTGCCATCGCAGTACAGGATGCTCCCGGATTCGTACTGAACCGCGTTCTGATTCCTCTCGTAAACGAAGGTATTGGCTGTCTGGCTGACGGCCTTGCAGACGCAGCAGCTGTTGATGAAATCATGAAGCTGGGTGCAAACCATCCCATCGGACCTTTGGCGCTTGGTGACCTCATCGGTCTGGACGTTTGCCTGAGCATCATGGAAGTGTTGTACAATGACTTTGGCGATCCCAAGTATCGTCCCCATCCCCTGCTCAGAAAAATGGTTGCCGCAGGATATCTGGGAAGAAAAACCGGACAGGGTTTCCACAAATATTGATATGGAACTTTGTCTTAGTTTATAGTTGTTTGAATTAAAGAAAGGGTGCTGCGTCATGAAATTTGATGCAGTACCCTTTTCCGTTTTTTGTTTTATTTTTTTTTAAGGAGTAAGCCAACATGTCCCAGGATCCCCAGAAAGTAATCTATTCCATGATCAAGGTAAGCAAATTCCACGGCACAAAACAGGTGCTCAAGGATATTTCCCTGTCCTATTTTTACGGAGCCAAAATTGGTGTTCTCGGTCTGAACGGAGCCGGAAAAAGTTCCCTGCTGAAAATTCTGGCAGGAGTGGATACCCAGTTTGTCGGGGAAACCATTTTGTCCAAGGGGTTTACCGTTGGGTATCTGGAGCAGGAACCTTTGCTGGATTCGGACAAGACCGTTCGGGAAGAGGTGGAGCAGGGGGCAAAGGAAGTTGTGGGATTATTGAAAGAGTACGAGGATATTTCCGCAGAATTTGCCAACCCCATGTCAGACGATGAAATGCAGGCCCTCATTGACCGCCAGGCAGCAGTCCAGGAAAAGCTGGATCATCTGGACGGCTGGGATCTGGATGCCCGTCTGAAAATGGCCATGGATGCCCTTCGCTGTCCCCCGGAAGACACCAAAATTTCCGTGTTGTCCGGTGGAGAAAAGCGCAGGGTTGCCCTGTGCCGTCTGCTGCTGGAAAAGCCGGATATCCTGCTCCTGGACGAACCCACCAACCATCTGGACGCAGAATCTGTTGCCTGGCTGGAAACCCATCTGAATCAATATCCCGGCACCATCATTGCCGTAACCCATGACCGGTATTTTCTGGACAATGTGGCAGGCTGGATTCTGGAACTTGACCGGGGACACGGCATTCCCTTTAAGGGGAACTATTCTTCCTGGCTGGAGCAAAAACAGCAGCGGCTTGCCAATGAAGCCAAGGGAAACCGTGCAAGGGAAAAGACCCTTGCAAGGGAACTGGAATGGATCAAGATGACACCCAAGGGACGACAGGCCAAATCCAAGGCAAGGATCAAGGCCTACGAGGAACTGCTGCAAAAGGATGTGAAAGCCCAGGAACAGGAAATGGAAATTTTCATTCCCCCAGGCCCCCGTCTGGGGGACAAGGTTGTGGTGGCCGAGCATGTGTCCAAGGCATTCGGGGATAAGCTGCTCATGGAGGATATGAATTTCATCCTGCCGCCGGGAGGCATTGTCGGGGTTATCGGACCAAATGGTGCCGGAAAAACCACTTTGTTCAAAATGATTACAGGAAAAGAAACCCCGGATTCCGGTGTGTTTGAAATGGGCAGCACGGTCAAACTCGCATACGTGGATCAGGAACGGGATTCCCTTGACCCTGAAAAGACCATTTACGAAGTGATTTCCGGGGGTCAGGATACCTTGCTGCTGGGCGGCAGGGAAATTAACGCCAGGGCGTATGTGGGAAAATTCAACTTTTCCGGTTCTGACCAGCAAAAAAAGGTCAGGGATATGTCCGGTGGGGAAAGAAACCGTGTACACATGGCCGCACTCCTCCAGCAGTCGGCCAATGTGCTGCTGTTAGATGAGCCCACCAACGACCTGGATGTGAACACCATGCGGGCGTTAGAAGAAGCCTTGGAAAATTTCGCAGGATGCGCTGTCATCATCAGCCATGACCGCTGGTTTCTGGACAGGATCGCCACCCATATCCTGGCCTTTGAAGGCGACAGCCAGACCGTATTTTTTGAGGGTTCCTATTCCGACTATGAAAAAGACCGGAAAAATCGCCTGGGCATTGCCGCTGACCAGCCCACCCGGATCAAATACAGACAGTTTGACAGATAGACGAGAAGGATTGAGGAGTAGTCAGAAGAAAAGATCCTGTTTTTTATATGAAATGAAAAGGGATGTGATAATGTAATGATGGAAAGCAGGCGATTCATGGATGATCTTTCTTTCGGGATAAAAATACCATACCAGAATCTTCGCTGACAATTCCGGCACCAATCCCAAAGGCACGGACTTTGATCCTGTAATCTATCTGTTTTGGTATTTCCATGGAAAATTTCATGGTTGGCATGGAAACGGCTGCAATTTTTGTAAAGGCCACAGGACAATCCGTACAATCCGCCGGGCTGACAGGGGCAGCAAAAACATGAAAACCCTTTACCTGTGAGCGTATTTTTGGATCATCAGAATATTTCCATGTCACAATTGCCCTGCCTGCATCATCCATGTCAGCAGAAAGGGAAAAGGGAGCAGGCAAAACATGATTTTTTGTTAACGGCGGCAAAGGGGGGCCCTCTTTTCCGCATCCAGCACACAGGCAAAGAAAAATTCCTGCACAAGCTGTGGCAAAGAGGAGCTGATATATATATATGGGTCTTTTCATGTTGTTATGACACCTGTGTCAATTTTTGTCTTGCCCGTTCCACGGCTGCTTTTACGGAATCTGTTCCGGTACCGCCCTGGGAAATCCGGCGCTGGATCATCTGATCCAGATCAATGAATTTATAGATATCTGATGCAATGACATCGGAAAATTTCTGTAATTCGTCAAGGGATAACTGGTCAATTTCCTTGCCGCAATTCAGGGCAAAAGCCACAATCTGGCCCGCAGTTTTATGGGCCTGACGAAATGGGATTCCCTTTCCCACAAGGTAATCGGCGAGATCCGTGGCATTTAAAAATCCCTTTTGGCAGGCAGACCGCATGGCGTTTTCGTTTACCTGTATTTCCTGAAACATCCGGGTATAAACGGAAAAGCACAATTTCAAGGTATCTATGGAGTCAAATACCGGCTCCTTGTCCTCCTGCATGTCCTTGTTGTAGGCCAGGGGCAAAGATTTCATCAGGGTGAGGATGGTCACAAGATTTCCCAGCACCCTGCCGGTTTTGCCCCGGACAAGTTCAGCAGCATCGGGATTTTTCTTCTGGGGCATGATGCTGGAACCTGTGGTAAAGGCATCGGAAATGGTAATAAAGCCAAATTCCGAAGAAGACCATAAGATCAATTCTTCAGACAGCCTGGACAAATGGATCATGGCAATGGAGGCATGGGCATTGAACTCCATGACAAAATCCCGGTCAGACACGGCATCCAGGGAATTTTCGCACACCTTTGAAAATCCCAGCACTTCGGCCACATATTCCCTGTCCAGGGGATAGGTGGTTCCGGCAAGGGCTGCAGCGCCCAGGGGCATGGCGTCAATCCTCTCACAGCATTGGGCAAACCGTTCGGCATCCCGGTCAAACATTTCGTAATAGGCCATGAGATGATGGGAAAACAGC
>PDWJ01003546.1_pt1 | contig 14774 bp, 13 predicted proteins | sample 1430881 | NCBI WGS metagenome assembly PDWJ01 (sample SAMN01162460, study PRJNA174530) | Oral metagenome, whole genome shotgun sequencing project. | biome: Marine environment; feature: Marine mammal; material: Swab sample of the gingival sulcus; isolation source: swab sample of gingival sulcus... | reverse complement strand
CCCAAGTCTTCAACATCAGCCGAAACCAATTGCATGGCAGCAGGTTTGTAGATTTTAACATTGTCCACGCACCAGTAGTAAGCATAAGATCCTTCATAGTGCCATTTGAACTTAACTGTTGTTGCTTCCGCAGGCAGCAAAGTACTTAAATCAAGTTGGAACAATTCGGGGTTTTCTGTGCTTGTTGGATTTGTTGTCCATTCTGAATGCTTAACCCAAGTAGCACCGTCATCTGTACTATACCAAAAATTTCCGGTTGAATTTGTGTAGCCTTTGTACCAATGTTCAAAAGACATTTTCAGACCGGTTTGTCCGCTAATATCAATATTGGGCGATATTAAATCGGCATCTTGCGTTTTTCCGCTGCCCAGATTATCGCTGTCTATAATGGCAAATCCGTTGCCGGCAGTAGAGCCATGGAAAGTTCTGTTACCCGGGTTGTTAAATCCCCAAGTACCGCTTCCGGCATTGTTTTCCACTGCTTGCCAGTCTGTGGGCAAACTTCCGGTGGTAAAATCTTCACTGAAAATTGTTTGCGAATTGGCAATATAGCTAATAAACAGTAAAGCAATAAATAATAAATTTTTAGTTTTTCTCATTTTAAAAAATTAAAGTTTATAGATTAGCTTAGTAAAAAGAATAATTGAATATTTTTAGCACTAAGCATAATTAATTAGGCTGCAAAATTAAAATTAAAATAGTGTTTTAATAAAAATAGTTTGTATAAATTAAGGCTTTATTAACTTGTTGATAATCAACAAGTTGCTAGTTATATGGATGCCGAGTTAAGCGTCTGATTATAAGATATTTATGATGAAAAATAACAAATTATTTAGCTATTATATTTTTTGAAAAAAAGAAAAAAATTGCTTCTTTTACAGAACATTATTTTCTTTTGTGGTAGATTTTTAAATGATGATATTGAATTAATGTTTCGTTAAATTATGAACGGCGAAGCTTTCATGTAAGGTAACTTTTAAAAATTTATAAATATTTAAAAAAATATGATGCGTTTGTCCTAAGGCTTACGTTTTTTTATTTTTATATATTCCTAAAAAAATGTATTGTTGCAAATTAAACCCAATTCCCCTCCTTTGGAGGGGTGTCCGTAGGACGGGGTGGTCTATTCCCATTAAATAATTCGAGTTCAATAAAAAAAAAGAATATCCATTTTATAAACAACTACAAATGAAACAATTAAACTATATTTTAATTATACTGATACTTTTTTCTGCAAATTCTTGTATAAAAGAAGAAGCACCCAATAAAGAAGCCGATATTCTCAGTATAGAGATAAATAAGGAGTTTTTAAAAAGCCCTCCTATTATAAAAAACGATGAAATAATATGTTACGTAAAAGCCGAAACACCTTTGGCATCTTTGTCGCCTGCGTTTACCATAACAGCGGGGGCAAGCATCACACCGGCAAGCGGAACAACAAGAGATTTTACAAGCCCAAAAACCTATACGGTTATTTCAGAAGATAAGGAATGGCAAAAAGACTATACCGTAAGTTTCATTGCTTCCGACATATCAAAAAAATACCATTTTGATAATTACGAAATTAAAGATAATAAATACCAAGTACTCTATGAAGTAGACGAAGAAGGAAATAAAAATATGACTTGGGCAAGTGGTAATAGCGGGTTCTCCTTCATTGCATCAGGTTTGGCAGCGGAGGATTACCCCACAAGTATAGAAGCAGACGGGTTTATGAACAGTGCCGCAAAATTAGTTACTTGCAGTACCGGACAATTTGGCGAAATGTTTAAATCGCCTTTGGCAGCCGGCAATTTATTTATGGGCAATTTTGTTTTAGACACTTCAAACCCTTTAAAATCAACCCATTTCGGAATACCCGTAACCTATGAACCTATAACATTTAAGGGGTATTATAAATATCAATCCGGCGAAGTTTTTAAACGTTATACCGATGAAAACGGCGAGTATATTCCCGACGGTGGCGAAATATTAGACCGTAGAGATTCCTGCGACATATATGCGGTATTTTACGAACCCGACGAAGCTACAACATATTTAGACGGTACAAATATTTTAACACATCAAAATATTGTTTCAATAGCTAGATTAAATCAAAGTAACGAAACAGCAAATTGGACTTTTTTTGAAATTCCTTTTGTAAAGCAAGAAGGAAAAACTATCGACAAAGCAAAATTGAAAGCAGGTGGTTATAAATTAGCCCTTGTTTTTTCATCAAGTAAAGATGGCAATATATACAATGGTGCTATTGGCAGCACTTTGTTGGTTGATGAAATAGAACTAATGGTAAGGTAGCAGAATATTTACAAAACAAATTATAGAAATATAAATTTTTGCGTTTACGTGAAAATTAGCTCTCTTTTGCTTTGAATAGTACTAATGAAAATGTACTTTTGCGGAACTTTGTAAAAAAATGTAAGATTTGGATATAAAATTATTAATACGCGATTTTTCCATTTTGCTGGTTTTTGGCTTAATGCAAGTATTGTTTATAGGCAATATTGCGGTAAGCAACTGGTATATAACTCCTTATCTATACATAGCAGCTATATTGTTATTGCCTTTTGAAACCCCTATGTGGTTTTCTTTAATATCAGCTTTTGCATTAGGACAATTAGTTGATATTTTTTCCGACACAGGCGGCATGCACACCTTTGCCACTGTACTTACAGCTTTTATGCGCCCCTTTGTGTTGCAAGCATTGAGCCCTCGCGGCGGATATGAATTTTCCATGCAACCAAGAGTAAATATATTGGGTTTTAATTGGTTTTTAAAATATACCTTAGTGGCGGTAGGAATACATCATATTATATTTTTTCTTTTAGATGCTTTCAGCATGAGTTTTTTCTTTATGAAACTTCATGTGTTGGCATTAAGTTATATCAGCTCGGTGGTTCTGATTATTTTAAGTCAATTTCTTATTTTTAAAAATTAGGTCAATATGGCTATTAAGAAGAATGTCATATTAGCTTTACTTTTTATTACCGGACTGGTATTTTTAGGAAAATTATACTATATCCAAATATTAAGTGAAAAATATAAGCTATCAGCTGAAAACAATACCTTTAGGCATGTTACTCAGTATCCTGCTCGCGGAATGATTTTCGACCGAAACGGAGAAGTAATCGTAGCCAATGAACCAACCTACGACCTAAAAGTATATCCCGATAAATTAATGCCTTTTGATACCCTTGAATTTCTTAAATTATCGGGTTTGGAAAAATCTGATTTGAAAAAAATATTAAAAAGTGGACGACGATTTAATGCCGTAACCGTAATAAAACAAATGTCGAAATCGCGCTATGCAAAGCTGCAAGAATTTTTATTCAGATACCCTGATTTTTATGTAGAACAGCGCGCTTTGCGTACCTATCGACGCTCCATTGCAGCCCATATTTTGGGCTATGTAGGCGAAACAAATCAAAAAGAAATAAGTGCCGAAGCCTATTATCAACTGGGCGATTACATAGGGAAAAGCGGCGTGGAACGAACCTACGAAAAATATTTACGAGGCAAAAAAGGAGTTAAAATATACCTTGCCGATGTTCACAACCGCCTGAAAGGCAGTTATGAAGGCGGTAAATACGATTCTTCAGCCGTTGCAGGGAAAAATATTACACTTTCCATTGATGCCGATTTGCAAGAATACGGCGAAAGACTTATGCAAGGCAAAGTTGGAGGCATTGTAGCCATTGAACCGAGTTCGGGCGAGGTATTGGCATTAGTATCTTCGCCTACCTACGACCCGGCATTGTTTGTGGGACGACACCTTCGACACAACTACAACAAAGTAGCCAATAGCCCAAACAAACCATTGTATAACAGAGCTTTAAAATCAAGGTATCCGCCGGGCTCTACCTTCAAGGTTGTAAATGCTTTGATTGGGTTTGAAAAAGAGCTGATAGACTATAACACAGTATTTAACATAAATGGATATTATGCCGGTTCTCACTATGTGCATGACCATATCAGCGGTGCGGTAAATTTTCAACAATCAATACAACATTCCAGTAATGCTTACTATTGCCTCGTTTGGGGGCGCATACTGAATAATTCAGAATTTGCCTCAATTGATGCGGCTTATCGCGATTGGAAACGCATGGTACAATCCATGGGGTTGGGTGTGAAATTAGGAATAGACTTGGCATACGAAGACAAAGGTTTGATATATCCCTCAACCTATTTCGATAAATATTACGGAAAAGGCAAATGGAATCACAACACGCTTATTTCTTTGGCTTTCGGACAGGGCGAATTGGGCTTTACACCATTGCAGCTTGCCAATATGGGGGCTGTAATTGCAAATGAGGGATTTTATTTCAAACCTCATATAGTGAAAAAAATAGACGATGACGAGATAGCGCCTCAGTATAAAATTCCATATTATGCTGCTTTTAAGAAAAAACATTACCCTCCGTTAAAGGATGCTTTGGAGAAAGTTGTTACCTCAGGAACGGCATACAGCGCTTATGCAGAGGGGCTTCAAATATGTGGCAAAACAGGAACTGCACAGAACCCTCATGGCGAAAATCACTCTATATTTTTTGCTTTTGCCCCAAAGGATAAGCCTAAAATAGTAGTAAGCGTATATGTTGAAAATGCAGGCTACGGCTCTACTTGGGCAGCACCCATAGCATCTTTGATGATTCAAAAATATATAAACGACACAATTACAAATGTATATGCCGAAAAACAAATGTTAGAAGCAAATTTAATAAAAAATAAGTAAAATTGACACCCGGAAAACTCATACGTAAAATAGATTACCAAACTGTTATAATATTTTTGGTGTTGGTATTTTTTGGTTGGATGAATATTTTTTCATCTTCTTATTCAAACAGTGAAATGTCGGCTTTTGATTTAGATTTGAGAGCCGGCAAGCAGTTGATTTGGATTTTTGTTTCATTGTTTTTAATTATTCCTTTGCTTTTTGTTGAAACTCATATAATTTCATTTTTCTCGAATTTTATATATGGCTTCGTAATATTTTTACTTATAGCAGTTTTGATGTATGGCACGACTGTAAATGAATCACGGTCATGGTTTCAATTCATGGGTATACGAGTTCAACCTGCTGAGTTTTCTAAATTTGCCACAGCTTTGGCTCTATCAAAATTTATGGGAAACGAGAAATTTTCTTTTCAAAACATTAAAGATACTCTCACGGCAGGTGCAATAGTTATTTCTCCGGCACTCTTAATTTTGTTGCAAAACGATACCGGTTCGGCAATGGTTTTTGCTGCTTTTTTATTGGTTTTTTATAGAGAAGGATTGCATTATATATTCCTATTTCTGGCATTTTTCTTTACAGCTTTATTTATTGTAAGTTTTTATTTCTACAATATTTGGATTTTCATAATGTTGTCATTTATTTTATTTGGAATATTTGCTTATAGAAAAAGAAAATGGGCAGTATTTTGGAATATGTTGGCAGTTTTTACGACAGTAATTTTAAGTTTTTTGTTTATAGTTGTATTTTTTTTCGTAAACATACCAAACCTCTGGATAATAATTATTGCATGTAGTATTTCAATAGCTGTTTATTTTCTTAAATATGTGAAAATCAAGTTTTTTACTATTTCGTTTATCGTTTTTTTATACTATACTGCGATATTTTTTGTAATGTCGGTAAATTATATTTTTGAAAACTTATTGTCTGATTATCAGCAAGATAGGGTAGAAGTATTTTTAGGTTTATTAGACGACCCTAAAGGAGTTGGCTACAATGTGCATCAATCTGAAATAGCAATAGGTTCGGGCGGATTGTGGGGCAAAGGTTTTTTGAAAGGAACACAAACAAAATTCGATTTTGTTCCTGAACAAGACACCGACTTTATTTTTTGTACAATAGGTGAAGAATGGGGCTTTATGGGAAGCACTTTTTTGATAGTTATGTTCTCTTTGCTTATTATTCGTATTTTAAAAATAGCCGAACGACAACGTAGTCGTTTCAGCAGAGTTTTTGCTTATTCTGCCGCATCAATATTCTTTTTTCATTTTGGTATTAATATAGCCATGACAATAGGTTTAGCCCCCGTTATAGGTATTCCGCTGCCCTTTATAAGTTATGGAGGCTCTTCGCTTTGGTCTTTTACCTTAATACTTTTTACTCTTTTAAGATTAGATTTGAGCAGAGACGAACTTTTATAAAAATATAAATAAATTCAGAACCTTGTTTAATTGAAATAAAAAGAATACAATAGCTAATGTGTTGATAATCAGGAGGTTATGTTATGTTTGACGTGTTTTATAACTGCCTAACTATCAGTGTGTTATGTTTGAAAAATTAACAAATTATGACTTATAAAATAAATAACAAAACAATAAAATTAGAAATCGGTGATATAACAAAATACAATACCGATGCGATAGTAAATGCCGCTAATAATTCATTGCTTGGAGGTGGCGGAGTTGACGGAGCAATTCACAGAGCTGCCGGTGCCGAGCTATTAACAGAATGCAAAACCTTGCATGGGTGCGAAACCGGAAAAGCTAAGATAACAAAAGGCTATCGTTTGCCTGCCAAATTTATAATACATACCGTAGGTCCATACTACCGTTCGGGTAATGATAACGAGGGCTTACTTCGGAGTGCGTATTTATCGTCATTAGAATTGGCGGTGCAGAACAATTTGAAATCCATAGCATTTCCCAACATAAGTACCGGTGTTTATCGTTTCCCAAAACAGAAAGCTGCCGAAATAGCTATATCCACCGTAAAAGAGTTTATGGAAAAAGAAACTTCATTGACCGAAATTATATTTGTTGCTTTTGAAAACGAAAATTATGAAATTTATAAAAAGATTTTGAGTGAGGGGTAAGTGTTGAAATTTTATTTTGTAGAAATTTGAAAGCTCATTACGATTTCTATTGTATAATTTGGGTTAAAAACAGATAAAAATAAAATATTGTTTTAAATGTATATAATACTATGATAAAAGTTTATTGTTGTAAAGTGTTTGTAATGAGTGATTATGTACAGAACAATAAATTTTTACAGTCTTATTCTTATGAAAAAAACTTGTATTAAATATTTTTACTATTTATATTAGCAAAGTTAATTTGCTCGGTTGTTATATTAGAGATTTTTTAATAAACAGCAGAGCAATAATTTAGTAATAAATAAAATTTAGAATATGTATGATTTATTAATCGTAGGAGGCGGACCTGCTGCTATGTCGTGTGGCATGGTTATAGGTTCGGCATCTGAAAAGCCCTACATCAAAGGGAAAAAAATGGGTATGATAGCCTATACAAAAACAAGCGACCTTAAAGCTGCCGTTTTAAATAATTTATATGGAGTAGCCTTAGGAGTAAAAGGCAAAGAACTTGTAGAAAAAGAATTGGAACATCTTAAAAGTTTTTCTGCTTTAGAACAACTCGAACAGGAAGCAATAACAGCAGTTGTAGCAAAAGACGACTACTATGAAGTAAAAACCCAAAACAATACCTATGAAGCTAAAAATGTAGTTTTGGCAATAGGTCATAGTGAAAAAATAGCCAATATCGAAGGTTTAGAAAGCTATATTGTTGCTCACGAAAAAAGTTTGCCGGGTGTAAAAAAATCGGCACTTAAAAATACCGATTTAGTTGTACGCGAAGGCTTGTATGCCGCAGGTTTAACAAGTGGTTGTGCAAGTCAAGCCGTAATAGCCGCAGGAACAGGCGCAGACGTAGCTGTGCAGCTTATGACAAAATGGAACGATGGTGTATTTGATCATCACCATGACAAATAAATTATGTAACCTATATAGAAAGGCTTAAATCTTTGTTCCTTTAGAATTTTTAAAAGTCTTGATTTATGAATTTTTATAGATTACCCTATTTAACATAGTTTTGGAATTAATATTAAACAAGGGAGCATGCTCCCTTGTTTAATTTATATAAACCACCCCGTCCTGCGGACACCCCTCCAAAGTAGGGGAATGAACCACCCCATCCTGCGGACACCCCTCCAAAGGCAGGTTTGATTTTCTATTGTATGCTTTGAGTTTTATTTAGATTCTTAAATTTTACTTTTTAATTTAATGAAGAGTTGTATCTTTATACCCGAATAATAAAATTTTATACTTTGATATGACAAATAAAAGAAAAAGCGGCTTATTAATGCACATTAATTCATTGCCCGGACCGGACGGAATAGGAACGCTCGGCGCTCCCGTAAAAAACTGGATAGATGCTATGGCAGCTGCCGGACAAACTCTTTGGCAAATATTGCCACTTGGTCCCACAGGATATGGAAATTCGCCTTATGCAGCATGGTCGGCATTTGCGGGTAACCCTTTACTTATAGATTTAAGTGTTTTTGAATCAGATATTTATGAATCTGAAGCATTTAAAGAATTATCAGGAAAATCTGAAATAGATTATGATAAATTAATTGCATTAAAAGTTCCTATACTTAAAAAATTTGCTCAAAAATTTATTTCTGAAAAAGCAAATGAAGATGTTGATTATAAAAATTTTAAAGAAAAAAATAAATTTTGGCTTAATGATTATGCCTTATTCTATGCTTTGAAAGAAATTTTTGACAAAAAAGCATTTTTTAAATTTCCTGAAGATATAAGAATACGCAAACAAGAGGCTTTGCATGAATATGGCACAAAATTGAGTATGGAAATTGAAATTGAAAAGGCTATACAATATTTCTTTTTTAAACAATGGTATGAAGCAAAATCTTATGCAAATTATAGAAAAATTAAAATTATAGGCGACATACCTTTATATGTTGCCGAAGATAGTTCCGATGTTTGGGCTAATCCCGAAATATTTATGTTAGACGAAAAATTCACACCCCTGAAAGTAGCCGGTGTGCCACCTGATTATTTCAGTGAAACCGGTCAGTTGTGGGGCAATCCCGTGTACGATTGGGAATATTTGAAAAACAATGGGTTCAATTGGTGGATTGAACGTATAAAATTTAATTTTGAATTGTTTGACATTTTAAGAATTGACCATTTTAGAGGACTTGCAGCCTTTTGGGCAGTGCCTTACGGAAGCAAGACAGCTCAAAACGGCGAATGGTTACCGTGTCCCGGCAGTGAGCTTTTTGATGCTATATTTAAAAATGTGCCACAAGCCACAATTATTGCAGAAGACCTTGGCGTAATGACCGATGACGTTATTCAATTAAGAGATAAGTATAATTTACCGGGTATGAAGATTTTACAATTTGCATTTGATGCAGGTTCTGATAATGCTTTTCTTCCACATAATTACAATAAAAATTGCGTTGTATACACCGGCACGCACGACAACGACACGTCTAAAGGGTGGTTTGCAAATGCCGACGCAGATGAAAAAGCATATTGCAAGCAATATACAAGAGCTTCGGCTGAGGACATCAGCCTTTCACTTATAAAAACAGCCTTTTCATCGGTTGCAAATACAGTAATAGTTCCCATGCAAGATGTTTTGGAACTTGATAGTAAATATCGCATGAATACGCCCGGCGTATTAGGTGGCAACTGGGAATGGCGTATGCTACCCAATGCGTTTAATGAAAAGCATAAAAACTTTTTACTAAATATCACAAAAATTTACGGACGTGATTTAGAACCCGAGAAAAAAGAGAGCAAATATTAATTTCTTGTTTCTAAGGTGTTGGTAATCAGTGATTTATAACTTGACTTTTAAGAAGCCAAACCCGAATTGTGCAATAGTAAATCTATTGCACAATTCGGGTTAAATAATGTAGTTTTACTTAAATATTTTAAGCCTCTTCCTTAGGCGTATCGTCTACTTTATTATTGTCTTGGTTTTTATCTTCGTTTTCGTTTTGGTTTTCGTCTTTGTTTTCGTCTTCGTTTTTACTTTTAGGCTTTTCGAGGTCTATTAGTCCTTGCGCTTGTAATATGTTATACCATTGCAAGATACGTTTAATGTTTGAAACATATACTCTATCTTCGTCGTATTCGGGCAAAACTTCTTTGAAGTACTCTTTCAGTTCTTTTGAAGATGATTTATGACTAATTGTTTTCCCGCCATTTTCTTTTTTAAAAATTGCTTGGAATACTTCGTAAAGGGGTTTGTCTTCGCCGACTGTAAAAATAGCAATGTCTTGTAACGAACTTACGTTTTCCGATGGGAAAGCTGTACTGTTTACTCCATCTGTTAATGATTCTATCACAATGCCTTTGCGCGATTGTGCTACGTGTTTATAGAGACCCGGTCGTCCTGCTATACTTAAAATTTTTGTAATATCCATTTTTATATTATAATTTATTTTTTCTAAAGTTAAATCTAAAATATGCAATATAAAAATTATTCTAAAGCATATTCATTAATTTTCAAATTCTTTTTGAGAAGTTTTTATGAAAAATTTATGTAATTTCATAATTTGAGGCAACAATAAGTTTAAACCATCATTTATGACGACAAAATTTGCCAATTTATTTTTTTCTTCTTGCGATATTTGATTTTTTATTCTGTCTAAAACTTCTTTTCGGCTTATTTTATCACGATTCATTACTCGTTTAATTCTAAGTTCGAGCGGAGCATCTACTGTTACTACGAAATTATGCTTTGTTGCCGTTCCGCTTTCATATAATAGTGCCGATTCTTGTACTACATAGGGAGCTTTCTGTTTTTCTATCCACAAATCAAAGTCTTCTTTTACAAAAGTCCACATTAAAGAGTTAATTTTATTTAGAATTTCTTTGTCATTGAATATTAACTCTGCTATTTTTATTTTATCGAGTGAGCCGTCGGGTAAACATATTTCGGTACCCAATATTTTTGTATATTCTGTTTTTATATTTTCGTTGGTTGCCAGCATCTTTTTTGCAACTTTGTCGGAATAATAAACAGGAATATCCATTGCCGAAAATATTTTTGCAGCGGTAGATTTTCCGCTTCCAATACCACCTGTAAGTCCTATACTTAGTATTTTATGTTTATTTTTCATCGGTTGGGGTGTTGGCAGAGTTTGCTTTTTCTATAAAGTACTCAAATCGTTGGGGCGATACGTTTATATTTTTCACATATTTGGGATACATAATTAGTTCCGGTGTAAAATATGCTGATTTATCTTTCTCCAAATCTTCAAAATTTACTATCAAACTAAAATTTTCACTTGATACTTTGTTATAATTTTTCAAACCTACTTTGAATGATATTCTTGCTTTTTTAGGAAATCCTATAAAATTTATTGTATCGGGCAGATTAAGAATTTTGGGCTCAATTTCAAAACTTTTTTCGGTATATTTCTCTACGGGTAACATAATACCTACTTGCTTTTGCGAGAATTTTACTCCTTGAATTTTCACGAGTTCCAAATTTCGGTATACTGTATCTGTAATATTTTTTAAGCTGAGTTTTTGTGTATTTACATATTTAATTTTTTCAATATCTTTGGTTGCGCCTTTCACCACAATGCTGTCGGGATACAATACGGGGGTAGAGAAACAATCGTACATGGGGGCGTATTCTGTTTCTAAATTTATTTTCACGGGTACTCTTTTGAAAGCGATGTTTTTCAAATTCAAAAATAAAGTATCAGGCATAATTCGTATTATTTTCACATTTTCTGCTAATCGTTTTGATACAATGGTTTTCAAGTATTCCGGCGGGAAAAAATAGCTGTCGCCTTTGTTTACAATATTTTCACCTGATAGTACAAGGGTATTTTCAAAAAAGTCTTTTGATTTGCTTAGCTGTCTTGTAGGACCGCTTACTTTCAGTGTAAAACTTTCCGGTGTTGCAGAGCTTATGCCTAAATTATTTGGTAAGTTTTTATATCCGAGCGATACTTCTGTTACGGCTGTGTATTCGTCATTTAATGCCAGAAGTACCCACAAAAACGATGTTATACCAAAAAAAAGCAGGAATATCAAAATATCTTTTGAAAATTTTATTTTTTTCATATCTGTTAGAAAAAAAATTGTTGCATCAATTTTCTATATTTTAAAAACCAAAATATGCAATAGAAAATAAATTCTCCTTTTACTGAGGGGTGGCCGTAGGACAGGGTGGTCTGTTACGCTCTCAAATTACAATAAAAACAAGACACTTCGTTGATAAAAAAACACGACGCTTTGTTGTGTAATTGCTTGAAAGTCAAAATATTACGCGCTTTTGTCGCAAGCTAAAGTGTTGATTATCAGCTTGTTCTAAATAACGACGAAGCGTTGTCTATAAATAATTCTTATAAATTCTTGGTAAATAGAATTTTATATAATTTTTAAAAATATATAACTCAAGTTTTTTCTATTTTCTTTAGAAATAAGGTATTACTTTATTTCTGAAAAAATAAGAATTTAACACCTTATACATAGAATTAAAAACAACTTTGGATTATGAATTTTTATAGATTACTTTTATGTTATTTTTGAACAGGCATGTCAGTTACGTCTTTTATTATCGCTATTTTATTTACACGAAGTTTCGATTTTCCTTCTACTTCAAGTACCACACTGTCTTCTTTCACTGTTAATATTTTTCCGTATATGCCCCCTGTGGTCATTACTTTATCGCCCTCTTTTAGGGCATCTCTAAATTTTCTTACTTCTTTTTGTCGCTTCATTTGCGGACGAATCATAAAGAAATAAAAAACTACTACAATTACTCCCATCATAATGAGCATACTGTAGCCGCCGCCTCCGTTTCCTTCGGCTGTACCGGCGGGTTGCATAAGAAAAATAAAGTTGATAAAATTTGTCATGATATTATTAATTTACTGGTACTAATTCATATTCTGATTCTATAAAAGCTGCAAGGCTTAATGTAATTACAGAATCTTTTGTATTTGTTATTACTTTGGTTGTTTTATACTGATTATTAAATAGTTGTGAAGTGTTTAATCTTATTCTGATAACGCCTTCTTCGTTGGGTTTGTATTCTTTCTTTTCTATTGAAGCCACTGTACAACCGCAGTCGGTAATTATTTCTTTTATTTGTAAAATATTACTACCTGTATTTGTAAAATAGAAAGCATGTTCTACTTGTTCGCCTTCTTGTAGTTTGCCTAAATCTGCTTGGGTATGTTCAAATTTTATTTCGGCATTTCCGCTGTATTTTTTTTCATTATTTTCATTGTTATTGCAAGCTGTAGCTATTACAACTACAAGTGCAAAAAATAAAAAAAGTTTTATATACGGCGTTTTTTTCATTTTTTTATTCTATTAATCCTCTTCCGGTTTTTTTAAACATTTCATTTTCGCGCATGTATTGCACAGTTTTATCAATAACACCGTTTACGAATTTTGCATTTCGAGGCGAACTGTATAATTTTGATATTTCTATATATTCATTTATACTTACTTTTACCGGAATTGCCGGAAATCCTTCAATTTCAGCTACGGCAAGAAGTAATATCAAACGGTCGGTTTGGGTTACTCGTTCTATATCCCAGTTTACTATTTGCTCTTCTATAAGTTCTTCATAGCTCACTTTTTTAGATATTGCTTTCACTAATAAATCACGTGCAAAAGTACGGTCGTCTTCTTTTTTGTAAAGTTTTGGAAATCTTATTGTTGCAGGCTTGTTTTCTTTTATTTGGTCTATGAATGTGCATATTTTTTTTATTATAAAATCAATATCATTGACCCAATATAAGTTGCGCTCTTCAAGCAAGCTATATAAATCTTCCGAATTATAGAAAATAATTTCAAATAAGTGTTTTACAAAATTTTTATCTGTTTCAAAAGATATACCTTTCTGGTTTGTGTATTCCTCATAATCGCTACTACTTAGTAGGTTACGTGCCATTTTTTTTACAAATTCTCGTTCGCCGCCTAAGTTAATTTTTCTGTTTGAAACTTCAGTTTTGAATGTTTCATTTTCTGTCAGCATTGTAAGAAATTCGTTATCGACAAAACGCATGTTAGGGTTGCGTTCGAGCGCGTTGGCTGTTATTTTGTTTCGTCTTAATTCTATTAGGGCTTCTGTGTGCTTTACAAGTTCAACATACAGAGATAGTAACCAATAAAACAGGTCAAGAGTTTTTTGGGTACTCAATTCAAGTTCTTTGAAAGTTGCGTTGATATTTTGCCCGGGTTTAGCCCAATGTGCATATAAAATTTGCAAAACTTTTATTCTGAGAAAACGTCTATTCAGCATTTTTAGAAATTGTTTTTTAAAGGTGTGCAAAGTTATTGTAAAAAAATCATATACCAAATTCAATTTATGTTTCAGCTTTTGTTTTCTGAATCAATATTGATGCAGTTGTATATTTTTCACAATTATTCATAGGTTCATTTTTAAATAAAAATTATTTCAGAATAAAAAATATTTCTTATTTAAAACACTAATAATCAATAAATTTAAAAAACAACTTTGATTTTCACAAGTAATTTTTTGATTTTTTTTATTGTAAAATATATTTTTTTTATACATTTGTCGCACCTTTAGCAAAAGGAGAGGTGGGAGAGTGGCTTAATCCACCGGTTTGCTAAACCGGCGTACCGTCGATGCGGTACCGGGGGTTCGAATCCCCCCCTCTCCGCTGAACTCCGTAAGTCCTTAATTAATAGGGTTACGGAGTTTTTTTTGATGTTTGGTTTTAAAATAAGTTTTTGTTGTACTTTCGTTGAGTTATTAGGGACAAAGCCTTTAGGTAAGTCGTTGCGGGTTTAATATGTTGTTAATAAATGGTTTACGGTTTTATACTCAAGACTTTTGCTGCAAATTTGTGTAAATTCAAAATACTCTATAATTCTGACTTTTGGGTGGTCTGTTTTTAACCCAACTTGCAAATTTCGGAGTAATTTCAATAAAATCAGAGATTTCCCGGATTTGTAATAGGTTATATATCAGTGAGTTATGACTTTTAACAT
>PDWJ01003544.1_pt1 | contig 14780 bp, 10 predicted proteins | sample 1430881 | NCBI WGS metagenome assembly PDWJ01 (sample SAMN01162460, study PRJNA174530) | Oral metagenome, whole genome shotgun sequencing project. | biome: Marine environment; feature: Marine mammal; material: Swab sample of the gingival sulcus; isolation source: swab sample of gingival sulcus... | reverse complement strand
TCCAGTTGAGCTATGGATCCCCTTATTTCGAGTTGCAAAATTATAGAAAATTTTATATATACAAAAAAAAATGCAAAATTTATTAAAACTTTTTGAACCCTACAAACATATACAATTAATTATCAGACTAATAACCATACTTATCTCCCCATCGAAATTTTAATAAATTACGTGTTTTATCCTCAGCAGGATTATCAGCAGGATTGTAAAATACCTTTCCTGATATGTTTTCAGGTAAAAATTCTTGTTTTATAAAATTTCCAACTCCATCATGCGAATATTTATAATCTACGCCATAACCGATTTCTTTCATTAAATTAGTTTTTGCATTTCTTAATGCTAAAGGCACTGAAAGGTTCCCATTCTTTTTCACAAATGCAAGAGCCTTATCAATTGCAAGATAGGCAGAATTACTCTTAGGTGAATTCGCAAGATATATCGTTGTTTCAGATAAAATTATGCGAGCTTCAGGCATACCAATAACACTTATCGACTGAAAGCAATTATTTGCCAACAGCAAAGCATTGGGATTTGCCAAACCAATATCTTCGGCAGCCAAAATAATCAACCTGCGTGCAATAAATTTAATATCCTCGCCACCCTCAAGCATAACAGCCAAGTAGTATAATGCCGCATTAGGATCGCTTCCTCTTACCGATTTTATAAATGCAGAAATTATATCATAGTGCATTTCACCATTTTTATCGTAGAAAGACATATTCTCTTGTAAGGTAGTAACAACAAGATTATTATCAATAACAACCTTATCTTTATTTGCCTGAGTGTTAACCAACAAATCAAAAATATTCAATAACTTACGAGCATCACCTCCCGCAAAACGAAACAAAGCATCAGTTTCTTTCAATTCAATAGTTTTATTTTTAAGCTCAACATCTTTTTGCATTGCCGTATTTATCAACTTTATCATATTATGCTCATTCATTGAGTTTAAAATATAAACCTGACAACGCGACAACAAAGGAGATATAACCTCAAAAGAAGGATTCTCCGTGGTAGCACCAATTAATGTAACAATACCCTGCTCAACTGCTGAAAGTAAAGAATCTTGCTGCGATTTACTGAAACGATGTATCTCATCAATAAATAAAATTGGATTAGGTGAGTTGAAAAACTGTTGCTTTTTGGCTCTTTCAATAGCTTCTCTAACATCTTTAACACCCGAATGAACGGCACTAAGAGTAAAAAAAGCCCTGTTTAATTCATTTGCAATTAATTTAGCTAAAGTAGTTTTACCTACTCCGGGAGGTCCCCACAAAATCATAGACGGCATGTTGCCCGACTTTATTATATTGGAAATTATACCATTATCACCCACCAAATGTTCCTGACCAACATAATCTCCCATATTTTTAGGACGTAATCTTTCCGCAAGAGGTTTATTTGTTTGCATATCGGTTGGTTATTTTTACAGGTGCAAATGTACATTATAATTTTCAATTTACACACATACAAAAACTCAGAGCCTTTACATCAAAAAACGGACTTTATATTTATATAAGACAACTACAAAGATGCATAATAATTCCACAAAACTTAATTATTAATACATTACACTGCTTTATCAAAACAATTTGGGATTAAAATTCTCAGGATTGGCTATTTCCAAAATATAATCTCCACTGTTGCGTAGAATAAACAATCCTTGCCGATAAGCATATTTATCAGATTGTTCGCTGTATTTTATACCTGCCACTGCTCCGTATACTTTTTTATCGGCATATTCGGGCATATAGGTTTTAAATTGTGATAATTTCTCCATAAAATACTTAACTTTGTCAACCGACATATCAGTTTTAACCTCAACAACAACCACTTCCTCGCCATTTGCCAAAACTATATCAAATTCTGCATCTATATTTTTATTTTGTATCTTAATATTTTTATACGAACGAGTTACATCTATATTACGAGCCTTAAACAATTTTAGACAAGACGGCTCTACTAAGGCTTCCATTAATTTCCCCCACTGATTAGAAAAGAGACCGGATAGTTTATTGATTTTTTTATCAGTTTCTTTAGACATACGTATCATCTCTTGCTGATTTTCTTTGAACTGTTTGTCGGTTTCTTTAGACATACGTATCATCTCTTGCTGATTTTCTTTAAACCGCTTCCTATCTTCTTGAGACAGTTCCCTAGTCTCTTTTAAACTCTCCCGTATTTCTCTAAAAGCCAACAATATCTGACTTGGAGTAAGTTCTATATCTTCCATTTGTATACTATTTATGCTTTCTATAATTACAAAGATAACAATTTTATTTTATTTTGAATGTCTTTTCAGTAATAATTTGTCTATCAAACAATAATAGCTATATTTGCACTACTTAGAACGCAAAACACAATGTTAAGCAGATTTTCACAAAGAATTATTTTAACACCTTATTTTCTGCTCCCTTTAACAATATGGGTTAAATTTCCTCCTAAACCACCCCATCTTAAGTAAAGATTAATTTCAGTTATCCCTTTAAACTCTCCACTACAATACTGAGTAGGGAAGCCGAATATTTCTCCTGATTCATTAATGGAAAGCGTGATACTATCACTTTCTGTGTACCGTATATTTATTCCATTTTTAGCAGTACAACCTATTTTTCCTGTATAAAAAACTGTGTCATGCTCTGAAAAACTTGTATTATTGTCAATTCCGGAAAATTTGATTTTTTCAGTAGAGAAGAACCAATTACCTGTGTATTTATTCCTATAGTCTGTTGAAATCTTTTCGCAACCAATTAAGAATATCATAGCAAAAAGAAGTAATCTTATTATTTTCATAGTGTAAATTTGTAAAGTTATTAATGATTATGATGAACGTATACAAATGGGTAAGAGTACAAATTTAAAATCAAAAACACAAGAGAAATACACATTTTTTGTGAAGCAATACCTAATTACTCACATATAAGTATTTATAAACAAATACACCCGCTACCCTACCATTGAAAAATATTTAATAAAAATCTTGTTTTTAAAAAATAAACAAATAAATTTGCAACTTTATTAATCAAAATTAATTATTGAAATGAAAAATCTTGGTGTTTTAAAGTATTTATTTGTAATGGCATTGTTTTTTACGGCAGCCTGTAATCCACCTCAAAAAAAAGAAAAAAATAGTGGTAAAAAAATGACAGAAATTGAAAAAAAAGTAAATGAGTTTGCAACTTTCAAACTAACTACAGATGCAACAAAATTGACTGATAATGAGAAGAAAGTTTTACCTGTACTGATTGAGGCGGCTGATATAATGAACGAGTTATTTTGGATTCAGGCTTATGGTAACAAGCAAGAGGTTTTAGATGCGGCAAAAGATGCAGCAACAAAACAATTTGTAGAAATAAATTATGGTCCTTGGGAGAGATTACAAGACAACAAACCCTTTATTAAATCTTTTGGCAAAAAATTTAAGGGTGCAAACCTCTACCCTAAAGATATGACCGTAAAAGAATTTGAGTCATTTAAGGCTGAAGATAAAACAAGCTTGTATACAATTATAAGAAGAGGCAAAGATGGCAAATTAGTAAGTATTCCTTATTCTGAATTCTTCAAGACTCAATATGCAAAAGTTGTAGAACTATTAAACAAAGCTGCTGAATTAACCGACAATGAAGGCTTTAAAAACTACTTAAAACTTAGAGCACAAGCATTTTTAAGTAATAAATATTACGAAAGTGATTTAGCATGGATGGATATGAAAGACAATGGCTTAGACCTTGTTATAGGACCTATTGAAAACTACGAAGATGCTTTATTCGGGTACAAAGCCGCACACGAAGCTTATGTGTTGGTAAAAGATAAAGATTGGAGTAAAAAATTAGCTAAATATGCTAAATTATTACCTGCATTGCAAAAAGGTTTACCTGTAGAAGCCAAATATAAAGCAGAAGAACCGGGCTCTAACTCACAATTAAATGCCTATGACGTAGTATATTATGCGGGAGATTGTAACGCAGGCAGCAAAACTATTGCTATAAATCTACCAAACGATGAAAGAGTGCAAATAGCAAAAGGTAGTAGAAGACTGCAACTGAAAAATGCAATGAAAGCCAAATTTGACAAAATATTATTACCAATTGCCGATATATTGATAACAAAAGAGCAAAGAAAATATATTAAATTTGACGCTTTCTTCCAAAACACAATGTTTCATGAAGTAGCTCACGGATTAGGAATTAAAAACACGCTTGACGGTAAAGGTACTGTAAGAAAAGCACTAAAAGAAACCTACTCTGCACTTGAAGAGGGCAAAGCTGATATTTTGGGTTTATACATGATTACCAAAATGAAAGAAATGGGTGAATTAGATGTAGATTTAATGGATAATTATGTTACATTTATGGCAGGTATTTTCCGTTCGGTACGTTTTGGTGGAGCAAGTGCACACGGTAAAGCAAATTTAATCAGATATAATTATTTCAAGGAGAAAAATGCTTTTGTAAAAAATGCCAATGGTACTTATACTGTTAATTTTAAGAAAATGCAAGAGGCAATGAACTCTTTATCTGAGTTAATATTGAAGTTACAAGGTGATGGCGATTATCAGGGGGTAAAATTATTGGTTGCGGAAAAAGCCATTATTGATAAAGATTTAGAAGAAGACCTAAACAAAATATCTAAAGCCGGAATACCTGTTGATATAGTTTTTGAACAAGGCATTGATGCTTTAGGATTAACAAAATAAATACATTCATAAGATAAAAAAGTGATAGAAAAACAGAGATGTACCAAAAGTGTATATCTCTGTTTTTTTTGCAATAAAGTTTTTCGCAAAACTCATCGGATAATATTATAATATAAAGCATTTATTATAAAGCACTTGAAACACCCGACAAATAAGATATGAACAACAGAGAATCCCTCTCCGAATATAATTAGTTAGTAATAATTATAAATTCTCTGTTAAATTTTAAGCTTTTCATTATCAATTTAATTATTAATTCATTACATTTGTGCACTTAACTAAAATAAATATATAAATACTATGAAATTTACTAGTGCAGAAGAAGCCGTAAAGGTGATAAAAACAGGTGATAGAATACACCTAAGCAGTGTGGCTGTTACACCCTCGAAACTGATTAATGCAATGGTTGAAAGAGGAAGAAAACAGGAATTTCACGATGTAAAAATACAACATATACACATTGAGAATGAGGTAGAATTTGCAAACCCTGAATTTGAGGGCATATTTGTATCGGAACAATTTTTTGTAGGAGCGAATTTACGAAAGCAAACACAGGCAGGCTATGCTGATTACATTCCTGTATTTTTGAGCGAAACACAAAAATTAATCAGAGAAGGTTACCTAAAAGTAGATATAGCAATGGTAATGGTGTCTCCTCCCGACAAACATGGTTATGTTTCTTTAGGTACATCGGTTGATGCAACATTGGCAGCAATTGAAAATGCAGAACACGTTATAGCCCTTGTTAATCCGAATGTTCCAAGGGCATGGGGAGATGCAATGATACACAAAAGTGAAATTAACACCTTTGTAGAAGATGATAGTCCACTATTTTCTCATGAACCCGGCGAACTTACAGAAACTGAGATTCAAATAGGTAAGAATGTTGCCGAATTAATTAATGATGGTGCCTGTTTACAAATGGGTATAGGCGGTATTCCGAATGCAGTATTGGCACAACTGGGCAATCATAAAGATTTGGGTGTACATACCGAAATGTTTTCAGACGGAATTTTACCACTTGTGGAAAAAGGTATTGTTAATGGTAAAAGAAAGCAAATTGACAAGGGTAAGATGGTTGCCTCTTTCTTGATGGGGTCAAAAAAATTATACGATTTTGTTGATGATAATCCGCGAGTAGCAATGATGGATGTAAAATATACTAATAGTGTGGGAGTTATAAGGCAAAATGATAACGTTGTTGCCATCAATTCCGCTATTGCCGTTGATTTAACGGGACAAATTTCGGCAGACTCAATTGGCACCAAATTTTACTCAGGAGTAGGCGGACAAATTGACTTTATAAGAGGTGCAGGATACTCAAAAGGGGGAGTACCGGTTATAGCAATACCTTCAACAACAGCAAGAGGAGCATCTAAAATATCTCCAACCCTACTTTTAGGTTCGGGTGTAGTAACCACACGTGCAAATATGCACTGGCTGGTTACAGAATACGGAGCTGTAAATCTATATGGGAAAAAATTGCAAGAACGTGCAAAACTTATTATTTCAATAGCCCATCCATCGTTCAGAGAAGAACTTGACAAGGCTGCTTTTGAAAGGTTTGGCTCTCATTTCCATTTTGTTAAAAAATAGTTTTATTCAGCTTGCAGGTTTTTATAGTCTGCAAGCCAACCATCACCTATCGCCCATCAATTATCTAACGCTTCCCAAAGAATTTCCACCGGATGTTTAGCATTTCTGTCAGTGCCGTCTTTTATTTGGTGCCGGCAACTTGTTCCGGGAGCTGCAATTATTGTGCTTTCGTCGCTGTTCCTGACAGCAGGGAATAAAACCATCTCGCCTATTTTCATAGATAGTTCGTAATGCTCTGCCTCATAACCAAATGAACCTGCCATACCGCAACAACCCGATGGTATTTCCTCAACCGTGTAATTCTCGGGAAATAACAACACTTCCTTTGTGGCATTAGTTACTTTCAACGCTTTTTGATAACAATGACAGTGTAATTTTATATTTTGCTTATCACTTGTAAATGACGACTTTTTAATATTCCCTTTTTGTATTTCTCTAAGTAAAAACTCATCAATCATCAAGGCATTTTTTGCAAGTTTTTTAGCTTTTAAATAATATTCATCCTCTTGATTGGCTTCACTTCCGAAAAAATCCGGGTATTCATCTCTAAAACTTAAAATACTTGATGGTTCTACACCTACCAAAGGCATCTCATCAGAAATAATATTTTCCAGTAAATCAATATTCTTCTTTGCTATTTTTTTCGCTTTTCGTGTTAATCCTTTTGATAAAGAAGTGCGACCGCTTTCAATATGACGAGGTATAACAACCTCGTAACCAAGCCTATTCAACAACTGAATGGCTTTTATGCCAATATCTGCATCATTATAATTTGTAAATTCATCGCTAAATAAATAAACTTTACCTTTACTGCCGTTCTTCTGCTTTTCGTAGTTCTTTGTTGCCCATTTTTTAAGTGTTACTTTATTTAAGGCGGGAAATTTACGCTTTGTATGAAATCCAACCATTGAATTAAACACAAAAGATGTAAATTTATTGGAAATAACAAAGTTATATATGCCTGCAAAGGGCAAAGTTAAACTATTAATTTTAGTAATATTGGCAATCAGCCATGAACGAATTGGAACACCTGTTTTATCGTAATAATGCTGCAAAAATTCCGCTTTCAACTTGGTCATATCCACACTTGAAGGACATTCCGATTTACAGGCTTTGCAAGACAAACAAAGGTCTAAAATATCGTAAACATTATCATCTTCAAAAGGGTTTCTATCTTGCTGATTTAAAGCCTCCCTAAGCATATTCGCCCTTGCGCGTGTGGTGTTTCGTTCATCTCTACTTGCTTGATACGACGGACACATTGCTCCTCCTATTACGAAATTCTTACGACAATCGCCCGAACCATTGCAATTTTCTACCGCCCTTACATAGCCCAAGGTCTTTGAAAAATCAAAAACGGTATCCACTTCTCTCGTTTCTTGATTTGCCACATACCTCAATGATGTATTCATTTTGGGAGTATCAACAATTTTATTTGGGTTGAAAATATGCCCGCTATCCCAAGCATCTTTAACTTGTTTGCACAAATTATAGTTATGCTCGCCAAGCATTAAAGGTATAAATTCGCCACGCAAACGACCATCGCCATGCTCTCCGCTTAACGAACCATTATATTTTTTTACTAATTGAGCAGTTTCTAAGGCAATTTTGTAGTATAAATCAATGCCTTCCTGTGTTTTTATACTGAAAATAGGTCGTAAATGAAGTTCGCCACTGCCTATATGAGCATAAAATACGCAGTCGGTATTATTGTTTGCCAATAATTGCTTAAAATCTCTTACATAATCGGGCAAATCTTCCACGCTGACAGCTGTATCCTCTATAAACCCAATTGGTTTTGCATCGCCGGGCAAATTTGTAAGCACTCCTAAACCGGCTTTGCGCAATGTCCAAACCTTACTAATATCTTTACCGTAAATAACAGGAAAATGATAACCATATCCGGCTTCTCTCATTTCTTGCTCCATAGACGCAGCTAAGTTATCAATCTCTGCTTTACTTTCTCGTGCAAATTCCACCACCAAAATAGCAGAGGGCTCACCTTTAATAAAAAACCTATTGTCTTGTTGCGACAGATTGTTTTTAGTAAGTTCAAGTATTTTATCATCAATCAACTCAACTGCTCCGGGATTATATTTTAAGGCTATTAAATTAGCATGAACAGCATCTTCCAGACTCTTAAAATGTACGGCAACAACTGCTTGGTGGTCAGGTGGTACAGGAACCAAGTTAAGTTTAATTTCAGTGGTGAAAGCAAGCGTACCTTCCGAGCCTGCCAATAATGCGGATAAATTAAATGCTTTGTCGCTATTGCCGAAAACTTGGTTATCTAACAACATATCCAAAGCATAACCTGTATTTCGACGATGTATTTTAGAGTTAGGATATTCCTTTATTATCTCTTTCCGATTTTTTTCATCGCTAAGTATATCTCTAAGTTTTTTGTAAATATGCCCTTCCAGATTATCCTGCTTGCATTTATTTTCAAATTCGGCTTTGTCAAGACCTTTAAAAACAGCTTCGGAACCATCTGAAAGAATACATTTAACCTCAAGAGTATGGTCTCTGGTACTACCGTAAATAATTGAATGCGAACCACATGAATTGTTGCCCAACATTCCTCCCAGCATACAACGACTTGCCGTAGAGGTTTCAGGTCCGAAAAACAAACCATGTTCCTGCAAGTACATATTTAACTCATCAAGCACCACGCCGGGCTGTATTCTAACCCAGTGTTCTTCTTTATTTAACTCTAATATTTTAGTAAAATATTTTGAACTGTCTACAATAATGCCATTACCTACTACCTGTCCCGATAAAGATGTTCCTGCCGTTCTGGGAATTAACGAAAGTTTATGCTCTCGGGCATAATTTATTAATTTGCGTACATCTTCTTCATTTTTTGGTATTGCCACGGCAACAGGCATCTCTTTATAACTTGAAGCATCAGTTGCATATATATTTCTGTAAAGGTCGGAATAGTAAAATTCTCCCGATAAGGATTTTTTCAGCTTGTATAAACTCACTTAGGTAATTTGTTTAAAATTAATTTGGATATATTATAGGTGATGAATGATAAGTGATAGGTGATGGGTGATGAGTGATAGGTTAATCATTTGTTGGGTTTAAATCCTATTAACAACATAAGTATACCCGATTCAATTTTATCGGAATTAATTTGGGCTTCAATTATGCAATCTGTTGTGGAATTAAAACTAAAATCCCAATAAGATATATTGCCATAATCTTGGTTTGAAAATATCTGGTTTCTTTTTGCATCATACACGGCAAACTTAACGTTTTCATTACTGAAACCGCAACATGCAGTAACTCTATATACTATATCGGAATAAAATGTAATTCTAAATTCAGCTATCTCTCCCTTACTTAATAATGCCATATAGTGTTGCCCGTCGGAAACGTATTCTTTACCCAAGTTTTGAGAACAAAAGTTCACTAATGTATCTATTTGTGCATTAACTTTATTGTTTGATAATAAAAATATTAATACTATAATAAAGAATTTCAATAATTGTTTCATGTTCAATAAATTTAAATTAAACATTTGACTGTAAGTACTAAACACCAAATAGGTTAAAATTATTTTAACTGTTTGTTATTTTTCAAAATAATATAAGCTAATTTTTAGACGAATACTTTAGCCAAAAGACAAAAATTTCAAGCTACGGTTATTTCACATAAGCATTTCGCATAGATGCTATTTTTTCTGTTATTTTTTGCAATTGCTCATCTGTTATAATACATCTTCTCACACTGTTTATCGTTGTCATCTTTTTTATGGTGTCAAATTTTGCGCTTTCATATTTATACTCAAATTCAACTTTATCAAATATTACAGCAAGTTCAGTTAATTCTTGCATCAACTTATCATAGTCGGTTGATACTTTTTTGTAATAAGGGGTAAGTAATTCTATTAGATTATTTAAAGGTTGTTTTTGCTCTCCCACAAAATCAATTATTTCCTGATTCTTCTCATATTGTAAGGTTTGCGTAATCAAGTAAAGGCTTTCAATCCAACCGCCCGAAAGTATTAGAACACCAATATCCTTTCTGTCATTATTAAACAGAAAAGCATCTGAATTTCTAAACATATTGCCAATTAGATACATTAACGAATCTCTATTGTTTTTATTTGCCTCAATACGTTTAACTGTTTTTTTATCAATATTTTTACCTATACCTAGCTCTTCCGACAAAAGTTTTATTGTAACAATGTATGTTTCAACAGTGCTAAGCTGGTTATATATGGTTAAATAACTTAAATCAGCACCATAAATTCCCATGTTTACAGCTTGCTTAAAACTTGTGAAGTATGTTTTGTGTTTTTCAACAGGATTTAAGAACTCCATGTGAAATTTTGCTTGATGCTTTTTGCCGATATTAGCAGCTAAAAACGGAGAAGGAACACCAAACAATTTATGATTAATTGTTGTAGATTTGGGGTTCTTTAAATCTGACGAATTAGGAGTTTTAACTGTTTTTTTATCGTTTGCATTATTCTCTCCGCAATAGGCAAATAACACTACAAATAGAAATAAAACAATAATTGTACTACTGATTTGAATTGCATTTTTTAACATAATTAATTTGGTTTATTAGATTATTTAAGGAATAACAAATACATTGCCTCCATATATTATACTTCTTACCTGCTATATATCACAAAGCAAAGGTATTAATAAAAATGGTATCATACAAGCAACAGCTCGTTAAATTAGTAATTAGCAGTTAGCAACCAACAACTAACACTCTAACAATAAGGCTATTACAACAACGATTACCTGTTTTATAAAATACTCTGATTATAAGCGTATTAGAAAAATATACCAAAATATTGATACAGGAATATTAAATATTAACACTTTGTTAAATTAATAAATAATTCAGGGTAGATTTAGACATTCCGGATAGTTTTTAGTAAAAAACAAATACAAAGTTCATTTTTTTTAGTATCTTTGCGCGGTTATTATCCCCAATAGGGGTATCGCGTAAATCAAAAATAAATCAAAAATAGAATTATAGATTATGGTACTAAAAGAAATTAAACCCGGAGTAGTTACGGGAGCAGATGTTCAGAAATTATTTAAAATAGCAAAAGACAATCAATTTGCACTTCCTGCAGTAAACGTTGTAGGCAGCCACTCGGCTAATGCAGTATTAGAAGCGGCTGCAGAGGCAAATTCACCTGTAATTATACAATTATCAAATGGTGGAGCACAGTTTTATGCGGGTAAAAGCATGGACAATGAAAATATGAAAGCTATGGTAATAGGAGCTGTTTCGGCAGCTAAACATATTCACACTGTTGCTGAATATTACGGAGTTCCTGTAATTTTACATACTGACCATGCTGCAAGAAAGTTTCTTCCTTGGATTGACGGACTATTAGATGCCGGCGAGAAGCACTATAAGGAAACAGGTAAGCCTTTATTCAGTTCTCATATGTTAGACCTTTCGGAAGAGTCGCTTAATGACAACCTTACTACTTGTGAAAAGTACTTAGAGAGAATGAGTAAAATAGGTATGACCTTAGAAATTGAGCTTGGTGTAACAGGCGGTGAGGAAGACGGAGTAGATAATACCGATATTGACAGCTCAAAACTTTATACTCAACCCGAAGAGGTTTGCGAAGCTTATGAAAGATTACTCAAGATAAGTCCAAACTTTACAATTGCTGCATCATTTGGTAATGTTCACGGTGTATACAAGCCCGGTAATGTTAAATTAACTCCTAAAATTCTTAAAAATTCTCAAGATTATATTCAAAAGAAATTAAATACCGAAGAAAAACCCGTAGATTTTGTATTCCACGGAGGTTCAGGTTCATCGCAAGAGGATATACGCGAAGCTATTTCTTACGGTGTAATTAAAATGAATATTGATACTGATACTCAGTGGGCATTCTGGGACGGAGTTAGAACTTACGAGGCTAAATTCCATGATTATCTGCAAGGACAAATTGGTAATCCTGAAGGTGCAGATAAGCCAAATAAGAAAAAGTATGACCCAAGAGTTTGGTTGCGCGAAGGCGAAAAATCAATGGTAGCAAGGTTACAAAAAGCCTATGAAGACCTTAATGCTCTTAATAAAAATTAATAAAGCTAATCTCTAGAATTAAATAAATAGTAGGGGTGTAAAATTTTACGCCCCTACATATATAAATCAACCAACAATAATAAAATTATAAATAAATGGAGTGGTTTAAAAGGTCTGCAGTTGGTATAAATACTAAAACAGAAGAAAAAAAAACAATTAAAGAAGGTTTGTGGTACAAATGTGGTAAATGTAAAAAAATTACATCAATGGAAGACCACATGAATAATTTAGGAGTGTGCGAATGTGGTTATCACGACAGAATACCATCGGTTAAATATTTTGAAATACTCTTTGACGATAATAAGTATACTGAAATTAATGCTGATTTACACTCTGCCGACCCCCTAAATTTTGAAGACAGAAAAAAATATACCGATAGATTAAAGGCTGTTGAAGATAAAACGGGTTTAGCCGATGCTATAACAACTGTTTACGGCAAGGTTGATGGCATTGATTTGGTGGTTGCATCTATGAATTTCGAGTTTATAGGCGGCTCTATGGGTTCGGTAGTAGGCGAAAAAATTGCTCGTGCCATTGATTTTTGCATCAAAAACTCATATCCTTTTATGATTATATCAAAATCGGGGGGTGCCCGAATGATGGAAGCTGCTTTTTCGCTTATGCAAATGGCAAAAACATCTGCTAAACTCAACCAATTATCAGAGGCTAAACTACCATTTATATCCTTAATGCTTGACCCCACAACAGGCGGAGTAACGGCATCTTACGCCATGCTGGGTGATGTTAATATTGCCGAGCCGGGCGCACTTATAGGCTTTGCGGGACCTCGTGTAATAAAAGAAACAATAGGCAGAGACCTTCCCAAAGGTTTTCAGCGTTCTGAATTTCTCCTCGAACATGGTTTTCTTGACTATATTGTTGAACGCAAAGATTTGAAAAAGACCATTGCACTACAGCTTAAATTATTTGCTAATTAGAAAAGCATATTCTGACAATATAGTAAAAAAATGTGGAAAGAGTATCGAAAACAATATCAAATAAATTAGGATTACCTCTTCGTTTTTCTTTTATACAAAAAGTAGAAACTACTTATTTCCAAGGGATGCCTTGATAAATTTCCCCAAGTTCACTTTGTAAAAAACGTTGATAAGAAAGGTCATAGTTTTCATAAATTGAAAAAAGTGAAAAACTGTGTTAAAATTTAAAAACAGGGCTTTTTCATAAAAATAAATATCTATTTGGTAGTGTTAGTATTAACTAAAATGGACTAACAACTTTGATAAAAACTTTGTGGTAAAATGTATTAAAAACCACCAAGTTGCACAAAGTAATTTCACCAAGTTCCACAAAGAATAAGTTTATCTTTTTTTATGAAGAAACCCTGAAAGTTTAAATGAGTTCAAAATTTTGTAATAAATTACAAATATTTTCACACTTCCCCTTGAAATTTAAATCACTTGTAGCTAAAATGTTACGATGTAATGTCGAAAAAGTTTCTATCGGCAAAAAATAGCGTATCCATATTTTCTGAATACGCCAATTTAAAATGTACTACTTAACAACTATTTTATTTATAATATTTTGTTTATCACCTATTATATGTATAAAATATACCCCCGAACACTCTATAAACACCTCATTATTGCCTGATTGCAAATCTTGCATTTTATACAATCTACCTGTTAAATCTGTTATTTTTAATTTAGCAGATACAGGCACATAAATAATTACTCTGCCTTGTGTAGGATTAGGATATATTTTTACTGACTTTGAAATGTAAGGTTCCAAACTGGTTGATGTTTTAACTGAAACTTTGCAAGTATCAGATTTTTCACTATTTCTACTAGTTGCAATTATATATGTTTCTCCAATTTTATGAGCAGTAATCAATCCGGTATAATCTACTGTGGCAATATCTGTATTTTCACTTTTCCATATAACATGTTTATCCTTTACACTATAGGGAAAAATTTCAGCAACAAGTTTTTTAGTAGACCCTTTTTGAATATTTACCCTATCAGCATTTAGTTCTAACTTTGTTACTGCATAATCAACCACTAACCTACAAGTATCCGATTTTCCTCCATCTCTACTAGTCGCTATTATTTTAGTTTCTCCAGGATATCTGGCTGAAACAACTCCATTATGAGATACTAAAGCCTCCCAAGAGCATTTCCAGTTCACAACTTTATCGGTAGCATTATCAGGTTGTATTGTTGCAATAAGCTGTTTAGTTTCTCCTTTTATCATATACATATCTTTTTTATTCAAACTTATTCCCGTTACAGGTATTTTAACTTTTACCTTAACCCTTGCCGGTTGCGAATCTTCTGTTCCATCATTGACCACTAAAGTAAAAATATATTCTTTACTTTCAGACACTTTTGGTACAATAAATGTAGGCTTAGCAATAGAGGTGTCACTTAGTGTTATTCCTGCCGGTGCTGAC
>PDWJ01003541.1_pt1 | contig 14788 bp, 12 predicted proteins | sample 1430881 | NCBI WGS metagenome assembly PDWJ01 (sample SAMN01162460, study PRJNA174530) | Oral metagenome, whole genome shotgun sequencing project. | biome: Marine environment; feature: Marine mammal; material: Swab sample of the gingival sulcus; isolation source: swab sample of gingival sulcus... | reverse complement strand
GGTCTTCCTAAAACAATTAGCTTTTGTTTGGAATGTAACGTTCTGTACTTACTATTCCGTTATCGTCAATTCCTTGTAGTTCAATATATTTTACTTTAGGCATAAAACCACTGTTATCTGCCTCAATCCTCATGGATTTTAGCTTTTGCATTTTACCATTAATGCTTGTATAAATTTCGGGCTGAAAAGGAGTATGTTGTTTCAAAATAAATACTCTTGTTTTATCGGCAACTAACTTTAATCGATAAACATTTGGTTGCTCTGTTTTTTTACAAGTAAACCCGTAAGCCATTCTTCGCTCTACAAAATTTAATTTTTCTCGTTGTCCCTTTTCGGCATTCATTACCCAATAGGCTTTCATGGGATTTTTAGTTACAAGATACCCCTTTTCGTTTACATTGGCGGCATATACCACAATATTGCTATTTAAATTACGCTTGATATGAAACAATTCCACTGATTTTTTCTCAGCATGTAATTGCAATGTTATTAGAACAAAAAGAATAGTTAAGTATCTCATTAAAATATAATTTTATTTTTTAACCTTGAACGATTAGAACCATTTTGATTATTGAATTACAACCACTTATTTTGCTTGTACCAATCGATGGTTTCTTCTACGCCCTTTTTTAAATCGTATTGTGGCACAAAATTAAAATCTTTTATGGTTTTTGAAGCATCGCAAAGCCAATTTTTTGCTGTGAGTTCGTAATATTTATCTCTATTCAAAATAGATGTTGTTTTACGAACTTTGGCAATCTTCTCTGACACAATAGCAATTATCTTTACCAAAAACTTCGGAATAACCAGTTTGATGGTCTTTTTATTCAGTTTTTGTTTTACAATTTCGGCAAATTGCTTGGTGCTATATCCTTTTCCGTCGGTAACAAAATAGGCTTTGTTTACAATTTCGGTATCTAACGATTTGTAGATTACAGCCACTAAGTCTTTTACGTATATGAACGACAATTGTTGCTTACTACTTCCGATATATACTTCCAGTTTATTGTTAATGGTTTTAAAATAATCGTAGTAATCCATTTCGCGAGGACCATACACTCCCGTTGGTCGGAATACCAAAAAAGGAATTTTGTTTTGACTAAAAATATATTTTTCGGCAGCCAATTTACTTCTTCCGTATTCGGTTACCGGATTTGGAATACTTTGGGGCGAAACAGGGGTTGTAGCATCTATTCCGGGACCATAAGCAGCCAAACTTCCCATAAAAATAAATTTCTTAGGAATGGTATCTGCTTCCACCAATGCTTCCATTAAATTTTGGGTATATTGGTTATTTATCAGATGAAAATCGACAGGTTTAATTACCTTAGTGGCTCCGGCATTGTGTATAACATAATCGAATACAATACCCTGTTGTTGCAGTTGTTGGAATTCGTTTTGCATACTTTCCCGATTGTTTAGCTCTAAATAAATCAACTTAACACGTTTATCGGAAATATATTTGGTATTACTGGTTTTACGAACTGCGGCATAAACATTATATCCCAATTCTAAACCTTTTTCTACCAAAAAACTGCCTATAAATCCGCTTGCTCCGGTAATCAATAAATTTGCCATAACTTTTATATCGATTTAATAAAACATCTTCTACGTTTATGTTGCTCGTATTCAAATATTTTCCACATGGCGTGAATATCGTGATTATCTTCGAGCATAATATTGGTTTCGGCGTATTTTAAATTCATTTTCTGCACCGCTTCTGCTATTTTTGCCATAATTGGTGTGATAACTCCTTTTTTCTTATGGGCTTTATCTACTGCAATTAAATAGAAATCGAGCGTATCGTTTTTCTTTAGGGCTTTTAATAAATGCCACCAACCAAAAGGAAACAAGTTACCATTTGCCTTTTTGCATGCATTTGTTAAGGATAGCATGGTTAAACCAAAAGCAACCACATTTTCGTCTTTATCGGCAATTAAACAAATCAGTTCGGGATTTACCAAATTGATAAACATTTCAGCGTAATGCTTGGTTTGTTCATCAGTTAAAGCAACATATCCGTATAAATCGTCGTAACCTTGATTCAACAAGCGGAAAATATCGGGAAAATATTTTCTGATTTGCTTTCTCGATTTCAATTCGATATTGTGGTAACCGGCACGCTGTTCTACCACATCAGCCATCCTTTTTATTTTTTCAATGGGACTCGATTTTAAATCAATACGAAACTCTACCCAATCGGTACTTTTTTCAAATCCCAGAGCTTCTAAATGTTCTATGTAATAAGGATAATTGTAGAGTGTGGCAAATGTTCCCAAACGGTCGTAGCCTTCTAACAACATTCCTTGTCGGTCGAAGTCAGAAAATCCTAAAGGACCATGCAATTGAGTAACTTCTCGTTCTTTTAACCATGCGATACCTGCCTCGATAAGTGCTTTTGAAACCGCTTTATCGTCAATAAAATCGAACCACCCGAATCGACCAATTTTTTTGTTTACTTTTTCGCATTCTAACCGATTAATTATTACAGCAATACGTCCCACCACTTTATTGTCTTTTAAAGCCAACAAATATTCGCTTTCACAATGTTTAAAAGCCGGGTTCTTATCGGGATTCAGCGTTTCCACCTCATCAAAAGACAAAGGGATAGGTGCGTATTCGCAAGAAGAATACAATGTTTTAAAGAAATTAATAAACTGTTTTAACTCTTTTGAAGTGGTAACTTTTTTTATTTCTATTGACATAAACTATTATTTAATCGTTCACAATTATTTTATCGTATAAGACCGTCCGAAAAGTTTCCGATAAAAAACTTCAACTACCTTCTAAAAACAGGGATATACCCCTTAAATAACTACATATCCCCCCTTAAAAACAGGTCAATACCCCTTAAAAAATAGCTTTTACCCCCTTAGGTAAGGGGGTAGTACCCCTTAGGTAACTGCATTTACCCCCCTCATACAAGGGGAAGATACCCCTTATGTAAGGGGGTAGTACCACTTATATGAGGGGTAGGGTACCACTTATGTAAGGGGGTGATACCGGTAAATAACCGCAATCAACCCCTTGCGAAAGGGGGTAATAGTAATTTATAACCGCAAACATCCTCCTAAAAACGAGTATTGACTAATACTAATACCAACATTATAATCTTTTAGACCACACAGGCTTTTAAAATCAGTGAGGTCTTTTTTCTAAGACGTAAAGCATTACGTCTCTACGTTTATTCTTCTTTTTTACAATGCAAGTGAACTAATTCGGCAATCTGTTCGGTAGCTTGTTTAATTTGCTCATGCGTGTGTAAAGCTGTCAACGAAAAACGAAGCAATGCGTCAGATTCCTTTACTCCCGGAGCAACCACCGGATTCACATAAATACCTCTGTCTAAAAGAGCTTTTGCAATTAAGAATGTTTTTGCAGAATTACGAATATAAATAGGAATAATAGGCGATTCGGCATAACCTAAATCCAATCCTGCTTCTTTCATTATATTGATGGCATAATGTGTATTATCCCATAATTTTAATCGACGTTCGTCGTTATTACGAAAAATACGAATTGCTGTTAATGCTGCTGCAGTCTGCGAAGGTGGTAAACTTGCACTAAACATATATGAACGGGAAGCATGACTTAAATATTCTATTAAATCGGTATTTCCTGCAACAAAACCACCCACCGAAGCACACGACTTACTAAATGTTCCTCCTATTAAATCTACCTTATCGGTTACATTAAAATGCGATGCTGTTCCTGCTCCATTTTTACCAATAACCCCCAAAGCATGAGCACAATCAACCATAACCATAGCATCCTGTTTTTGAGCAATTTCGGTAATTTCGTCTAAGTGAGCAATATCTCCGTCCATGGAAAAAATTCCATCACAAACAATTAAACGAATACTTTCGTCGGTTCTATGAGGATTTGCAATTAACTTTTGCTTTAAATCGTCCATATTATTGTGACGGTATTTTACTCGACGAGCAAAACTCATTCTACAACCATCAATAATGGAAGCATGATTTAATTCATCGATAAAAATGGTATCGTTCTTATCGGTTAAAGCAGGAATAACCCCAGTGTTTACCTGAAATCCGGTAGGAAATATAATTACAGCTTCTTTACCTAAAAAATCTTTCAGTTCCTCTTCCAATTCGTGATGCAAAGCAATGGTTCCATTCATAAATCGACTGCCGGTACACGATGTTCCGTATTTATCAATAGCTTTTTTCATTGCCTCTTTAATTTCGGGGTGTCCCGATAATCCAAGATAGTTGTTCGAACCAAACATCAACACCTTCTTCCCTCCAATTACCGCAGTATCGGACTGAACCGAACCTACCGCATTGAAATAAGGATACAAGCCTCCTGCTTTTAAAAGTTGGGCTTGTTTTACCAATCCTCCCCGTTGAGTAACTTTCTTGTTTCTTAACTTCTTATTTTTCATACATCTGTATTTTTAATTTTGGGCTTCTATCATTCGGGGATAACTTTCTTTTCTCTCTTCCCCTGCCCTTTTAAACCATTTATTATGGAAAGTTTATTTTATTCTTTTATCACTTGTGGCACTTTTAAAATATTAGTTACCGCCCATTTTTTCTGTTTTTTATTGAATAAATCGTTCCCCACAACACTATATTGCTTTGGATAATGTAGCAGATTTAAAATGGTTGGCATAATATCAGCTTGTTGTGCTATTTCGTTGTTTTTTCCTCGCAAACTTCCGTCGGGAGTATAAATAAAAAGCGGAATAGCAAACGATTTTTGTGGCGTAGCATACGATTTGTGCCAAGGAATAATCGCATGGTCGGCAGAAAACACAAAAATAGTATTTTTAAACCAAGGCATTTTGCTTGCGGTTTTAAAATACTGCTTTATGGCATAGTCGGCATAGCTGATACATTTACAAATGGGAGCAATGCCTTCTTGAAACTGATTTTTATATTTTTCGGGCACAATATACGGATTATGAGACGATAAATTAAACACTGTGCTAAAAAAAGGTTCTTTTGTCTTTTTTTGGACATCTGCCATGTACTGTAAAAATGGTTCGTCCCATATTCCCCAAGTATCGTCAAAATCGCTATCGTTATTGTATTCGGTCATGCCGTAATAGTTATTAATTCCAAGCATTTTACAATATTTATCGAAATCCATTGAACCGTTATGAGCACCATGAAAGAATTGCAACGTATAACCCTCTTCTTTTAGTCGATAAGGTAAACTATTTTTATTATCGGTAGGTTTTGGATATAAAGTAACCGGCTGCGATGCCAAAAGTGCGGGAACTGCGTCCATGCTTCTACGACCGTTGGCATAGGCATTTGTAAAACAATACGATTGATGCATTAACGAATCGAGAAACGGCATATAACTCTGCTTGCCTTGATACATATCGGGATTTAAAAACGCCGACCCCTCTTTGGCAAAACTTTCTAAAATAAAAATAACTACATTTTTTTTATCCATCGCCGCACTATCATTAGCAGTATAGATGGTTGGTGTTATTTCTTTTACAAGCGATTGATTTACCGGGTCGAACCAATTCATTAAGGTATTGAAAGGCGTATTCAACAATGCCGACAGATAAAAAGCATCGCCCTTGTAACTTTTACTTTTATTTGTTGTTATTGAAAATATACCTAACTGTGCTATCAATATCCAAACGATAATAAAAGCGGCAGGTATACGTCGGCTACTTCGTGGTGTTAATCGTTTAATTTCAAAGGTTCCTATTTTACTATATCCCTTAAAAATAAGAAATATAAACAAAACAAAAGCAAGAAATCCATACCAATAATCTCCGGCAAAACGATACAACAGAATATCTAAATTTTTCTGTGTTGTTAAATAATAGAAAAAATCAAATGTTAATCGGTCGAGCGTATAGGCATAATAGAAAATATCAATAATATTAAATATAATTGCGAATAAATTCACAGCAACAAAAAGCGTTTTAGTAAGCATTCCCAATGCTTTGTTCTGCAAATCAACATTTATCAACTCTAAAATAATATAGGGTGTATTAATCAAAAAAATCAGCATTAAATCGTAGCGTATCCCGTCCATCATCAACAAAAGAGTATCGAACATGTTCATATCGGGATAAAAAACACTATTCTGTGCCAAGAAAATCCCTCTACAAGCAGTAAACACAAAAAACACGACCAACAATCGCAATGTAATTTGATAAATTGTATTATTTCTTCTTATTATATTTTCCATCATCTGTTTTCAATTCTATAAATGTTTCTTTGCCGAAAAATAAGCCAATACCCTACTCTTTTTTAATTGATTAGAAGCTTACCTCTATTCTAAATCGAATACCATCTTTCGATGAAAATTCATCGTAAACCGATTCTGTATTAAGACGACGCACATATTCTACTCGCAAAACCTTAAATATATTGGTAATACCCAATCCCAGTTCCATGTATGGCTTATCTAAAGGAGCTCGCAAAAAATCGGGTCTTTGCATATAACCGTTATGACGGTCGCTTAATCCACCCCAAAAAGTTTTAAACGATACGCTTTCACGCAAATTTAATAGCTTTAACAAAGGCAATTTACCAAAAATACTTCCTCCCCCGTTAAAACTAAGATGTACATTTGCATAAATATCGGAAGCAAACGAACTGTTATGCAATAAATTATAATGATAACGAGCAAATCCCAAATCGCGTGTTCCTCGCGGCATATACAACAACGGATACGGTACCTTTCCGGCAATATATCCCACATTAAACATCATACGCATATAGGCAGGTCCAAAACTCATTCGATTTTTTAAAGTCGCATTTAAATGCAAATACTTCGAGGTGTGTGTTTCTTGATTCTGCTTATAATTTGCCAATCCGGCAATTGCCGAAAGATGAATTACAGGCTTTTGATTTCCGTAATAAATTCTATAAAAGAATCCCTCATCGTAAGGCTGCCCGAATGAGAAACGCAAATCGGTAAGTACCGCCATGTTGTTAAACGACTGCACAGCTCCCTCTTTGGTAATAAAAGGAACAAGAGGCGTTGTATTGTATTTCTCAAAAAACGGACGAACGGTTAAACCAATATCTTTTAGCATTTGATGTTCTAAATTCAAGCTAAACTTCTGAATATTTACCATATAAGGATTAGGTACTCGTGTGGTAATGGAAGATACCACATTTCCTCCCCCCGCTTCAAACGGATTTTCACGAATAAAATCAACAAATCGATAATTGGTTAAAGCATAATAATCGTCGTAATGTTTCAGCGATACTATAGTTCGTCTTTTAAAAGGCAATTTGTAGTATATTTTTACCCCGTATTTTACCTCTTTGCTTTTTAAACCATACCCCACATAACCGCCTACCGAAAAAATTTCAGAAAAATCTTGGTTGGTACGAAACGGCAACGACCATCTATTGCCTTCAATTTCGTTTTTTCGATAGATGTCCATATACGAACCAATATCGATTTTTCCCATCTTATAATAACCGGTCAAGGTCATATCCGACAGTTTACTAATTTGGCGTAATGTTTTGTTGTTTTTCAACTCTTTAATTCCGGCATAGGCTTTTACTTCCAACGAATCTAACGGAATTGGTTTATAACTATTTATAGCCTGTTCGGGGAGCATTTGTTGAGGAGCGGTAACAAACACATCGCCGGTTTTCGACGGCACCCAAACATTATAATAATCCACAATATTCTGCACCGTTACATGTACTCGTTTTTTATCGGGAGTCTTACTTCGGTTTTTACTTAACGTTAATTGCGAACGCAATTTCTGTCCTTTAAAAAACCAACGGTGCTTAGCTGTCTGCTGAAAATATTGATGTGCTTCGAAACTGTTTACAAAGTTTACATTGGCTGTAAGCGGTAGCTTGGCATGAATTTCGGTAAGAGCATAAGTTTCGCTATCAATCCAAAAATAGCCTTTAAAGGCGGTACTGCGATAACTTTTAGGATAAAAATCGAAACGGTACTGCTTAATTCCGTCACGCTGCAAACTGTCCACTAAATAGATATTGTAAAACACCTGATTATTCCAAGCAATGGGACTGGGAAATCCACGTGTCATAATATTAATTTGATTATCGTAAAAATTAACTTTTGCGGTTATTTTTCTGCTTATAACCGTATTAATTACCGTTTGTAATTGAGGCATTACACACTCCGAAGTTTCTTTAAGCACCTTTGACGAATTTCCTTCGGGAGCTTCGTTAATGGAATTTGCCGTATGCTTTTCGGTAATAAAAACAGGCATTGCCACCGTACTGTCAGATTGCTGAATAAACGCATCTTTTTGTGCTCGAAATCGCTTTTTATCTCTAATGTCGCTATTTAAATTAGCCAAGAATATCGATTTTCGGGAATATTCATTGTAATTTACCACCGGAAAATTATCGGGATTATTTACTTTTCTATTCCGAACAATTCGTTTTATTATGGAACGAGCATAAGTATCATTGGGCTTTACGGTTACTTCAGCCAATTGCATTTTCTCCTCTTTTAAATAAATGATTAAAGGAGAAATATTTTTTATGTCGATATATTTTTTATCTTTCGATTCAAAACCTACAAAACTAAAAGAGACTACTGTTTCATCTTTAAAATCGTATTTCAACTCAAATTTTCCATCTAAACCGGAAGAAACTCCGGCAGTAGTACCTTCCACCCAAACATTTACAAATGGAAGCGGTTCTTTTGTTTCCGAATCGAGAATAACACCTTGTAAAACCTTTTTTTCACCGTTGGTTGCACCTGCAACTACTGTTGAAAGCAAAAAGAATAATAAAGTTATTATTTTTATATTTATTCCACGTATCTCATTTCTATAATTGAATATCATTACTTTAGCCTTAAAATAAAATCGTATCTTTTTTTTGAGCGTGCAAATATAATGTTTTTTTTACATATTGATTTTTAGAGGTGGAAAATATTGGTTTGTAGCTGTTAGCCATTCATCTTCACATTGCCAAATTATTTTTAACCACAAAGGACACAAAGAATACGCAAAGTTCACAAAGAATTTATCTTCTGTCGCATTTGCACATTATCTAATTATCTCATTAAAATAAAAAGCACTTATAATTTTATTATTTTCAGATAAGAATTATATTTGCTGTTCTTAAAAACAAATTCATAATCACTTAAAATCAGAAAAAATATCATTATGAAAAATCTATCTATCATACTTAATGTTGTACTATTTATTGCAGTAGCAATACTTTATTTTGTTGAATTTTCGAGTAACAAAAAAACTCCTGTAACCACAGTTGTTGCAAGTAAAGGTGCGGTGGTGTATGTAAACATCGATTCGTTATTGAATAATTATAAATTTGCTCGCGATTTAAACGAGAAATTTTTAAAGAAACAAGAAGATTCGAGAACCGATTTCAACTTTAAGGCTAAAAAATTAGAAAAAGAAGCAGTAGAATTTCAACGAAAGTTACAAAACAATGGGTTTTTAAATAGAGCCAGAGCAGAAGCAGCTCAGCGTGAATTAATGTCAAAACGACAAAATTTACAAGAATTAGAACAAAAGCTAAGTGCTGAATTAATGGCTGAACAAAATGCAAATAGCAAGCGTTTATTCGATAGTGTTACCAACTATTTAAAAATATACAACGCAAAACACAATTACAGCCTAATACTTAGCACCACAAAAGGAGGAAATGTATTGTTTTCGCAACCGGGATTAGAAATTACCAAACCAATTATCGACGGCTTAAACGCAAGATATAATCCCGTGAAAAAATAAGTTTCTTTATAAGATAGGAGACGATATTTAAAGGTAAAATTTAAAAGGTAAACCTTTTACTTTTTACCTTTTTCTTTGTATTTCATAGATAAAAAAATTTTTTAACGTCATGTCTTTTGCAACCAAATACCTTACCAAGCAACAGTTATATCCTAAATATATAACAGCTCCGGTTTCAGAAAAGTTAAACTTAATAATTACCATTCCTTGTTTTAACGAACCTAATATTATTCCAAGTTTAGAAGCGTTATGGAATTGTGAACGTCCACAATGCGATGTGGAAGTAATTGTAATGGTAAATTCAGGAGAAACTGCATCGGCTCAAATATTAGAACAAAATAAAAAAACAATTGCCGAAGCTAACGCATGGATAAAAAAACATAACGACCAACAACTCAAATTTTATGTCATTCATCAAGATAATTTGCCTAAAAAATTTGCAGGTGTTGGGTTTGCACGCAAAATAGCAATGGACGAAGCTGTTTCTCGTTTTAACAGCATTGATAATTCTCGCGGGATTATTACCGGATTCGATGCCGATTCTACTTGCGACACCAATTATATGGTAGAAATAGAAAAACTGTTTAAAAAATATCCAAAGGCAACCGGGGCAAATATTTTTTACGAACACCCTTTAGAGGGCACCGAGTTTAGCGAACATATCTACAACTCTATTGCTCAATACGAATTATATTTGCGATATTATCGTTTGGCAATGCAATACGCCGGACACCCGCATGCCTATCATACCGTGGGTTCGAGTTTTGCAGTTACGGCAAATGCCTATATCAAACAAGGAGGTATGAACCGTCGTCAGGCGGGCGAAGATTTCTATTTTTTACAGAAGATTATTCCTTTGGGAAATTTTTACGAAATAACTACCACTCGTGTTATTCCATCGCCTCGAATATCAGATAGAGTTCCTTTTGGAACCGGAAAAGCAATAGGAACTTTTGTAACGGAAAACATTACAGAATATACCACCTATAATTACGGTGCATTTTTAGATTTAAAACAATTTTTCGATAAAGTTGATGCGTTTTATCAAGTAGATTATGATACCTACCTCAACAAACTATTGGTTAGTCTGCCTGGAACGGTTCGCAGTTTTTTAAAGGACGATAACTTTTTCGAAAGTCTTGAAAAAATCAACAACAACTGCGGTTCAACAGCAATGTTTCGCAAGAAGTTTTTCGATGTTTTTAATGCGTTTAAGGTATTGAAGTTTTTAAACTATGCTCACGAAATATTTATCGAAAAAGAAGATATTACCACAGTAGCCCAACAACTTCTAACCGACTTAGGCGTTGATTTTGAAATTTATTTTACCCCAAAACAACTCCTTAAAATTTATAGAGAATACGAAAAGGGTATTACAAATTAATTTAATCGCGATAAATAAGAGGGTGTCCAAAAAGTGAATAAAACAAAGACCTCAAAGATTTCAAAAATCTAAGAGGTCTAACAGTATGACTCTTTTCTATTTTAACTTATTTTTCGCCTTTAAAACTCCCGATTTCAAACCGATTACCTAATTGTCTGATTGTGCGTTGATTTCTTCCTCGTTTTCTTCTCCTTTTTTACTGCTTTTGCGTTGTTTGGCTACCTCTTTTACCTTTGCCACCTCCACATTAATTCTGTTGATAAGCGGAAGGTAAGGCGTTTCGCCTTCGATAATTGCAAAAGCCTCAATTACCTTACACAAATGAATAAAGGCTTGTTGGGTTATCTCTCGTTGTTTTTTGGCTGCTCCCACAACTATCTGCGACTCTTCTTCGTTTCGGTCGGCATAAAACTCCATAAACGTTGTATTGGCATTTTGCAACTGGGTAAGCCAATGGGTAAGCCCTAACTCGGTTACTATTGGAGCTATCTCAGCCTTTTGTAAATCTTGCAACAGATTAATGATTATACCTGTTTCTTCACGCTGAGCAAGTTCTGTAATACGAGTACCGTATTTATCGACTATAATCTTTATCTTTTTTGCCTTATCAGCTAAATTTTCATCAGAATAATAGGTCATTCCTTTTACAACATATCGTAAACCAACAATTAAATTATCGCGAATGTTGTCGAATTTTATTAACTTCTCTGTTAAACTCGATTTAGAAGAGTGTCTTATTGCATCATCAAATTGCTGAAAAACCGCTTTAAAATTTGTTACCTCATTATCTAATTTTAAGGCAACTAAATCTTCTTTGTCTAATCGCTCAATAATGGTTTGCATAACGGTAAAAAAATCCATCAAATGAGCTTCTTGCAAATTATAAGATTTAATATAATTCATGATATTGATTTTTAATGAAACAATTTATTTTCTTAACACTTGGTTGAATTGGTATAGTAACTGTTTCTCGACCTCACTAACGGTAAAAAGTTAGTGAGGTCGATTTATAACGGTATTTGTCTTTTTGTAGAAATGTCATAGCGTTTTTATAATAATACTTCCGACTTGGTAGAAATGCTGTCATAAGGGTATAAAAGTACTTCCGACTTGGTAGAAATACTGTCATAAGGGTATAAAAGTATTTCCGACTTGGTAGAAATGCTGTCATAAGGATATAAAAGTACTTCCGACTTGGTAGAAATGCTGTCATAAGGGTATAAAAGTACTTCCGACTTAGTAGAAATGCTGTCATAAGGGTATAAAAGTATTTCCGACATGGTAGAAGTGCTGTCATAAGGGTATAAAAGTACTTCCGACTTGGTAGAAATGCTGTCATAAGGGTATAAAAGTATTTCCGACTTGGTAGAAATGCTGTCATAAGGGTATAAAAGTACTTCCGACTTGGTAGAAATGCTATTATAGGGTTATAAAAGTACTTTGCATTAACCGTAAATACCATTTTAAAGCTGTTAAGCTCTATTTGGGGGCGATATGTGGTGTTTGCGGTATTCATTATCAATAAATAAAAGAAGGTTGGCAGTAGCGTTTTGCCCTAATTATACGAAAAATAATTGAATTGAGAAAGGGGGTGGAAGGAAAACTTTTGTTTTTTTTAATATATGATATACAAATGATATTATTTTAGATTCTATTTAAATTATTTGTATGCTTTGCTTTCTTTATTGTTAATTTTTACTTTTATACGTGTTACAAGATATTGTTAAACAACCAAAACATAAAATGAAACAATTATATTATCAACAAACAACAAATAGTATAACTATTAAAGATACTCGTAAAATTTATAAAATCACTACCGACAATATTATAAGAATACAATCAGAAGCAGGAGTATCAACCATAATTAGAAAAGGGGGAAATGCTATAAGTCTTTCTAAAAACCTTGTCTTTTTTGAAAAGCAATTGTATGATTTTGGCTTTATTAGAATTAATCGAAATGATTTAATCAATAGCAACGAAATTGAATTTATTGATTGTAAAAAAAGAGAAGTTATCATGAAAGATGGTACACAATTGACTATTTCTGTTCGGAATTTGTCTAAAATCTGCAAAAATTAAGTTCTAAACAAACTACGCTTATGTTTATTTTAATAACGCTTATAGAAAAAATCATACGCTTATAGATTAGTTCCTATATCTGTAAAAAAGTTTAGATTTTGTATGGTATTTTTATTACCGATAATTAACACAAGCCGAAAACAGATTTAATTTGATGTTTTTAATACCCGGGATAAAAATGGAAGATTGATGAAGTGATAGGGGAAGTGTTGTAGTATGAATCTAAAAATTAGCTTTATGAAAAAGTTATTAAAATTAAATCAATTGCGAAAAGCAGATTTAAATTCAAGAGAAATGTTCCAAATAAGAGGGGGACGTTGTTGTGGCTGTGGTTGTCACGGACCTTCTTCAACGCAGGACAATAGTGATGCTAACGCCAATGGAGGAACTAATGGCAAGAAATCTATTGGGGGTAGTGAATATTGCTGGTGTTGGAATCAAGAAAAAGGTAAGTGGGATTCTATAACCGCAATAAATTAAAATTTTATAAGATTAAGTATGCCTTATAAAAAGGCATACTTTTGATAAAATACAAAAAACAATGAAAACGACTAATTCTTTTTTCGAATTATTTTTAATCCTCTTATTGTGTATTACTGGTTGTAATACCACAAATAATTCTACCCAAAAGACCTTACAAAAACAGGGACTTCCAATTATTGATTTGGCAAAAGCCATTGAAACAGACGGCAACACACATCAGTTAAGTGATTTTGTGGAAGATATTGAATATATCCGTCCGGAGTATCCCAAATCTGTTGTTGGTTTTATATACGGTATGTCTATTAATGATAACTACCTGTTATTAAATGTTCCAAATAAGTTGCTTTGTTATAATCGAAAAGGCAAGTTTCTGCGTGAAATAGCCCGTAAAGGACAAGGACCTAAAGAACATTTAGGCATACGTTCGTCGGCATTATATAATGATATAGTTGCAATCAACAGCAACTACAAGCGTAAAATTTTGTGGTATAACACTAAAGGAGAGTATTTAAAACAACAACCTACCCTTGATGCTTTTTATAAAATAAATATTTTAGATACCAATAGAGTTGCATGTTTTATGCATCACGGGATTTTAATGAATCAATCTAAAGAGCTTTTTATTGCTGGTATTTTTAATAATAAAGGAGATACTATTAAAATAAAGCAAGCAATCCCATACTATTCAAAGGGAATTGCATCAAGTCCTGAAGTATGGAAATATAAAGACACTTTACGTGTTTTAACCTGTTTAAACGATACAATATATTCTGTTACAAAAAATAACATAACACCAAAGTATGTTTTAAATTTGGGGAAATATAAAGTAAGCAAAGAGGCTTTCGCTGATGTGCGGATATTAGATAAGGAACGCAGCAAATATATTCCCAACAGCCCCTCTTTGGGAGAAACAGAACAGTATGTTCTTATTAGTTTTCCTTATGATAAAAAACAATGGTTTGTACTATATAATAAAAAAACAGGCAAGATAACATCTTGGTATAATAAAGCAGAAAGCATCAATAAATACGGATTTATAGAGGGAGGAGAATTAAAAAATGATGTAGATGGAGGAATTGGTCTGTCTGTACTATCCTTTTCTAATGGTTATTTATATAGAAATATTCAACCTGAAGATT
>PDWJ01003540.1_pt1 | contig 14794 bp, 13 predicted proteins | sample 1430881 | NCBI WGS metagenome assembly PDWJ01 (sample SAMN01162460, study PRJNA174530) | Oral metagenome, whole genome shotgun sequencing project. | biome: Marine environment; feature: Marine mammal; material: Swab sample of the gingival sulcus; isolation source: swab sample of gingival sulcus... | reverse complement strand
CTTGCCGAGAGAGCTAAAGCCGGAGAGCAGTTGAGAGTTAAGCTTTTCACCGGTGCATCCGTGGGTAAGGAGCTTGACGGAGCATGGGCTGAAGCAGGCATCGTTGAAATGAGGATGCCATATCAGACCGATGGAGCTATGAGGAATAGTATCAATGAGGGCACAGCCTCCTATCAGGATGTTCACCTCAGCCAGGTAGCACAGCAGGTTCGTTCCGGCTTCTGGGGGAAAATTGATGTTGCCATAGTTGAAGCTTGCGCAATAAACGAAGATGGTGGAATTGTTCCCACAACTTCTGCCGGTAATTCCAATGTCTATGTTGAGATGGCAGAGAAGGTTATCGTTGAGATTAACACAACTCAGCCTCTTGAGCTTGAGGGAATGCACGATATCTATTCTCCCAAGAATCCTCCACATAGAGAGCCCATCCCAATTACAAAAACCCAAGATATCATAGGAACTCCCTACATCCCCTGTGATCCCGATAAGATTGCAGCAATTGTCATGTGTGATATAGTGGATGATTGCCGTCCTCTGGGAGCCATTGACGAGGATTCAAAGAGAATTTCCGGTCATCTCATCGATTTCTTTGAAACAGAGGTTAAGGCGGGACGACTCCCCGAAAATCTCCTCCCTCTTCAGTCGGGAGTAGGTAGTGTGGCAAATGCCGTTCTTGCGGGTTTGAATGAGTCCAAGTTTGAAAACTTGACTTCTTACACTGAAGTTCTTCAGGATTCCATGCTGGATCTCATAGATTCAGGAAAGGTTACTTGTTGTTCATGTACTTCCGTTACCTTGAGTCCTGATGGAGTTAAGAGATTCTATGACAATATAGGTTTCTATCGGGACAAGGTTATCATTCGTCCCCAGGAAATAAGCAATAATCCCGAGATGGCTCGAAGATTGGGAGTTCTTACCATGAATACAGCCATTGAGGTTGACCTCTATGCCAATGTTAACTCAACTCATATCATGGGGACTCGTCTCATGAATGGTATCGGAGGTTCGGGAGACTTTACCAGAAATGGTTATATAACATTCTTTACAACCGTTTCTACAGCCAAGGGTGGCGATATTTCTTCAATTGTTCCCATGGTAGCTCACCATGACCACACCGAACATGAGGTAATGGTTATTGTTACAGAGCAGGGACTTGCGGATTGTCGCGGTACTTCTCCCAAGGAGAGAGCTCAGAAGATTATTAACAACTGTGCTCACCCTGACTATAAACCCATGCTTCAGGATTATTTTGACAGAGCGTGCAAGGGCAAGTTTCATCATACCTGCCACAACATTGACGAAGCTCTTTCATGGCATGACAGGTTTAATAAGACAGGCAGCATGAAGATAAAATAAATTATGTCAGGTTGTTCGATTCTTTCGGGCAACCTTTCATTTTTTCTCAGTGCTCTTTCATGGCTGAGCCGTTTGAAATTAATTTTTTTATTGATTTTGGACGGGAGAGGTTCATTTTTGTAAATTATGTTGCAGGAGGAGCTTTTTCTCCTCTTGTGACAGATTTTATATTCTATTAAAATTAGTAAGGAGGACTTACATGAAAGCATTAAGGATAGACCACATAGGTGTAGCTGTTAAGGATCTGGCTGCTGCAACTAAGTTTTACACAGATGCTCTTGGTCTTGAGTCTGAGGGAACAGAAGAGGTTGAAGAACAAAAAGTTCGTGTTGCATTTTTGCCCTGTGGCGATGCAGAGGTTGAACTTCTTGAGTCCACATCTCCCGATGGTCCTATCGCCAGGTACATAGACAAGAATGGCGGAGAGGGAATCCAGCATGTTGCATTTCGAGTTGAGAACATCGAGCAGGCAATTGCCGATATGCTTGAAAAAGGCTACAGAATGATCGATGAGAAACCACGATATGGAGCTGGTGGAGCCAAGATAGCTTTCGTACATCCCAAAAGCACAGGTGGTGTACTTGTTGAGTTAAGCGAAAGATAAGAAATTTGGAGGCAAAGTTATGTCGGTTAGTGACAAACTAAAGTTTTTAAAAGAAAAAAAAGAAAAAATCGCTCTGGGCGGTGGTGTCAAAAAAATTGAAGGACAGCACAAAAAAGGTAAGCTCACAGCGAGAGAAAGACTTAACCTTCTTTTCGATGAAGGAACATTCGTTGAAATTGATGCATTTGTAATTCACAGATGTACTAATTTTGGCATGGGTGATACAAAAATGGACGGTGAGTCCGTTGTAACCGGTTATGGACAGGTTGACGGAAGAATAGTCTATGCCTTTGCCCAGGATTTTACTGTTATCGGTGGTTCTCTTGGAGAGAAGCACGCTGATAAAATCGTTAAGGTTTTAGACAATGCTGCCAAGGTTGGAGCTCCTGTTATCGGACTTAATGACTCCGGTGGAGCAAGAATCCAGGAGGCTATTGACGCTCTTAACGGATACGGAGAGATTTTCTTCAGAAATTCAAGGTTCTCAGGTGTAGTTCCTCAGATTTCTGCCATCATGGGACCCTGTGCCGGTGGAGCTGTTTATTCTCCTGCTCTTACTGACTTCGTGTTCATGGTAGATCAGACTTCTCAGATGTTCATCACCGGACCTAATGTAATAAAGGCTGTAACAGGTGAGGAAGTTTCTGCTGAGCAACTCGGTGGAGCCAATACTCACAACTCCACAAGTGGCTGTGCTCACTTCATGTCTCAGGATGATGAAGTTTGTATTGCAGAGATCAGAAGACTTCTCAGCTTCTTGCCTTCAAACAACATGGAGCTTGCTCCTGAGTTCGAATGTGCAGATGATATTAACAGAGAAATTGCTGAGTTCGATACAATTATCCCTGACAGCCCCAATAAGGCTTACAATATGTTCGACATCATCTCAGGAATTGTTGATGACGGCGACTACATGGAGTATATGCCTCTTTACGCAAAGAATATAATCACTGCCTTCGCAAGAATAAATGGTAAATCTGTTGGTATCATAGCCAACCAGCCTCTCGTTATGGCCGGATGTCTTGATATTAACTGCTCCGACAAGTGCGCCAGATTTATCAGAACTTGTGACGCGTTTAATGTTCCCCTATTGACAATCTGTGACACTCCAGGTTACTTGCCCGGAACTGCTCAGGAATATGGTGGAATTATCAGGCACGGAGCCAAGATTCTTTACGCTTACAGTGAAGCAACTGTTCCCAAGATTACTCTTGTAACAAGAAAATCCTATGGTGGGGCAAACCTTGCAATGTGTGCCAAGTCTCTTGGTGCTGACATGGTATTCGCATGGCCATCTGCTGAAATTGCAGTTATGGGTGCAGACGGTGCTGTAAATGTTATTTTCGCAAAGGAAATAAAAGAATCCAAAAAGCCTGAAGAAACAAGAAAGAACAGACTTGATGAGTACAACGAAGCATTTAGCAATCCTTATAAAGCTGCAGAAAGAGGATTCGTTGACGATGTAATCGTTCCATCTACATCAAGGAAGAGAATTGTTGATGCTCTTAACATGCTTGAAGGTAAGAGAGATACCCTTCCTGCTAAGAAGCATGACAATTTACCTCTATAATTTAGGAGTATATTGATATGGATATGGCGACTCTTTTAAAAACATTCGCAGACCCCAATTTGATCAAAACCATGGAGCAGGGAGACCTTCTCACCGGTGTGATCGTTACTGTTGTAATGGGTATGGGAATAACTTTTGCAGTTCTTATTATACTGCAAGTTGTAATGGGTATAATGGCGGCTATCCTCGTAAAAAAGCCTGAAAGCCCTAAGACGGCGGTACAGTCAGCTCCTGCTGCATCTGCTGCTCCGGCGAAGGGCGATAATCAGGAATTGATAGCTGTTATTTCAGCTGCAGTTGCTGCCGCACTTGGCACTTCTGTTGGCAATATCGTTGTCAAAAATGTTCGCAAATCAGTGGACAGTTCCCCCGCGTGGCATAAAGCTGCTGTGGCGGATCAGATGAATACAAGATTCTAATGTAATAAGGGAGATTCAATAAAAATGAAAAACTTTAAAGTTTTAGTAAATGGAACAGAGTATGAAGTAGGAGTTGAGGAAATCGGCGGAGTTCCTTCTGCTCCTGTATCAAGACCTGCTGCAGCTCCTGCAGCACCCGCTCCTGCAGCACCTGCAGCTCCTAAGCCTGCAGCAGCTCCTGCAGCCGGTGGAAGCGGAACAATAACTGCTCCTCTTCCCGGAACAGTTTTTAAACTCAATGTAAGTGCTGGAGATTCCGTTGCAGCCGGTGATGTTGTAATGGTTCTGGAAGCTATGAAGATGGAAAACGATATTTCCTCTCCTGTTGCCGGTACTGTTAAAGAGGTTAAAGTTGCACAGGGTGATTCTGTAGAATCAGGACAAGTTCTGATTGTGATTGGATAAATCATAATCCATAAGGAGAAATTAAGATGTATACGGCTTTTGTAAACTTTTTACATAGTACCGGTTTCTATGGTCTTGGATGGCAGGAGTGTGTAATGATGCTTGTTGCATTCATTCTGTTTTACCTCGCCATAGTTAAAGGATTTGAGCCCCTTCTTCTGGTACCCATTGCCTTTGGTATGATGTTGACCAACTTACCATTTGCAAACTTAATGGCTCATCCACATATGGCAATAGATGTCGCTGCGGGAACAATTGAGACAGTTGAGCCGGGCGGACTTCTGGGATATCTTTTCCTTGGAGACCACTTGGGTATATTCCCACCACTCATCTTCATGGGGGTTGGTGCCATGACTGACTTTGGTCCCCTAATCGCTAATCCGAAATCATTGCTGCTCGGTGCTGCTGCTCAGTTCGGTATCTTCGTAACTTTTTTTGGTGCGATCATATCCGGTCTGTTCACTGCACAGGAAGCTGCATCCATCGGTATTATCGGTGGTGCTGACGGTCCTACTGCCATTTACCTTTCATCCAAGTTGGCGACACACCTTCTTGGTCCCATTGCGGTTGCTGCATATTCATATATGGCGCTTGTGCCTATTATTCAGCCCCCAATAATGAAGGCTTTGACAACAAAAGATGAAAGACAGCGAGTAATGAAGCAGCTTCGAGTTGTAACTCAAACTGAAAAGATCATCTTCCCCATAGTTGTAACTGTTGTGGTAAGCTTGATAATCCCTGCTGCAGCTCCTCTAATTGGTATGCTCATGCTTGGTAACCTTTTCAGAGAGTGTGGAGTTACAGGTCGTCTAAATGATACTGCGCAAAATGCACTTATTAACATCGTAACTATCTTTCTCGGTGTTTCTGTTGGTGCAACTGCAACAGGTAGTGCATTCCTTAATGTAAAAACCCTGGCCATTCTTGCTCTTGGTGTTGTTGCATTTGGAATTGGAACTGCTTCCGGTGTACTTCTTGCGAAGTTGATGAATATGTTCCTTAAAGAGCCCCTTAATCCGCTCATCGGTTCTGCAGGTGTCTCTGCCGTTCCAATGGCTGCAAGGGTTTCTCAGGTTGTGGGTCAGAAAGAGAACCCCGCAAACTTCCTTCTCATGCACGCCATGGGACCGAATGTTGCAGGTGTTATCGGCTCTGCCGTTTCAGCCGGAGTTCTTTTGTCTCTTTTCGGTTAAAATCGTTTAAAAAAAATGGAGTCGGAAATACCGACTCCATTTTTTTTAATATTTTCAATAATATAGTAATAATTTATTGACTTTTGATACATAATGTGTTATTTTTACAACATATAAAGATCTTTTACAACACTTACTAATTGTTTCGGTCTTCGGCATTGCCCGGTGGCTCATGGAATACCCATGGTTTTTTTTACCCTAAGTTCATATATCTTTTTCTGTGAAATTTTTAACCGGATTTACCTAAAAAAGAGAAAGTAGCAACAGTTCATTCCCATAAAAAATTAAAGAAAAATTAAAGAAAAACATTGAAATTATATTTTGCTCTCATATATTTGTTTTATTCAAAGAATAAATGTGCAAGTTATACGGACTTGGTCCGGATAATAAGAATTTTACAGGAGGTTCACACTAATGAAAAAGTTTGGGATTTTATTTCTCACACTGTTTTTAGCATTTGGTGGCGTTGCCACACTCTCCTCAGTTGATAGCTTTTCATCAAAGGCCTATGCTGCTGCTGATGTAAAGAAAGCTGATGAGGTAAAAAAGGCTGAGGGAAAGACAGAGGTAGCTAAAAAAGCAGCTGCTCCTGCTCAGCCCAAGAAGAAATTGGATAAAACCAAAGCTTACATGACAATAGGTATTATTGCTGTAGCTTTTATTCTTTTTCTAACAGAGGTTATTCCTCTCGTTGCAACAGCATTGTTAGTGCCAATTTCACTCGTTGTTCTTGGAATACTACCTGCAAAGGTGGCATTTAAAGACTTCGCTAACAAGTGGACATTGATTTTCCTTTTCATGTTCATGATGGGTGAAGCTCTTTTCAGAACCGGATTTGCCGACAAAGTTGGTAGATGGGCAGTTGAAAAGGGTGGCGGAAGTGAAAGAAAGGTAATGCTTTTCATCATGGCTACTATTGGTCTTCTTTCTGCAGTACTTTCAAATACAGGTGCTACAGTATGTTTCCTTCCAATAGTTCTTGCTGTAATTGGAAAAGCAGGCTTCTCTACTAAGCAGTTCATGATGGCTATGGCCTATGCTGCATCTTTCGGTGGAACTATGACTCTTATCGGAACTCCTCCAAATGGTGCTGCAAACGGTGCTCTTAGTAAGGCCGGTCTTCCTGCCTTCGGTTTCTTCGAGTTTGGTTATATTGGTCTTCCAATTGCCATTATTGCAACTATAGCCTTCCTCTTCTTTGGTATCAGATTCCTTCCAACCGGAACCATTGATACTTCAGGGGATGACTATGAAGGACCCAAAATTGATGAAAACTTCAAGTACAGAGAGAACAAAATGGTTCTATCCGTTGTTCTTTTCGGTTCTATCATTTTCATCATGGCAGCAGGTAAGTATGTTCCTTTCCTCAGCAAGACTCTGCACATGAATCTTCTTGTCGCAGCAGCTCTTGGTGCTACTTTGGTTATTGCAACAAAGATCATTACATGGAAAGAGGCTACTGATGCTGTTTCCTGGACAACAGTATTCCTCTTCGCATGTATGTTCCCGGCTTCTTCTGCTCTTAAGGTCACAGGGGCTGTGGACATGATCGCACTTGGTATGAATGATATGGTTGCCGGTTCTTCCATGGGACTTTTGATTGGACTTGTTGTTGTTACTGCTACACTTACACAGTTTGCATCTAACACAGCTACAACTTTGATCGTTGCTCCTATTGGTATTGCTTCTGCACAAGCTATGGGCATTAATCCTGCTCCAATAGTTATGGGTATTGCAATGGCGGCATCACTTTGTTTCATGACTCCAATTGCTACACCACCAAATACTATTGTACTTGGTCCCGGTAAGCTTAGCTTCATGGATTACATTAAGGCCGGATGGTTCCCACAGTTACTTACTATGATTCTTGTCATAGTTCTAGTACCTCTTATCTGGATCTTCTAAGTTTAATGCAAGTACACAATGAGAATTAATTCTCAAAAGTAGTTCGAAATATGAAGAGGATGCCTCAGGCATCCTCTTTTTGTTTTTAGCGAAGGTTTTAAATAGTTTACTCTAATCCATATTGTTTTCTTTTTTGAAGAGGTCGTAGTAATTTCGAGTGGAGAATGATATTGAGTAGTTTATTGTAGAAGAACCTTCTTTCTCTTTTTCTCTTTTAAGCTCTGTCAACCCGGGAACTATATATGTTACATATCTGTCTTTCCAAAAACCCAGTTTATGGGCCCCCTTGTGAAGTATTATCCATTTGTCCAAAACATAGGGGATTACATGGAGCAGAATAAAGGTGAGAATTGCCGTGGCAAGTCCCTTTATCCAGAATGGAATGGCGTCGTAGTCCACGGGATTATCGGCTTCATAGGCAATGTGGAGAGAATCGGAAAACATTTTGACCAGCTCGTCCTGGCCTGTTATGAGATTGGAGCCCGGGACGGCAGCGAAAATAAATATTATGGCAGCAGTGGGAGCCAAAAGCCAGGATGCATATTTCACATAGCGTCTTTTAGGGCTGTTATAGTACTCGTCATAGTACTGTTGTGCCATGTTCACATGCGCCTTACAGTAGGGAACTTCCAGAGAAATTCCATTTTCTTCAACATGAACGGTGGAGGTGGCATCTCTGAGACAGTGGCAGCATTTTTTAGGCATTTTCGGGGAAATTATTTCCCCCTTGGATTTGTCCCATGGGGCATTGACTTGAAACATTGTTCCGCTCCTGAATTTAATTTTGAAAAGTTGCAGGCTCATAGAGCACCACTTAGGTAGGTCTGAACTTAAAGTCTCATTCCCATCTGTAAAGAAATAATTTTATAGATCGCTCTCCGATACAAGCCCCAGCTTTATTGCCAGGTTCCAATTTTTTTGGGCAAGCTTCATGGTCGCTCCATCGACCATTCGTCCGTCTATGGCAATTGCCCCGAGCCCCTTGGCCTCGGCATCCTTGCCGGCTTTGATAATTGTCCTTGCCATTTCGATTTCTTCGGTTGAGGGGCTGAAAACTTCATTGATTATATCAATTTGATTCGGGTGAATTGCCCACTTGCCGTCAATTCCCAGGGCAGAGTCTATTTGTGCGGCTCTGAGGAGTCCCTTGGGATCTTTGAAATTGCCATAGGAAACATCAATGGCCAGAAGTCCCCTGGCCTTTGCAGTGGCCACTATTTTGCTTAGCTGATAGTGCCAGCGATGTCCCGGGTAGATCTCCTCCTCGTTTTCTCCATGACCTGAGAGGGAAACCACCTTGGCTCCTATGGATTCAGAGTAATCGGCAATTCCAAATATGAGGGAAAACATTCGGTCTGAGGCCGAGGCAATGCTCTGAATGTTTTCCAAACCCCGGGCAGATTCAATTATTGCTTCAATTGAGGTTCGCTGCGATGACCTCCTGCCTAACTCAATGCCATCTAACATTTTGCTCAGGAAATGAATATCCCCTGCATCATTCACCTTGGGTATGACTACGGATTCAACGAGGTCTGAACTGTGTTCCAGAATGAGAATGTCTCTGTATGCATGCTCACTGTCTGTACCGTTGATTCTCAGAGTGAGCTTTTTACCGCTCCAGTTAATATTTTTCATGGAGTGGAGAACGCACTCTCGTGCCTGGGCCTTTGAGTTCTCAGGCACGCTGTCTTCCAGGTCAAGCATTACCACATCTGCATTGCCGGCAGCTGCCTTGGCGTGCATCTTCTCCATGTGTCCCGGAACGGATAGAATGGATCTATTGGGTTTCATGCCCGAACCTCCTGCAAAAAACTCAGCCGCATTTTCCCTTTCTCAGGGATCTGAGGGCCATCTTTCTTCGCATCATGCCCAGCTGATCAATGAGAGGAATGTGTTTGGGGCAGACATCCTCACAACCCAGAAGACCCAAGCAGCCGAAGACCCCCTGATCGGAGCCGATGATGTCGTAGAACTCTTCGTCTGTTCGCTCGTCGCGAGGGTCAATGTAGAAACGGGCAAGCCTGTTAATGGAGTATGCGCCGAGAAAGTCTTCCCTCATTCGTGCTGTTCCGCAGGCTGATATGCAGCAGCCACACTGAATACATCTGTCGAGCTCGAAGATTTCATTTGCCACGGAGTTTTCCATGCGCTCTTCTATTTCCTTGGGGTCGAATTCTTTCTGGGTGTGAATCCATGATTCAATGCGCTTGTTCACATCGTGGAACCAAACACCGGTATCAACGGAAAGGTCGCCTATGAGTTTAAAAACGGGGAGCGGGTGCAGGGTTATCTTTTCTGGCAGGTCCTGAGTCTGGGTGTTGCAAGCCAAACCGGGCCGGCCATTTATGACCATTGCACATGCCCCGCATATACCGGCACGACAGCAGAAGTCGAATTTAAGAGTGGGGTCGATTTCATCTCTTATGCGATTAAGGGCGATGAAGAGAGTCATGCTGTCATACTCATCGAGCTCAAAGGCCTCCATGTGAGGTTTTGATTCTTCATCCAGGGGATTGTATCTGAAAATTTCAAATTTTAGAATTCTGCTCATTTTGGGCTCCTTTATTTTGAAGGTTTCTCTATGATATTCAGCTTTGTCATATCAGCGGGAATAAGTGTTCCTCCTCCGTATCCCCTGTCTCCGGGAGGCAGCTCATAGAATGGAGTGGGGTCTTCATATTTGAGGGTGGGGAGGTCCTTTCCCTCTTCCCAGTAGGCAAGTGTTCTATTCAGCCAGTCCCTGTCATTTCGCTCGGGGAAGTCTTCACGGGTGTGGGCTCCCCGGCTTTCCGTTCTCATTAGAGCACCGTATGCGGTACAAAGAGCCAGCTTTAGCATACCGGGAACACGAAGTGCCAGAGTCATTTCGGGGTTACAGCCCTTGGAGGAGGAGTGGAGTCCGATTTTCTTTGCTCTTTCATTGAGTTTAAGGAGCTTGTCAACTCCCTCCTGAAGGTCCTTGCCATTGCGGAAAATTCCCACATGGTCCATCATAACTTCTTGCATTTCCTGCTTTATTTCAAGGGCACTTTCCTTGCCATTTTTGCAAGATGCAATGTTTTCAATTTTTTCAGAAACCCTTTGGGCCGCTTCGTTAATTGCAGCGGTTGAGATATTGACCTCCGTTCCCTGGAGAAATTCTACCATTTTTTCTCCAACAACCTTACCGGCAACGACTGTTTCCGCAAGGGAGTTACCACCCAGTCGGTTAAATCCATGCATATCCCAGCAGGCGGCCTCTCCCGCGGCGAAGAGTCCCTTCAGTCCATAGACTGCTCCGTCCTTATTGGTGTTCACTCCTCCCATGCTATAGTGCTGGGTGGGGCGTACTGGAATTAGACCTGTTATGGGATTAACCCCCAGAAATGAGGTACATATATCGTAAACTTCTCGGAGTTTTGTGGTAATGTGTTTCTTACCAAGATGTCTGATATCCAGCCAGAGATGGTCTCCATAGGGGCTTTTCACTCCCAGGCCCTTTCTCATCTGCTTGGTCATGCATCGGGAAACAACATCCCTTGAGGCAAGCTCCGCCTTCTCAGGTTCATAGTCGGGCATGAATCGGTATTCGTTCACATCAAGAAGGGTTCCTCCATCACCGCGACAACCCTCGGTTACCAAAATGTCCGTCGGAACTGTTCCCGTGGGGTGAAACTGGATTGCCTCGGGATTCCCCATGGGTACAAGACCTGTGTCCAGGCAGATGATTTGGCCTCCTCCATCGCAAATAACGGCATTGGTGGTCGCCTTGTATATACGGCCATAGCCTCCCGTTGCTATGAGAGTTGCCTTGGCTATGTATGCCCGTAGCTTCCCTGTTTTTAGACAGCGGGCAATGGCTCCATAGCATGACTCTCCATCGTGGATTAGAGCTTCTGCCTGGGTTCGGTCGTGCATGTGGACGCCAACCTGAGTCGCTCGGTTATCAACGGTGTAGAGAACGGCATGTCCCGTACCGTCTGCGGTGTAGCAAGTTCTCCACTTGGCCGTTCCCCCAAAGGCTCGAGCAGTGATGAGTCCATGTTTTTCTTTTTTCTCTTCTTTTTCGAATTTTTGCCCGCCTTTGAAATAGAAGCCCTTTCCTGCTTCCACCCTGTTCCAGGGAACTCCCCAGTGGGCAAGTTCTCGCATTACAATGGGGGCATTGTCGGCAAAAATTCTGGCAACTTCCTGGTCTGCCCCCCAGTCCGAGCCTTTGACCGTATCTGCAAAGTGAACATCGGGATTGTCTCCTTCACCCATGACACTGTTTCCCAGAGAAGCCTGCATGCCTCCCTGAGCAGCTGCCGAGTGTGACCTTCGAGGCGGAACTATGGAGAGGCATATTGTTTCAAAGCCTGCAGATGCCGCCTCTATTGCAACCCGCTCTCCTGCCAGACCGGCACCGACACATAAAACATCAGTATAGATTATTTCCATGAAAAAGTCCTCCTCTTTTGATTATATTTTACCGGCTAAGTAATAGAGCTGAGCCAATGTTAAGGTTCCAATTGTAATAAAGGCCACGGACATTAGCACCTCAAAACGCTGAAAAAACTTTCTGTTTCTCTTTCCAATGAACCCCCATTTTACTCCAATGCGATAAAAACCAATGGCAACATGGAGCTCTATCATGGGTAGGAGGACTCCATAGAAGGGAAGGAGACTCTTTACCCTTGCCGCACTCTTGGCAGCAGTTATGGGCAGGTCGGTTAAGACAAACCACATGTGTATCGTGGCAAGCACAAGTACAACGAGAGCTGACAGCACCTGGACTAACCAGAGCCATGTGTCCTTATGCCTCATCATTTTGGCATGTCGCCAAAAGGTGAGCAGCTCTCTGCCGGAGAATGGCATTTTTCGGGCTGCTATGATAAAGTGAAATATCATGAGCATTCCTATCATGGGGCCACCGATTTGAGCCATATAGGTTGCTTCAAAGAAATGGGCTATTGCATTCATTATGTCCGTGCTGATGAGCACGCTGGCTACCAGCAGCAGATGTGCCCACATGAACAGGATAAGAAAAACTCCCGAAAGCATTTGGGCCCAGTCAAATAGACCGGAGTTCCTGCTTGCATGGGGGATACTCAGGGTTGCTTTAGCTGTCATCCTAACCTCCTTCAGCTTGCCTCTCTAATTATAAGATAATAAATTTTTTGAAAATGTCTTTTCAAAAAAAAATATCTGTCATAATTTATGCAGATTATCATTTATCACAAGTAAATTTTTTTGCTATTGGGGTTGGGGTGTTTTTTTTTACCTAATGTTAACTTATTGAAAAATTTTTAGAACCATCTAACATAGGCACTATTATTTCGAGGAGAAGAGAAATGAAAACAAAGGTATCGGTTGTGCAAATGATTAGCGGAATGGATGTGGAGAACAATTTGAAAAGTGCCGGGCATTGGCTTGGGGAATCGGCTCGTCAAGGTGCCAGGCTCGTGGTATTGCCTGAAAACTTTGCCATTTTTAGTGTCAAGCAGATGCTTCAGGGCGGTATTGATGAGCGAGAGGCAGGGGGTACAATCAGGTCTTTTCTGTCCGAAAGTGCCAAAGCTCTTGGCATTTGGATTGTGGGAGGCACTGTTCCTTCTGCGGCAAGACCCGACGGTTCGGAAATAGACGGAAGGGTTCGAACTGTCTGTCGTCTCTACGATGATGAAGGAAGGGAAGTGGCTCGCTATGACAAAATTCATCTCTTTGATGGTGATGTAAATGACAGTCATGGCTCGTATAGGGAGTCCAATGAAATTGAAAGGGGGGAGGAGGTTGTGGTTGTCGAAACTCCCTTTGGAAATATCGGCCTTGCTGTCTGTTATGACCTTCGCTTCGGGGAACTCTTCACGGCAATGGTTGACCGGGGAGCTGAAATTATTACACTTCCCGCAGCCTTTACAAAGGAGACCGGCGATGCCCACTGGGAGGTTCTGGTCAGGGCAAGGGCAATTGAAACTCAGGCGTGGCTTCTTGCCTCCAATCAGGGAGGGAAACATACGCGCCGAAGGGTGACATGCGGTTCGTCCATGATTGTGGACCCCTGGGGGAAAGTGGAGAACCGTCTGTATCAGGGAGAGGGTATAGTAATTGGAGAAATAGATTTGGAATATCTCAGGGAATGCAGAAAAAATATGCCCGTAAGTCAGCATCGTTTTTTATGAAAGAGAGTTTGACATTTTTTTCTACATTGAGTATTCTTATCTTGATTGTTTGTTCAATAGATTGAAGTTATATTTAAAGAGGTAAAAGATGAGCGGTATTCCTGAAAAAATGAAAGTAATAGAGATGAAGGAATTTGGTGGCCCCGAAGTGCTTGTTGCGGGAGAGAGGCCTGTTCCTGAAATCAAAGCTACCGAGGTTCTTGTTAGAGTTCATGCCACCGGTGTAAATGGTCCCGACTTGGTTCAGCGAAGGGGGCACTATCCTCCTCCCCAGGGAGCCTCTGACTTGCTTGGAGTGGAGGCTGCAGGAGAGGTCGTTGCTGTGGGCGAAGATGTATCTCAATGGAAGGTGGGCGACATGGTCTGTGCTCTTACCAATGGAGGAGCCTATGCCCAATACTGTAACATAGAGGCTTCGCACTGCCTGCCCATCCCTGAAGGAGTGAGCACAGTGGAAGCTGCGAGCTTGCCCGAAACTTTTTTTACGGTGTGGAGTAATATTTTCATGTCTGCCAAGCTTAAGGAGGGGGAAACTATTCTCATTCACGGAGGGGCAGGTGGCATAGGCTCCACTGCCATAATGCTTGCCAAGGCATTGGGAGCCAGGGTCTTTGTTACCGACAGTCCCCAGGAAAGGCTTGATAAATGTGTGGAAATTGGTGCCCACAGGACAATTGACTACACAAAAGAAGATTTTGTAGATGTTGTCAGAGAGGAGGCAGGAGGTGCCGATGTCATTTTGGATATTCTTGGAGGAGATTATATTGCCAAGAATATAAAGGCAGCTAAGCATGACGGTAGAATTGTTCAAATTGCCTTTAACCTGGGGTCAAAGGTGGAGGTGAACTTCATGCCCATTATGCTCAAGCGACTTGTTTACACCGGTTCAACTTTGAGGAGTCGTCCTTCTGAATTTAAGGGTAAAATTGCATCTGAACTTGTGGAAAAGGTCTGGCCTCTATTTGGGAAAGGAATTGTAAAGCCCCTTGTTAACAAAACATTCCCCTTGGAAGATGCTGTTCAGGCTCATAAATATATGGAGGAGGCTGCCCACTTTGGGAAGATAATTTTAACAAATTAAAAGAACTATCAAAATTCTATTAAAAATTGGAATAAAAAAGGGGGCCTCTTCAAGCCCCCTTTTTTAGAATCGGAATGACGGATATTTATCCGTAATTCCCACGGCATAGGAGGAAACTTTA
>PDWJ01003539.1_pt1 | contig 14795 bp, 15 predicted proteins | sample 1430881 | NCBI WGS metagenome assembly PDWJ01 (sample SAMN01162460, study PRJNA174530) | Oral metagenome, whole genome shotgun sequencing project. | biome: Marine environment; feature: Marine mammal; material: Swab sample of the gingival sulcus; isolation source: swab sample of gingival sulcus... | reverse complement strand
CAGGAACCTGAACTGCTGTAATAAAGAGAGCTGTTGGAAGCTCAATACATGTTGCATCAATCTGTCCGCCGAGAAGGGCCTGAATTGTTCCATTCTGGTCGTTAAAAACTGCAACATCTTCAACGCCCACAATGTTTTCGAGGTAGTCTAGGTCTGATGTTCCGATGGTAGCACCCCATTTCATCTTTCGCAGATCCTCAAAATTTTCTGCCTTTTCAGCCCCGCTTCCCGGAAGGGCTACAATTGCTTTTTCCGGCTGATAGTAAACATCAGAGAAGGTTACAAACTCCTTTCGTTCATCAGTTACTGTATACTGCTGAATATTGAAGTCGTAGGGTTTTTCGCCCGGGGCTATACCCTGATCAAATGTCTGACGTACCCAGACAACGTCTTCCTTCGCAAAGCCAAGTGCTTCAGCAAGGGCATAAACCATACCGTTTTCAAAACCGAGTCCTGATTCCGGATCATCATCCAGCATCCATGGCGGATATGCCGGTTCACCGGTTGCTACAGTCAGCTTTCCGGGTGTAAACAGTTTTGGATCCATTGTTGTTTTTTCGAGCGAAACAGCTTTTTCAGCCGTTTCTGCTGTTTCTGCTTTTTTCTGGCAGCCGGTAAAGACTATTGCGGTCAATAGGCTGAGTGTTAGCAGAACTAAAAGAATACGTCGAGTCATTTGTTCCTCCTGACTTTAAACAGTTTTTATGTATTTTATAAACTGTTTTATAGGAACAGATTAGGAGCAAAGTCCCTCTATGTCAATGACTAATCATGAAAAAATAGACTAACATCAGAGCTTGTTATCTGATCCGTAGAGGAGGCTAAATATCTCCTCTGGATAGTTCCCATCTTGTTTCTATCCGATCACTATATTGGCAGTTAAGTTTAAGCGACAATTTTAAAAGACCTATGTTTTTCTCCATTCCGGCTTCTTTGCCTGCCTCGCATTCCAGGGTAAATACCTGTCTGTCGTAGCCGTATATAACCATGATTTGCGAGTTAACCCCCGCGTCTTCTGTTGGAATTAGGTTGATTGTAAGATTTCCGTTTACCGGATAGCCGCTGCTGTCAATAAAATTGAAGGATTTTTCTTCATGGTAGACATTGGTATCGGGCAGTATGTAGATTTTTTCCCCGCTAATCAGGATTTTTGTAACATCCGTTTTTTCTGGTCTAATTATTGTTTTATCTGAATCGGAGGTTCTGAAAACCTGCTGTCTTCCTGTTAATTTCCTGACTATCTTCTCCGATGCCAGATGAATTATATCTTCAGAGTCTCCCTGGGTTGAGAATGATACAATCTCCTCGGATTTTGTATCTATCATTGTAGTATTGAGAATAACTTCCTGACCCATTACCATATACTCAAACCTTACAATGTAATTGATGCCCATCTTGTTCATGGTTTTATTCTTAAGCAGAACAATTCCCTCCGCATTGGATAGATCTTCTCTTATGACCGAGGATATAAGCTCTGAAAGGTAATTATGAGGGTCATTTACTCCCATCTTGTTAAAACCGGTCAGGACAATATTTATATCCTGATTATCTGCTGATAGCGGGAGGGCTGAAAAAAACAATACAATGATAATATTAAGAATAAGTGCTTTGATCGGTTTTGTTTTCATAATTAATCTCTCCCCCCGAGGGCCTCTATAAGTTCTTTTACAGGAACCGGCCTCCATCCGTTTTCAGCTTCCCTCATTCCGTAGACGGTTTTTAGATTATACCTAAGCCCCTTATATAAATTTGCGGCTGTTGTCTTGAAATCAAGTTCCGGCTTGTCATTTGTGGGAAAGGCATCGCTTTCAATCATAAGGCCGCTTGTCATAAAGGATTCAATTAAAAGCTTTGCTGCCAGAAAGCGTTCATATTTTTTTACCCCAAGTATCAGCGGGTCATTAAGCATGCCGATAATTTCCCATGTAACCTGTTCTGCCTGAGAATATTCTCCGGCATCTTTATTCTGATCTGTAATCCTCATAGGAAGTTTTTTTATAACAGAATCAAGGTTTTTTATCAGGTATTCAAGATTAAACAGGCCGGTTGCGCAGTTAAAAAGTATTTTTTTACCCGATTTTTCCTGTCTGTCAACCTCTTCCCTTGAGATTGCCGGACCAATATCGGCACAGTTAAGCCGGCCTTGCTGATCCCTGACAAGAATTCCTCCCTTGACATCAACCGCTGTCCGGTATGAAAACTCAAATGATGCCTGTCTGCCCGATAAGGCTGTAAGCGCAATGGCCGCTGGTTCCGGCATATTTCCTATATTGTCTATATTTCCAATATAAATAAATTTTTTGCCAAGCTCATTATACATATATCGGTATATTTCAGATAAAATCATAAAGTTCTGTCCGTGGCCACCAGGGATTGGAAGCATTTCACCATTTCTGCCCCATGCATTGGTAAATATCTGCTTTGGACGTCCTATGTTTGAATGTGTAAATGCTGCCAGCATGGGCTGTATTCCGGTAAGCACATCGGTACAGTCTATTTCTGTCTCTTCAATCAGATCCTTAAGTATTGGGCTTGATTTATATTTATTCAGGGCCTCTGATATCTGCCCGTTATTGTATACACTTGTCATTTGAAACATCGGAAAAAGGGCTTTCTTGCTGTTTTTTCCGGAGTCACCCTCAAAAAGCTCATTATCAGGGTTTACATTTAGTCTGTAACGGAGGTTTTCTATAAGTAATGCCCTGAGTTTCAGTTCGATAAATGAAGAGCCGCTGCTTCCGTCAGAGTTTGTATATGCCGGGGTTGTTCCCTTAGGCTTACCGGCTGCCTTTTGAGACGATCTTTCAAACAGGTTTTTGTAGAGCTTCATAAGTTCCGGATTAAGGCTGCTGTTTTTCTTTTCATCCGCATAGCTTGTAGCCGAGCCCCCGTTTAGTACGCCGTATGAAACATAGGGGTAGAGTTGTATTCCAATATTTTTAAGATCCTCAATAGAAAGGGTAAGTATCTTTTTCCCTTCCTTCTCAGATATTTCACCGAACAGCCTCCCAAACAGATTTTCACGCAATTTGGGGTTTATTTTACGCAGATTACTGCATACCGTATCAAGCTCATGGCTCCAGCTCTGTATTTCTGTCCGATCAATAATATTTTCCCCGTCAACTACAGGAATTTCAGTAACCCGTATTGGCTCAATGTCATCATATAATCTATTATTGATATTTTGTAAAATTTCGTTGGTAAGGTTCAGATCTATATATTTATTATCCATAGCATGATAATATCACATAATTTTATATATTGGTCATTACAGGAGTTTAATGTGACAAAAAAAATATATTCGATAATAATATCAGCTATTTTTCTTTTTACAGCATCAGCAGCTTTTTCAGAAAGAAGTGATGCTGTTCTGGCTAAGGTAAATGGTAAAGAAATTAAATCTTCTGAGCTTATGCGTGAGGTTCAGATGATGTATCAGCAGTCTATTGCTGATGGAATGTTTCCAGATGATTCTCAAATAGAAGAATTCAAGGATATGGCGCTTGAGATGCTTATTGGGCGGGAGCTGCTTCTTCAGGAGGCTGAGCGAAAAAACTATAAGGCTGATCCCTCTGCTGTTGAAGAATATATCAATTCTTTATCAATGAATTACGGTGGTATTGAGGTTCTTGAAGAACAGCTTTCAAAGCAGGGTATGACGCTTGAAGAACTAAGGAGAAATACCGCACGTTATCAGCTTATGGCAGAGTTTATTGATAAAGAGTTCAGAAAGAGTATTTCTTTAGATAAGAACGCTGCTGAAGACTATTATGCCGAGAATAAGGATTACTTTAAGAAAGAAGAGACTGTAACAGCCAGCCATATACTTATAAAAACCTCTGAAAATGCTGATGAAAAAGAGCTTAAGGAGGCATATGAAAAAATATCTTCTATAAGAGAAAGAATTATAGCCGGAGAATCATTTGAAGATCTTGCAAAAGAATACTCTGACTGTCCCAGTGGTCAAAGAGGCGGTGGTTTAGGTGAGTTCGGCCATGGAAGTATGGTTCCGCCGTTTGATCGTGCGGCTTTCAGCCTTGATGTTGGTGAGCTGAGTAAACCGGTTCAGACAAGGTTTGGATATCATATAATTTTGTGTACCGGCAAGAGTGAGGATGCTGTAATAGCATATGATGATGTTAAGGATCAGATTATAAGCTATCTGACAGATCTTGAACTTGAGGCATATATGAATGAGCATGTTGAAGAATTGAAGAAAAATGCCGAGATCATTATCTTTGAGGAAGAACCAGAGGCAGATGAATAGAAATTTGGATGTTTAGGTTGACAATATAAATATTATATATTATTTTACATATATAAGTTCGAAGGAGGGCCGTATGGCTGAATTAATAAAAACAGAAGACTTTAAAGCTAAAATTTTTGACTATGAGAATAATAAAGAATGGAAATATGAGGGTGATATCCCTGCAGTTATAGATTTTTTTGCGGATTGGTGTATGCCATGCAAGATGCTTGCACCTACTATTGACAAATTGTCAAAAGAATATGAAGGAAAGGTTGCTTTTTATAAGGTAAACACCGAAGAAGAAGCTGAACTTTCGGGCGCGTTCGGTATTCAGAGTATTCCTTCTCTAATGTTTATTCCTGTTGAAGGACAGCCTCAGATGTCTGCCGGGGCTCTTCCTGAGGCACAGATTAAGAAGATAATAGACGAAAACCTTCTATAAAAAAGAGATTTCGATAAACTGATTTTAACTGCCCGCCGGATAAGACGGGCAGTTTTTTTCAGATATTAAGGCCAGTCATTTTAATTTTTTTGATTATATGTTTGAATATTTTGTCTTAAACAAAAGTTAATCAGTACTTGCCTGCATTAAATATTTTTTATATATTGTTGTAATACCAAAAACAGAACCGAAAATCTTTTACTCAGGGGCAAACTATGAAAAGAACAGATCTGGAACGTAAAGAACGCGATATAAGAAAGGCTATAAAAAAAGAAGAACGTCTGGCCAAGGGTTCATGCTCTGAAAAATCAATAGGTGACTTTATAAATGAACTTCATTCATATTTTTTCCATGATGAAAACAAGATTTATAATATTGCTGTAGACGAAAGAATCCCCGATTTACTTGAAGAAATGATGGTTTGTGTTGAAGAAAAGAAATGGGATAACATCATAAGAAAGGCAGTAAGAAAGACTGGTATTAAGGAAAAGGAGGCAGCTGTTAAGGAACTCCTTGATTTCATTCAGTAAAGTATTTTTTACGGATAAGGGCTATGTTATTACGGTCATAGCCCTGAACCCTTTTAATAATTTGAGTCAGCGAATTCAACCCAGCCTCCGGCCTCTACCAGTGCCTTATCAAATCCTGAGATACTAAAGTCAATTTCCATAGAATCATCATCAGACTCAATTAAAAACCTTCCGCCTTCGAAGTCTGTTGATATTTTTGTATCTTTTTTTGCAAACCTGTTGAACAGTTCATCAATTATCTTGTGTTCGATCTCAACCGCCATCATTCCGCAGTTAAACATATTCTGCCGGAAGATCCTTGCAAAATTGGGAGCAATTACCAGGTTTATATCATTTACCTCAAGGGCCCATGGCGCATGTTCCCGTGAAGAGCCGCATCCGAAATTTTCCCGGGTTATTATAACTCTTACACCTTCAAGATCTGATGACGGGTTAAAACCTTCCATCTTGAGATCTTCAAGAAGATGAGGACCCATTGCCTTTTTTGTGATCTCGGTCAAATATTTTGCCGGAATTATTTCGTCGGTGTTTATATCGCTTCTATCTAGAAAAAGTACTTTTCCTGAAAAGTTTTTCATGACTCCTGCTCCTTAAAGTTCGGATGCTGTTATAATGGTTCCGCTTATTGCTGTTGCTGCTGCTGTAGCAGGGCTTGCAAGATGTACCATTCCGCCTTTACCCATTCTGCCGTTGAAGTTTCTGTTTGTTGTTGAAACACAAACCTCCCCTTCGGCCAGAACTCCGTTGCTCATTCCAAGGCATGCCCCGCATGTCGGGTTTGTAAGACAGCAGCCTGCTTCCATAAATATCTCAATGAGCCCTTCTGAAAGTGCCTGTTTGTAAATATCAGGTGTTGCAGGTGATATAACAACCCGTACTGAATCCGCAATCTTTCTGCCCTTCATTACCGCGGCAGCCGCTCTTAGATCCTCTATTCTTCCATTTGTACATGAACCAATATATACCTGATCGACCCTCTCGCCCTTCAATTCGTCAACTGTTTTAACATGATCCGGTTTATAACCGTATGTCATTAATGGTTTCAGATTTGAAATATCCATATCAAATTCTTTTGAATAAACAGCATCAGAATCAGCCGCGAATCTTTGATATTCTTTAAGAGCCTCTTCTTTAGAGTTAAATTCGTCTTTTATGAATGGCCAGAGGTAGTTTACTGTTGTCATGTCAGGATAGCATATGCCGCAGGTTGCACCGGCTTCAATGGCCATATTACAGACGGTCATCCTTCCCTCCATAGACATCCGCTCTATTACCGGGCCGGTAAACTCAATGACATGATCGGTTGCACCATTAACACCTATTTGGCCTATCACGTGCAGTATTATGTCCTTGGGAGATATTTCTTCTGAGGGGCTGCCGCTGAGTCTTATCCTGATTGTTTCAGGGGTTCTGAAGCTGCAGATACCTTTAAGGATTCCTACCTCAAGATCGGTTGTTCCTACTCCTGCGGCAAAGGCTCCGAAGGCCCCGTGAGTACAGGTGTGTGAGTCGCCCATAATGATGGTGTAACCCGGCCGCGCAAAACCCTTCTCCGGAAAGATTGCGTGACACACACCATTCCGGCCTATGTCGAAAAAGTCTTTTATACCATGCCGTCCAGCCCAGTCTCTCAATACCTTTCCCTGTTTGGCTGTCAATGAATCCTTGGCCGGTGTTACATGATCTATCACCGCCTTTATTTTTTCAGGATCAAAAACACGATCCTTTCCCCGTTCCAGGAGATCAACTATTGCTGTAGGTGTAGTAATTTCATGGCAAAAAACCGCGTCAAGGCTTATTACCTCAATACCCTCAGAAGGGGCATCAATTCTATGAGCTTCAAAGATTTTTTGTGCTGTTGTCTTTCCCATATATTTCTCCTTCTATGTCTTGTTTTTCAGGAATATCCGGCCCGGAGTTATTATCCACATTGTTTTAAGTGTAAGGTTTCCGGTATTCTTTATTATGTGAGGGATATCTGATGAAAAAGAGACTGTGTCACCCTCTTCAAGCTGATAGCTTGCTGTACCGTATATCAGCTCTCCGCGCCCCTCTATTATTGTACCAAGCTCATGACCCGGATGTCCGAACTCAAGATCACCCTTTTCTTTTCCCGGCGGAATCAAAATATAGAATGCTTCTACGGATGGGTTGATACCTGTTTCTGGAATATCTGACAGCTGTTGGTAGTCAATTCCGTCAATTACCATACGGTTTCGGTCTTTCTGTTTTGTAATTGAAACCGATTTATCGCTTCTGAGATCCTTAAAAAGATACTCAAGATCGATATTAAGAGTATTTGCTATCGAAATAAGGGTGTCTATCGAAGGTGAAACCCTGTTGCGCTCTATCTGACTGATAAGGCTTTCGCTGACACCTGCCTTGGCCGCCACATCCTTGAGTGTCATGTTTTTACGCTCACGTACCAGCCTCAGCTTGTTTCCAAATTCAGTATCTTTCTTTATCAATACTTAAGTCCTTTAAGTATAAATTAAATTAGATTGGCTTGTTTGTCAAGATAACTTGCAACGGCCAGTTATATACTGTATTCTTTATTCAGGGAGGATTCAATGGCAGTATCAAAGCATGTGAAAGACCTGATGAGCGGCTCTTCATTTATACGTGAGATGTTTGAAACCGGCGCAAGGATGAAGGCTGAATACGGGGCTGATAATGTTTATGATTTTACCCTCGGTAATCCGAATTTATCACCTGTTGAAGATTTCCGTAATATTGTTAAAAGAATAATTGATGAAGATATTCCCGGCAAGCATGGCTACATGCCGAATGCCGGCTATCCCTTTGTCCGAAGGGCCGTTGCTGAACAGGTTGGAGCAGAACAGAAAACCCCTCTTAATGAAAAAAATATCATAATGACCTGCGGTGCCGGAGGAGGGATGAATGCTGTCTTTAAATCAATACTTAATCCCGGAGACAGGGTTCTTGTAAGCGCGCCGTGTTTTATGGAATACAGGTTTTATGCTGATAATCATGGCGGTAAACTTGATATTATACAACCAACCGAGTCTCTCGAGCTTGACACTGATGCCTTTGAGAGGGCGATAGATAAGGATGTTGCTGCTGTAATAATAAATTCACCCAACAATCCGTCAGGGAAAATATATTCAGAAGAGAGATTAAAAACCTTCTGTGAAATGCTTGAGAGGGCTTCGGCAAAAACCGGCCGCAGCATATATCTTGTTTGTGATGAACCTTACCGCAAGATCGTTTATGATGGAAACAAGGTTCCGGCAGTTTTTCCTCTTTACCGTAATTCAATAGCTGTTACCTCTTATTCCAAGGATCTTTCTCTCTCCGGTGAGCGCATTGGTTATGCCGCAATTAATTCTGAAGCCGATGACTTTGATAATCTGGTTGATGCAATTATCCTTTGTAATAGAATCCTTGGGTTTGTGAATGCTCCGGCCTTGATGCAGCGTGCTGTTGCAGAATTACAGGGCAGAAGTGTGGATATAAATGAATATCATCGTAAGCGTGAATTACTATCTGAAGGGCTTGCTGAAATAGGATACGAGTTTGATAAGCCTGCCGGAACATTTTACCTTTTTCCGAAGGCTCCGGGCGGAGATGACTCCGCCTTTGTACAGACTCTTCTTAAAGAGCGTATTCTGGTTGTTCCGGGAAGCGGTTTTGCAATGCCCGGTTTTTTCCGTATTGTATTTTGTGTTGAGGATAAGGTTATCAAGGGTGCATTTGAAGGCTTTAAAAGGGCATTCGAACAAATGGGTTAGGGGAAGATTATGGGGTTGATGGATAAATCACTTTATACAAGACGGGTTTTCACTGCATCAAACTCCCGGATGCTTGAAGCCATAAATTCTGCTGCAAGTGCGGGAGATATAGATTTATTAAATGAGATAAATTTTGTGATGACCGTGAATGCCTATGAGCGTTTGATAGACAGCGGTTTATACTCCTCCAGGCAGAGGAAAAAGCAGGACCGCCGTTCCACTGATCGAAGAGCAATTGATCGTAGAAGATCCGGAAAACGCTGAAGTATTGAGTTATACTATTCGTAACAGGATAGCTTATATTTTTATGCTATGCTACCGATATTAATCATATATAACAAAGGTTCGGGAGTTAGACAGATGGTTGCAGCTGCGTATATATTTCTATTTTTGTCAATTATCGGATGTATCGCTTACGGATTTATAAAATGGAGTAAAGAAAGCACTGCTCCGCCTGTTTCTGATAGCGAAGAAAATCATGAAAAAGCTGCTGTTTAATACAGCGGCTTTTTTTTGGGGCTTGTCTATAAGATTGTAGAAGATCATTTAAATTTAATTATTGTAAAAAAAGGCCATCGTGGTTATAGTGTTGGGACAGCACCGCATCCATGCGGTTTTATTAGGAGAGATTTAATGGGTGAAATGGTCCTTTTGGGAGATGAAGCGCTTGCCTTGGGCGCAATTGATGCCGGAATATCCTCAGCTTACGGTTATCCGGGGACTCCTTCAAGTGAAATAATGGAATATATCCTTAGATATTCCGAAAACAGGGACGACCTCTTTGCTGCATGGGCATCAAATGAGAAAACAGCATATGAAGAAGCTCTTGGGGCATCCTTTGTCGGAAAAAGGGTTATTGTAACGATGAAGCATGTAGGACTCAATGTAGCGGCAGATCCTTTTATGAATTCAGCCCTTTTAGATATAAAGGGCGGGCTTGTTCTTGCCGTAGCTGACGATCCGGGTATGCACTCATCACAGGGTGAGCAGGACTCAAGATATTTTTCAGCATTTGCCAGAATTATGTGCTTTGAGCCGCGGAACCAGCAGGAATGCTATGAGATGACCCGTGAGGCCTTTGATATCTCCGAAAAATTTCATATTCCCGTGATGATCAGGCTTGTTACAAGGCTTGCACATTCCAGATCTGTTGTTTCTCCAACAAAGCTCAGGAGTAAGAATCCCCTGCAAAAAACCGATAATACAAGGGGCTGGATGCTTCTTCCTGCGCTCTCCAGAAAAAACTGGTCTTCACTGCTCGCACGCCAGGCAGATTTTGAAAAATACACAGCCGGTTCTGAATTCAACAGACTGACAATTAACCCTGATTTCAAAGAGTTCGGTGTTATTACAAGCGGTTTGGGTAAAAACTATTATGATGAGGCAAAACTTGAGCTTCCGCAGCAGCCTTCACACCTTCATGTAAGTGTTTATCCTGTTCCCGTTGAAAAGGTCAGAAAGCTGGCCGAATCGGTTGAAAAGATAGTTGTAATAGAAGAGGGCTGCACCTTTATAGAGGATTATCTTCGGGGCTATCTGCCTCAGAGTGTGGATATTTCGGGCAAGCAGGATGGGGCAATACCTCTTACCGGAGAATTGACTCCTGATAATATCCGGGCTGCGCTTGGTCTAAAGCCGCGCAAGGGACTTAAAACAGATATTGAGCTTCCCGGAAGGCCGCCCCAGCTTTGCCGCGGCTGTCCTCATGCCGACTCCTATGAGGCGCTTAATGAGGCTCGAAAGGCCTTTGATAACTCTATCGTTACATCCGATATAGGCTGCTATTCACTTGGCGCCCTGCCTCCATACAATGCTATTGAGACAATAATCTGTATGGGAGCCTCAATTGGTACGGCAAAGGGTGCCGCTGAGGCCGGATTTGATCCGGTTGTTGCTGTCATAGGCGACAGTACATTTCTTCATTCCGGAATTACCGGTCTGGTAGATGCTGTTTCGTGCAATACGCCTATTACAGTTGTAATACTTGATAACCAGACTGTTGCAATGACAGGTGGTCAGACTACAATCCTGCCGTCCTCAAGCTTGCAGCCCCTGATTGAAGGGCTTGGTGTTAAGCCGGAGCATATAAGAACCATTGTGCCTCTGAAGAAGAATCTTGCGGAAAATGTTGAGGTGTTCAAGGAAGAAATGAAATACAAGGGTGTTTCTGTGATAATCCCATTAAGAGAATGTATTGAGACAGCCCGTAAGAATAAAAAATCCGGAGGTTCAAAATGAAGTATGACATCATATTAGCCGGAGTAGGCGGGCAGGGTGTTCTTTCGGTTGCTGCCTTAATTGCAACCGGAGCAATGCTTCAGAATCTCAATGTCCGTCAGTCTGAGGTTCACGGGATGGCTCAGCGCGGGGGTGCTGTAATGTCGCATCTTCGTCTTTCTGACGGAGATATCCCCGGTGATCTTGTAGGAGAAGGCAGCGCGGATATGATCCTGAGTATGGAGCCTCTTGAGTCGCTTCGCTATCTCTCATACCTCAAGCAGGATGGAAAACTGGTTACGGCATCTGCCCCGGTAATAAATATTCCTGACTATCCTGATGAGGTTGATGTAATTTCTGCGGTAAATGCAGCCGGTTCCTCGGTTGTTGTTGATGCAAAGGCTGCTGCCAGAGAGGCCGGCAATATGAAGTCTGCCAATGTTGTAATGGTTGGTGCAGCATCAAAATTTCTGCCTATAGAACAGTCTAAAATTGAAGAAGCCATCGGTAATATGTTTGCGTCAAAGGGTGATGAGGTAATTAAGCAGAATATCAGTGCGTTCAGGGCCGGCCGGGAACGGTAAGGTTAAGGAGGCATCATGGAGATTAAATACTGGAATAAAGAGATCGAAAAAATCAGCAGAGAGGAGCTTGATAAGCTTCAGCTGGAGAGACTGCAGAAGACCGTCGGACAGGCCCTCAAAACCGAATACTACGGTTCAAGGCTTCCTGCTGCCGGTATAAACAGTGCTGCTGATATAAAGAGCCTTGCTGATCTGCGGAGGCTTCCATTCACAACCAAGATTAATCTTCGTGAGGCCTATCCATTCGGAATGCTGGCTGTTCCAAAAAGCGAGGTTGTTCGTATGCATGCCTCAAGCGGAACAACCGGCAAGCCTACAACCATCTATCTTACAGCTGATGATCTTGCCCGCTCAACCGATATAACTACCCGTTCTGTTGTTGCAACCGGAGCAGGCAGCGATGATGTTTTTCAGAACATGATGACATACGGTCTTTTTACCGGGGGAATTGTTCTTCACTACGGGGTTGAAAATCTTGGCGCAATGGTTATTCCTGCAAGTTCAGGAAACACTGCCCGGCAGTTTCAGCTGATGAAGGATTTTAATACAACGATTATTCACGCTACCCCAAGCTATATGCTGTATCTTTATTCCCGAATGGATGATTTTGGTATTAAGCCTTCGGATCTTAATCTCAAAAAGGCCTTCGTAGGGGCAGAGCCGCATTCAGAGGATGTACGCAAAAAGATTGAAAAGCTTTGGGGTATAGATGTATATAATTCATACGGGCTTTCTGAAATGAACGGACCGGGGCTTGCTTTTGAGTGTCAGTATAAGGATTGTATGCATGTATGGGAAGACGCCTATATAATGGAAATAATAGATCCTGAAACCCTTGAGCCCGTTCCTGACGGCGAAGAAGGAGAGCTTGTTCTTACAATTCTGGTTCGTGATGCAATGCCGCTTATTCGTTACAGAACAAGGGATCTTACCCGAATAATACCCGGAGAGTGCAAATGCGGCCGCACACACCGAAGACTGGCCCGCATGAAGGGACGTTCCGATGATATGCTGATCATAAATGGTGTTAACGTTTTTCCGTCACAGATAGAAGAGGTAGTGATGAGAATGAAGGAAATCGGCACAAACTACCTTATTGTGGTTCAGAAGGCCGGTCCGCTTGATAAACTCATTGTAAAGGTTGAGCTTACCCGTGAGATCCTCACCGATGATACCCGTGATCTATACGCGCTGAAGGCCAGGATTGCCGAAAGTCTTAAGGCCTCTATCTTTATAAACCCTATAGTTGAGCTTCACGAGCCGGGTGCACTTCCTGTTTCCGAGGGCAAGGCCAAGCGGGTGATGGACGAGCGCAGGGATTAGTCTCCTGTATTTTGAAATAATCAGCCTTTGACTGCTTATCGGCGGCAGTTGTCTGCCGGCTTGTTATAACTTCTTAGCGGCACCATACTTTTTTGTCAGATTTTCTAAACTGGTAATTTACCCATTTACCCTCCTGTCCGGGGTAGCTGTATGCCGCGGCGGATTTGATCTGGGCGGCTTTTTCATCTGCTTTTGTTCCTTTATCATCTGCCCTGTTTTTTTGATTAATACTTCCTGCCTGCCTCCAGCCCTTTGGAGAAAGCTCTTCAAACAGCCAGCCCTGTTTGGGTATAAAGCTTTTCTCACTTTCGGAAAAAACAGGGGAACGTCCGTTAAGCTCAATCCAGCCTGCGGCCCGGATTATCCATGCACCGCTGCCTTTGAGGGTTTCGATATCACTTATACGATTAGCCCTGCGCATGCGGATAATACGTTCTGCCGCGACCGGGCCGATACCGGGTACCCTTAGAAGGGTATTGAAGTCAGCCTTGTTAATCTCAACCGGGTAAAGCTGCGGATTAAGCATTGCCCATGCAGTTTTGGGGTCAGTCTCAAGGGGGATGTTTCCCATACTGTCAAAAACAAGGTCGGGAAACCTGAACCCGTAGGCCCTGAGCAGAAAATCACATTGGTACAGTCTGTGCTCGCGCAGAAGCGGCGAGCCTTCTAATCCGTTATTTTCTGAAAAATATGGATTGGCTGAAGAACCTGAGATGTCTGAAGAATATGATCTATCCGCAGTCATGGGCCTTACTGAGCTGTCGGTCTTTGATGACCACCGCTTCTGAAATGCCGAGAAATAGGCCCTGAACATATAGTAATCACGGTAAAGCTTATCAACAGCAGTCATTATTTCAAAATCTTTTTCATCTGCCGCGCCTACAACAAATTGTGTTGTCTGACTTGCTGTTCTTATTAATTCATTATTACAGCCGTTCTTTTGAGCCTGTAATAGTTTTGATATTCTTGAGATTGCGGGGATAATATCACGTTTTATTTTTTTATCAGGGGCTATTGAAAGAAGATGATGCTCTGTTGGCGTCTCCATATTTATTGAAAGCCTGTTGGCGAGTGATGCAGCCTTATCAATCAGGTGTTCAGGGCTGCCGGGGATTATTTTTAGGTGGATGTATCCCTTGAAGCTGTATCGGTTACGTATTATGTCAGCTGTTTTGACCATATCCTCCATCGCCTTTGCCGGGGATCGGCATACTCCCGATGAAAGAAAAATACCTGCAACAAGACGTGAATATACCAGACTCATAAATGAGGCCGCAAGCTCGTCAGGACTCAGGCTGATACGTTTTATGCCGCCGTTTGATGAGGCAAACTGGCAGTAGCTGCAATTGTTCCGGCAGCTGTTGCTTTGAAGGATTTTAAGGATATGAACCTCTCCCTGTCCGGGAACCGAGGCGGGGTAGATCCATTCCTTCAGGGGATTGTCAGGTTTGCGGCTTCTTCCCTGCCTTCCTGAGCTTCCTTTTGCGCAGGATGACATACAGACATCGTATCTTGCAGATTCGGCAAGATTAATGAGCTTATCACTTACCATATTAATATCTTAACATATGTATAGTATTTTTACAAGCTGTAATTGGGTTGAGGCATTTGCGCTGCGCGCTTTTTTTGCGCGAATAGCGAGCAGATTAGCTCTTTGACCACTATTTTGCTGGGATTATAACCGCAAAGATATGATTC
>PDWJ01003537.1_pt1 | contig 14797 bp, 9 predicted proteins | sample 1430881 | NCBI WGS metagenome assembly PDWJ01 (sample SAMN01162460, study PRJNA174530) | Oral metagenome, whole genome shotgun sequencing project. | biome: Marine environment; feature: Marine mammal; material: Swab sample of the gingival sulcus; isolation source: swab sample of gingival sulcus... | reverse complement strand
TTAATTTGAATAATTTTACAATAAAAGCCCAGGAAGCCATTCAGCATGGTTTTCAGGTTTCACAGGGCAACAATCAGCAGGCAATAGAAACAGGCCACATTTTTAAAGGTATGCTATACGCTGCTGAAAATATAACAGGGTATTTGTTGAAGAAACTAGGTGTCGACATAGGTGTTTTTCAGCAAACACTTGACAAAATTGTTGAATCTTACCCCAGGGTAAATGGCGGTGACCAATACTTATCTAATGATGCAAACAGGGTTTTGCAAAAATCGCTTGGGCTTGCTCAGGAAATGGGCGACCAGTTTGTATCTGTTGAACATATTTTATTGGCAATGCTTGATGGTGGCGATGCTGTAGCACGCATGATGAAAGACAGCGGAATCTCAAAAAACGACCTTAAAGCTGCAATTCAAGACCTTCGGAAAGGTTCTAAAGTTGATAGTCAGACAGCAGAAGATAAGTTTAATTCATTAAACAGGTTTGCCCTTAATCTTAATGAAAGGGCGCGCTCCGGAAAGCTCGATCCGGTTATTGGTCGCGATGAAGAGATCAGGAGAATCTTGCAAATTCTATCGAGAAGGACAAAAAATAACCCCATTTTAATAGGTGAGCCCGGAACTGGTAAGACTGCAATAGCAGAAGGGCTTGCTCATCGTATTGTAAGAGGCGATGTGCCTGAGAACCTGAAGTCGAAACAGATATTTTCGTTGGATATGGGTGCGTTAATAGCCGGTGCAAAATATAAGGGTGAATTTGAGGAGCGCCTCAAAGCAGTGGTAAATGAGGTTATCAACAGTAACGATGAAGTTATTCTCTTTATCGATGAAATACATACGCTTGTTGGTGCCGGAAAAGGCGAAGGGGCAATGGATGCTGCTAATATTTTAAAACCTGCACTGGCACGTGGCGAGCTGCGTGCGATAGGGGCAACTACGCTGGCAGAATACCAGAAATACTTTGAAAAAGATAAAGCTCTGGAACGACGTTTTCAGGTTGTACATGTGGACGAACCAGATACCCTAAGCGCCATTTCCATATTGCGTGGCATTAAGGAAAAATATGAAAACCACCATAAAGTACGCATAAAAGATGATGCTATTATTGCAGCAGTTGAGTTGTCGCAACGTTATATCAGCGATAGGTTTTTGCCCGATAAAGCCATCGATCTGATGGATGAGGCAGCAGCGAAGCTTCGTCTCGAAATGGATTCTGTTCCCGAAGAGCTCGATGAAATTGAGCGCCGTGTAAAACAGTTGGAGATTGAGCGTGAAGCTATAAAACGCGAGAAAGATGATAAAAAGCTGGCTGCGTTGAATGAAGATATTTCAAACCTAAAGGATGAACAATCGCAGTTAAGGGCAAAATGGGAATCGGAAAAAGAGGTAATTGACGCCATCCAGAAGAAGAAGCTGGAAATAGAAGAATACCGTTACCAGGCCGATGAAGCAGAGCGCCAGGGAAATTACGAACGGGTTGCTGAATTACGCTATGGGCGAATTAAAGAAGCTGAAAAGGAAATAGCGGAGCAACAGCAGGGACTCGAAGCGCTCAAAAAAGGCGAAAATCTTATAAAAGAAGAAGTTGATAGAGAAGATATTGCTGAAGTTGTGGCACGGTGGACAGGAATTCCTGTTTCAAAAATGATACAGGGCGAGCGCGAAAAGCTATTGCACATGGAGAATGAACTTCGAAAAAGGGTGATTGGGCAGGAAGAAGCAATAGAAGCTGTTTCAGATGCCGTGCGCCGTAGCCGTGCAGGGTTGCAGGATGCCAACAGGCCTATTGGGTCGTTTATCTTCCTGGGTTCAACGGGAGTTGGTAAAACAGAGCTTGCAAAAGCGTTGGCAGAATACCTGTTTAATAATGAAAACATGATTACCCGTATCGATATGTCGGAGTACCAGGAGAAATTTTCTGTGACGAGACTGATTGGTAGCCCTCCCGGATATGTTGGTTACGATGAAGGTGGCCAACTTACAGAAGCTGTAAGGCACAAACCCTATTCGGTAGTGCTTTTCGATGAAATTGAAAAAGCACACCCCGATGTTTTTAATGTGTTGTTGCAGGTACTGGACGATGGCCGGTTGACAGACAATAAAGGGCGGACGGTTAACTTTAAAAATACAATTATTATAATGACCTCCAACCTGGGATCACAGCTTATTCAGGAAAGTATTGACCGTATAGATGCAGAAAGTGATGTGCCGGATATGGAAGCGTTGAAAATGAGGCTTATGGATTTACTGCGTCAGACTATCAGACCTGAATTCCTAAACCGTATTGATGAAATAATTGTTTTTAAACCACTTACAAAGGAGAATATTACGGAAATTGTTAAAATGCAGTTTGCTCAGGTGTTAAAACGGCTTTCGGGAAGTGAAATTTCAATTGAAATAACATCCGAAGCAGTAGGCTGGCTGGCCAACATTGGTTATGAACCTCATTTTGGCGCTCGGCCTGTAAAACGCATTCTGCAGCGCTATGTGTTGAACGAGTTATCTAAAAGAATACTTAGTGGAACAGTGGACAAAGACAAACCCATTGTTATCGATGAAAACAATGGTGAGCTTGTTTTCAGGAATTAATGCTGCTAAATTTTCGCGGATAAACATATTTGGCATAGATCAGGAAACAGACCATACATATATTTACCACATAATTAAAATAAAGTGGAAAGTGTAGTATGCCTGTTTTCAGGTCGCCAATGATTATGTAGGTAAAAGTTAATACTTCACCTGCAAACCACATCCACAGGAATATGGCGCTTAAATCTTTCACACTTTTTGATTTGAATGTTTTTATAACCTGGGGGATTCCACAAATTGCAAACAAAATATTGCCAACCCATCCAATGGTTTCATAAGCCATCATTTCTGTAAAAATTTAAAGTTTGTTGAGGATATCGGTTAAAAAAGAATTCGCTTTATCTAGCTGATATTCAACAGATTTTATCAATCCTGAAATTTCAGCTACTGATTTTTTTTCTGAGAAGCACTGAATACGGGTTAGCAATTGTGCTGTTTCTTCCATACCGAAAATTAGCACCGATGATTTTGCTGTGTGGGCTTCACGGGCGAGGTTTTCCCACTCATTGGTTTTGTTATATCGTTTCATATTTTCCAGAAAATCAGGTATTTGTCGGAGAAAAAGTGAAATTAAGTCTTTTTTAAATTGAATATTATCAGCAGAGAGTTGATTAACCCGGGTAAGGTTGACCAGTTCTTTATTTTTCTTCTCAACTGATTTCATAGCCAATATTTATGATTTTATGTAAAGCGTTCTTCGCTAAAGAATAACTGGTTCGACATAAATCACATTTTCTATGCCAAAATAATAAATTTAATGTCAAAATACATTCAACTTAAAACTTTTAATAATGATATTTCTCATGTATTGACTATCTTTGAATCGATAGTTTTGTAAAAAAAAATTGAGGTAACAATGAAGGTTACAGCGTTTAATCAGATACACAAACGCCTTGGTGCAAAGATGGTAGAATTTGCCGGGTACGAAATGCCTATTGAATATAGTGGTATTCGCGATGAACATATGGCGGTACGTAATGCAGTCGGCGTATTCGATGTTTCGCATATGGGCGAATTTTGGATAAAAGGACCACGTAGTTTAGAACTTATTCAGAAAATTTCGTCAAACGACCCGACAGCACTTGTGCCGGGACAGGCACAATACACTTGTTTCCCTAATGGGAGAGGGGGCATAGTAGATGATCTTCTGACTTATTGTTATGAACCGGAGAAATATATGCTGGTAGTGAATGCTGCTAATATAAAAAAAGACTGGGAATGGATAGTTAGTCAGAATGAAGTTGGCGCTGAACTCGAAAATTCTTCAGACCAGATTAGCCAGCTTGCCGTTCAGGGACCGAAAGCACTGGATACATTGCAAAAACTTACTCCTGTTAATTTGTCAAAAATAAAATTCTACACTTTCGTTACTGGAGAAATAGCTGGGGTGAAGGATGTAATTATTTCAGCCACAGGATATACAGGAGCAGGGGGTTTCGAACTCTATTTTAGAAATACCGAAGCTGAAAAATTATGGAACGCCATATTCGAAGCTGGTGGTGAATTTGGAATTAAGCCTGTTGGCCTTGCTGCCCGGGATACTTTGCGGCTGGAGATGGGGTACTGTCTCTACGGAAACGATATTGATGATACTACATCACCCATTGAAGCAGGGTTGGGATGGATAACTAAATTTAATAACGGGCGCCGGTATATCGACCGTGATTTTCTGATAATGCAAAAGAACGAAGGTGTAACCAGGCGCTTACGCGGTTTTGTAATGTTAGAAAGGGGAATCCCGCGCCATGGATACGAACTGGTAAATGCCGAGGGATCAGCAATCGGAAAGGTAACCTCTGGAACTATATCGCCAGTACTGGGTAAAGGTATTGGCATGGGATACATAGCCAAAGAATATGCTGCGTTTGGAACCCATGTTTTTGTTCGCATACGCAACAAAAATATTCCGGCAAAGATTGTTAAAATACCGTTTATTTGAAATATTATACCATAAGCTGTAAAAAAGTACTTTTCGTTTTTAATAGCACTTCTTTTCGTTCTGATGTAAAAAAAAGGGAAACAGAACAGGAATTTTATTAAAATTAGTGTCGGGTTTTAAAATTGTGCCTTATCTTTGGTGATAGTAAAATCCAAACAAACTGACAATTGAATTCAGAGAGAGATTTTATTAAACCGTAACCATATTAGTATTTTAGTAAGTTTTTTTAGGATTGTTATTTGCCGGATTAAAACATTTTAGTAGGTATTCCCGGTGTAGGAGTGTTAGTCAATGTCAATCTAAAAACAAAATACAGTAGTAGTAGCTTGCGAAACAACAGTAAAAATCAATATAAAGAATAAAAGTAATGAAGAAACACAATTTTTACGCAGGACCATCTATTTTGTCACCATTTACAATAGAGAATACGGCTGATGCCGTAAGAGATTTTGCTGGTACAGGCCTTTCCGTCATGGAAGTTTCGCATAGAAGCAAGGAATTTGTTGCTGTAATGAACGAGGCAAAGGCTTTGGTAAAAGAGTTGTTAAAAGTGCCCGAAGGCTATTCGGTACTTTTTTTACAAGGTGGTGCCAGCCTCCAATTTCTAATGGTTCCATATAATTTGCTGAATAAAAAAGCAGCTTACCTTAATACAGGTGCCTGGTCGAAAAAAGCTATCAAGGAAGCTAAATTTGTAGGTAATGTAGATATTGTTGCCACTTCAGAAGATGCCAATTTTAATTATATACCAAAAGGTTATACCGTTCCTGAAGACGCAGATTATCTTCATATTACATCGAACAATACTATTTTTGGTACAGAAATGCTTACCGATCCTGAAGTTGCTGTACCTTTGGTTGCTGATATGTCATCTGATATTTTCAGCCGTCCTGTTGATATTTCAAAATATAGCATTATTTATGCCGGTGCACAGAAAAATATAGGCCCTTCAGGAGCAACTCTTGTTATTGTAAAGGATGATGTGTTGGGTAAAGTTGAAAGGCCAATACCTACAATGCTCAACTACAAAACTCATGTTGATGCCGGTTCTATGTTTAATACTCCTGCAACCCTTCCTGTTTATGCCAGTCTTATGACACTTCGCTGGCTGAAAGAGAATGGAGGAGTGGAAGCAATGGAGGCAAAAAATATTGAAAAAGCTAACCTTTTATATGGCGAACTCGACCGCAACCTATTGTTTGTGCCTACTGTGTCCAGCGTGGAAGACCGTTCGAGAATGAACGTAACTTTTGTTATGGCAGAAGATTACAAGTCGCTGGAAGCAGAGTTTCTGTCGTATGCTACATCTAAAGGTATGATAGGAATAAAAGGCCACCGCTCAGTTGGTGGTTTCAGGGCATCGATATACAATGCCATGCCACGCGAGAGTGTTCAGGCGCTGATAGATTGTATGAGAGATTTTGAAAGAATGAAACTTTCCAAATAAGAAGTAGGAAAATGCAGGATGGAAGTCCTGCATTTTTTTTCCGATGTTAAATACCGAAAATAAGGAAAATAAGTTATAGCAACCGAAAAATCCTTTGCTGATAAATCAGTTTAAAATATCAAAAAATATTTCATAAAGCAGTCGCATAAACGGCAGAGGCAAATATCAATGCAGGTATTGCTGCTGCAAATCAGGTTATTGATTTTTTTGAAAAAGGCGATTGTTGTTTTTAAGATAAATAAGAGATAACAATAAATAAATTTCCTATGGCAAAAGTAAAACCATTCAGAGGTGTTAGGCCACCTGCAAGCATTGTTGAAGAATTATCATGTCTGCCTTACGATGTAATGAATTCAGAAGAGGCTGCCGTAATGGCAAACAACAGAGAAAAATCGCTGCTACGGATTACACGGGCAGAAATTGAGTGCCCCGGGGTGGAAGATATCCATTCTGCAACAGTTTATGAAAAAGCAGTTGAAAATTTTAAAAAATTTCAGGAGAATGGGTGGTTAAACAAGGACGAAAAGCCACATTTCTATATTTATGCACAAACCATGCATGGCCGCACACAATATGGAATTGTGGGTGCTGCAGCATGTTCCGATTACCAGGAGGGTGTAATAAAAAAACATGAATTGACAAGGCCGGAAAAAGAGGACGACAGGATGGTGCTTACCCGTTATCTGAATGCCAATATCGAACCGGTATTTTTTGCTTATCGTGCAGTGCCTGAGATAGATGAAATAGTTGAAAAAGTTATTGCTGAAAATAAACCGATCTACGATTTTGTAGCAGAAGATGGATTTGGACATCATTTTTGGGTGGTTGAGGATGCATCTACCAACCAACGTATTGAAAAACTTTTTGCTGAGAAAGTGCCTCATACCTATGTGGCCGATGGACACCACCGGACGGCGGCCGCAGCGCGTATAGGGGTAGAAAAAACATCACAAAATAAAAATCATACAGGAAACGAGGAATACAACTTTTTTATGGCGGTACATTTTCCCGATAATCAGTTGCAAATTATTGATTACAATCGGGTTGTAACCGATCTGAATGGCCTCTCAGATGAAAGTTTTATCACTGAACTGAAAAAACGCTTTACTGTGGAGAAAAAGGGTAGCGAGGTTTATAAACCCCAGCGACTGCACGAATTTAGTATGTACCTTTCCGGCTCCTGGTATGGCCTTGTTGCAAATCCTGAAAGCTACGATGACAGTGATCCTATCGGAATTTTAGACGTTACCATATTATCTAAACAAGTGCTTGAGCCAATATTGAATATTAAAGATCTGAGAACTTCTCAACGAATTGATTTTGTGGGTGGTATACGCGGACTAAAAGAGCTTCAAGAACGAGTTGATTCGGGAAAAATGAAAGTTGCTTTTGCACTTTTCCCTGTTTCGATGCAACAACTAATTAATATTGCCGACAGCGGTAATATTATGCCGCCAAAAACTACCTGGTTCGAACCCAAGCTCCGGTCAGGGTTGGTTATTCATAAACTGGACTAATTTTACGAGATGGAATCAGGGAGTATAACACTGGCCAACCTATACAAACGCCGGAAAACCGACCGCGATATTTTTCAGGAGCTCATGCCTACAAAGGTTAAGGAGGTATTGCTCATAGCCAATCTTTACGACTCGTATTCTATTGTGCGAGAAGGTCAATTCAGCGATAAAATATTTGGTGAATACCTTCAGTTGAATTTATATGCAGCGCCGCGATTTACAAGCGTCAACTCATTAGAAGATGCAGAGGCAGCTTTGAAAAATAAAGCGTTCGACCTCGTAATTGTTATGGCAGGTGTAGATAAGGAAGCAGCCATTAACACCGCACGTGCAGTGAATAAATTGCGGGAGCAGGTTCCGTTGCTTTTACTTGTAAATAACAATGCCGATCTACCTTATTTCCAAATGGAAGGCAAAAAACTGGATTTTATTGACCGCATCTTTGTGTGGAATGGAAACTCCAATGTTTTTTTGGCAATGATTAAACACATTGAAGACAAAAAAAACGTAGCGCTGGATACAGAGATCGGAAATGTGCGGGTGATTTTGTTAGTAGAAGATAGCATTCAGTACTATTCGCGTTACCTGCCCATGCTCTATACCACCGTGATGACGCAAACGCAGATTCTGGTAAAAGAAGATGCTTCCGATGAGCTTCATAAAATTTTAAAGATGCGCGCCAGGCCCAAAGTTTTACTGGTGAGTACTTATGAAGAAGCGGTTCAGGTTATCAATTCTTACCGTCGGTATATTCTGAGTGTAATTTCCGATGTAAGATTTGAAAGAAACGGTGTTGACGACGATGATGCCGGTATTGAGTTGCTCAAATATGCCAAAGCCTCCTTCCGGTTTCCCGTTCCTTTATTGTTACAATCGCACGATATTTCTAATGCAAGCCGGGCAAAAGAAGTAGGTGCCGATTTTATTAATAAAAACTCAGAGAGCCTTTCAATGGATATTCTTAATTTTCTTTACAGGCGGCTGGGGTTTGGAAATTTCATTTTTAAGGGTACAGACGGTAAACCACTTGGCGAGGCACAAAACCTGGAGCAATTCCAGAAGATGTTTCGCGAGATTCCTGATGGCGCACTCCAGTACCATGGTAGCCGAAACTCTTTTTCAACATGGCTTATGGCGAGAGGCGAAATAAATATGGCAGAGCAACTTCGCCCGGTGCAAACTAAAGATTTCAAGTCAACAGAAGAGATTCGCCAATTCTGCCTCAATGTTTTTAAACAAGTGCGGTTTGAAAAACTAAAAGGAACCATTGTTAATTTCAGCCCGGCACTGGTGCATACCAATCAAATGATTATACGCATGGCTAAAGGATCCCTTGGTGGAAAAGGCCGTGGAATTGCCTTTAGCTGTCATTTGATTGAAAATATTGACTTTAAGAAACTTATTCCCGGTTTGAATATCCGTATTCCGTCCACTGCTGTTTTAGGGGCGCTTGAATTCGAAAAATTCGTTGAAATTAATAATCTATACGATGATATTTATTCGCTAAATAATTTCGAATCCATAAAGGCACATTTTCTTGAGTCGGAATTTGACGAGAAAACCCGGCGGAGATTAAGAGATTATGTTACTGAGATGAAAAGTCCATTGGCAGTACGTTCATCGGGTTTATTTGAAGACTCTTTGCTTCAACCATTTTCGGGGGTGTATGCCACTTATCTTATCCCTAATAACCATTCTGATGTTGAGGTGCGTTACCGGCAACTCGAAACAGCCATAAAGCTGGTTTATGCCAGTATTTTTACTGAAACAGCACAAGCTTATTTTGAAGCGGTAAATTATAAAATTGAAGAGGAAAGAATGGCTGTAGTTATTCAGGAGGTAATTGGTCACCGTTATGGCGATAGGTATTATCCCGCTATTTCGGGTGTGGCGCAGTCATACAATTATTATCCTATTTCTTACATGAAACCCGAAGACGGGTTTTCTGTCGCTGCTGTGGGGCTTGGCATGTATGTGGTTGGTGGCGAAAATGCTTATCGTTTTTGTCCAGCTTATCCCGATATTAATTCCACATTGGTTGATGAGCAGATACGCGATTCGCAAAAATATTTTTACGCGCTCGACCTTTCCGACCCCGAACCCGATTTTGTTATGAACGGAGAAGGTGCCTCCATTAAAAAATTAAGACTAAAAGAAGCCATAAATGATGGTACGCTTGAACATTGTGCCTCGGTATATGATATACAGAACGATATGTTGGTGCCCGGAGTTTATCAAAAGGGCCCGCTGGTGGTGAATTTTGATAATATATTAAAATATAAACATTTACCACTTGCTGAATCGCTTCAGGTTTTGCTTCGGCTTTTTAAGGAAGCAATGGGCTCGCCCGTTGAAATAGAATATACACTCGATTTGGAACCGGGGCCTAACGGATTACCAACTTTTTATCTACTTCAAATTAAGCCTCTGATACGTATAGAAGAGAATATTGAAATAGACATTGATGAAGTGGACGACAAACGGGTTATTATGTATGCCGGGCAGGGAATGGGGAATGGAAAAATTGAAACAATAAAAGATATCATTTTTGTTGACCCCAAAAATTTTGATAAAATGCAAACCCCGCAAATTGCCCGCGAAATAGGCGAATTTAATATAGAGATGGAGAAAAAAGATCTTCCCTATATTCTTATTGGCCCGGGACGTTGGGGATCGCGCGACCCGTTTACGGGTATTCCTGTTTATTGGGCCAACATTTCAAAAGTGCGTGTAATTATCGAAATCGGATTGAAGGAATTCAATATTGAAGCTTCGTTGGGATCCCATTTTTTCCATAATGTAACTTCAATGAACGTGGGTTACTTCTCGATACCATACGGATCCAAAGAATCAAAGTTGAACCTTGACCTTATCAGGAAACAAAGAACAGTAAGGAAAACGAATTTTATCCGTCACGTGGAATTTGATACACCAATAACGGTATTAATGAATGGGAAAGACCGTAATGCCTTAATTTATTGTTGATTACATTATTTAAAAGTATTTTTTAGAATGGCTAAAATTCATCCTGTTAACCAAATTTATGTTTTGCAATGTTTAAAGTTATATAAGTTAGCTGTTTCAAAGGCGGTTAATGGCAATTGTGTTGCCATTAACCGCCGTACATAATTTCACCTCAAAATAAAAATAATCTATTGTTAATTTATTTATAACCTGTTGTGAAATAGGTGTTTTAATACTACAGCAATTCGTTTTAAAGATTATCTTTGCCCACTTGGAAATTTATTAGTTTTAAAGTATTCCTAAAATAATTAAGATCTTAAAAATCTAAATCGTAACACAGGTTACATAAAAAAAATCATCTTATGAGCAGTATTTTTATTCTTGTACCCATCGCTTCTGTTTTAGCGTTGGTTTTTGCCTGGATTTTTTTCAAATCGATGATGAAAAATTCGGAAGGTACCGACCGGATGAAAGAAATTGCACAATACGTACGTGAAGGTGCAATGGCTTATTTAAAACGACAGTACAAAGTTGTTTTAATCGTATTCCTGGTCTTGGTGGTAATATTAACGATTATGGCCTATTTTGGTGTTCAAAACCCGTTTGTCCCCATAGCTTTTCTTACCGGAGGTTTCTTTTCGGGGCTATGTGGTTTCCTGGGCATGAAAACAGCTACTTTTGCTTCGGCAAGAACGGCTCACGGAGCGTCGCAGTCGCTTAATAACGGCTTGAAGGTTGCTTTTAGAAGCGGCGCTGTAATGGGTATGGTTGTAGTAGGTTTTGCGCTTCTGGATATAGTTGCCTGGTTCTCATTCCTGAACTGGGTGGTATTTACCCCCGAAAATATGCAAAACGGCGTTGAGCTTCTTGGTCTTACTTTTGTACATCCCGGAACCGATGAAGCCCATAAAATGATAGAAATAACCACAACCATGCTGACATTCGGTATGGGTGCATCTACACAGGCGCTTTTTGCACGTGTTGGTGGCGGTATTTACACCAAAGCTGCCGATGTTGGTGCTGATCTGGTGGGTAAAGTGGAAGCTGGGATTCCGGAGGATGACCCGCGCAACCCTGCTACCATTGCCGACAATGTAGGCGATAATGTAGGTGACGTGGCCGGCATGGGTGCCGACCTTTATGAAAGTTATGCCGGTTCTATTCTGGCTACTTCTGCTCTTGGGGCTGCACTTCCTGCCTTTGCGTTGCAGGAGGCCGGGCTTGATGCTGTTAAAGCAGTAATTGCACCGATGATTGTAGCCGCAATCGGAATTATACTTTCCATACTGGGTATTTATATGGTTCGCACCAAAGAGTCTGCTACACAAAAAAACTTACTGAATGCACTTTTATTGGGTACAGGAGGCAGTTCGCTGCTTATTCTGATTGCTCTGGTAGTTTTGGCCTATACCGGTTGGATTACCTGGGGTGTATTCGGTGCTGTAGTAATTGGTTTGGCAGCCGGTGTAATTATAGGGCAGGCAACAGAATATTTTACTTCTGATGAGTATAAGCCTACTAAGGGAATAGCAAAACAGGCGCTACAGGGGCCTGCAACAACCATTATCGATGGCATTGCTGTGGGTATGTATTCCACTTGGATACCGGTTGTTACCATTGTACTTGGTATTATTGGTGCCTTCTGGGCTGCAGGTGGTTACCACGACTTTGCGCTGGGTGTTTACGGTATAGGTTTTGCCGCTGTAGGTATGCTGTCCACACTGGGAATAACGTTGGCAACAGATGCTTTTGGTCCTATTGCTGATAACGCCGGAGGTAATGCCGAAATGGCAGAATTGCCTAAAGAGGTACGAGAGCGTACCGATGCTCTGGATATGCTTGGAAACACGACTGCAGCAACCGGAAAAGGTTTTGCTATTGGTTCTGCCGCATTAACAGCCATGGCTCTTATTTCTGCTTACATGGAAGAGGTAAGGCTCTGGTTTAATAAAATTGCTACTGCCGGTGATGGTTTTGTGGCAAAAGGGCAGTATGTTTTTTATACTGATGTGGCCCCTGCTGTACAAGATGGAATTCAGGCTGTAAAAATATCTGCTGCTTCAGTAAAAGATTTTACGGCAGCTTACGATATTACGCTGTTCAACCCCATGTTTCTTGGTGGTATTTTTATTGGCTCTATGATGGCTTTTATTTTTAGTGCCATGACCATGAAAGCTGTTGGACGTGCTGCTGGAGCTATGGTTGACGAAGTGCGCCGTCAGTTTCGCGAAATTAAAGGGATACTTGATGGTACAGGTACTCCGGAGTATGCAAAATGTGTTGAAATTTCCACCCGTGGCGCTCAACAGGAAATGTTGTTGCCTTCGCTGCTGGCCATCATCGTGCCAATTGTAGTTGGTGCCGTAATGGGAGTAGGCGGGGTAGTTGGCTTGCTGGCCGGTGGCCTTACAGCAGGATTTACCCTTGCGGTATTTTTGAATAATTCAGGTGGAGCTTGGGATAACGCTAAAAAGTATATTGAAAAAGGTAATTATGGTGGCAAAGGCAGCGATGCACACAAAGCTGGTGTAGTAGGTGATACTGTGGGCGATCCGTTTAAAGATACCTCAGGCCCGTCATTGAACATTCTTATTAAACTAATGACAATGGTCTCGGTTGTTATGGCTGGTTTAACTGTTACGCTTAGTTTGTTATAATAAAAATAAATTTCTAATTATAAAAGAAAAGCCATTTGCTGAAAAGCGGATGGCTTTTTTATGCTTTTTTAGTAGTTTATATCGTAAAGTATGTTTCAAAAATGCGGTAGTCTGGCATTATTCGCTATTTTTGCCTTACGGTAATCATTTAGATTAATTCTTGAACAAAGAATTTTATTTTACTAAATTGTTCTCAAAACAGATTAAATCAATAAAAGCATAATTATGGCAGATCTATCAACAACTTATATGGGGCTAAAACTGAAAAACCCGTTAATACTTGGTGCCAGTAACCTTGTTGTGAAACTTGATACCATCAAGGAAATCGAGAAGGCAGGAATTGGCGCCATTGTTTACCGGTCGTTGTTTGAAGAACAAATTCAGTTGGAATCAATTCAGATGGAAGAAGAGCTTTCTGAGTACGATAACAGAGGCCCGGAGATGACAAATTTATTCCCTGGCCTGGAACATGCAGGCCCTAAAGAACACCTTTATAATCTTGAAAAACTTAAAAAGAGCGTTAATGTACCTGTTATTGCAAGTTTAAATGCTATTTACGATCCAACCTGGGTAGAATACGCGCGCGAATTGGAGAAAACAGGTGTTGATGCGTTGGAAATCAACCTGTATGCTGTTCCGGGATATTTTGAAGTTACCGGAAAATCACTGGAAGATAAGCAGGTGCAGGTGGTAAAGTCGGTAAAAAATGCCGTTAATATACCTGTAAGTGTGAAAATCAGTATGTTTTATTCTAACCCGTTGAATTTTATTAAAAAAATAGATGAAGCTGGTGCCGATGCTTATGTGCTGTTTAATCGTTTTTTCCAACCCGAAATTGATATTGAAAAAGAAGAGTATTACTATCCGTGGGAGCTTAGTAATCCTAAAGACCTCATGGTTAGCCTTCGTTTTGCTGGTTTGCTTTACGGCAACCTCGATGGAAGCATATGCGCCAGTAGGGGCATTTACGATGCTAACGATGTTATTAAAATGATACTTGCTGGTGCCGATACGGTGCAGATGGTAAGTACAATATACAGAAATCGGCCTTCAGTTGTGGCAGAAATTCTTAATAATATTAACAAATGGATGGATTCTAAAGGATACAAGTCGCTGGACGATTTTCGCGGAAAACTGTCTAGAAAAAATCTTAAAGACCCGTTTGCATACCAACGTGCGCAATATGTTGATATATTAATGAAATCTGAAGAAGTTTTTAAAAAATACCCGATGGTATAAGGGGTAGTGAATTATTTTTTCAAAGGTATTGTAACTAAATATTACAATTAACCTGCAATAAAAAGCCCACAAAATTAATGGAGTAGAAACCTGCTTTTTTACGTGCTTTTATTTATATGCCAATAATTGAATAGGCTACTTTTTGTTTTTTTATTTTTTGATTACATCACCAATTACCTGTGAAGGCAAAAATCCCCATCATTTACTTCATACTGTCTATTTAGGCACACTCAGGAGTAATTATTGATTTGTATATCAGCCCTATAAATGTTATATTGTAGGAAACAAAACCCCGAAAAAGGGCACAAAGCCCAAAAATCGGGGTTTCCAAATTCAAGTAATGCTGGAAATACAGAGATTTTGCGAGATAGACCAACAAATGTCCCTAAACTTTTCGGATTATTCTTTTTCCATATTTAAAGAAGAATTTTTCTCCACTAAGCTGG
>PDWJ01010151.1_pt1 | contig 14799 bp, 13 predicted proteins | sample 1430881 | NCBI WGS metagenome assembly PDWJ01 (sample SAMN01162460, study PRJNA174530) | Oral metagenome, whole genome shotgun sequencing project. | biome: Marine environment; feature: Marine mammal; material: Swab sample of the gingival sulcus; isolation source: swab sample of gingival sulcus... | reverse complement strand
AGCATGGTCCCCTATAAGTATTTTGCCAATCTCCTGGCAATGCCATGGGTTCTTGGCCTGCTGGTTGCGGGATTGCTGTTGGTGATTTTGGGTGTTTATCGGACCGGACTTGCTCAGGGTTTCAATGGTATCTGGTTTGGCGGTCTCGGGACGGTGTTTGTGGGGTTGGCAATACTCTTTACCGCGGGTTTTAATAATACCGCCTTCTATCCGTCAAAGATTGATCTGCAGTCAAGCCTCACCATCGTCAATGCCTCTTCCAGCCATTATACTCTGACGGCAATGGCTTATGTGGCACTGGTTATTCCTGTGGTACTCGGTTATATCAGCTATGTTTGGTATAAAATGGATATTATTAAGATTGATATTGATGATATTGAAGATAAAAAAGCCTATTAGGTGGAGGAAAGAAGATGATGAACGCGGTTTTGCTTATCGGCTGGGTTGCGGTAATTTTTGGTTCTCTAAAATTATCGCTGGCTGTTCTTGAAAAGGCTGGGCTGCTTGCCGATCAGGAGTAGTTTGGCCGGGTATTTTTTTTATTATAATAACTCAAAGCCCGTCCGCTATCGCATAAAGATAGCTGGCGGGCTTTGGTTGTTGCTGGACTACAGTAGCTGATTTTTTTTCAGATAGTAAAAATATTCGTCAACAGTCGGCAGCTTGCCAAGTAGGCCGGCAATGGTTGTCACTTCGGTTGATGCCAGATAGACCTGTGTTCTCTTGCCCATCCGGTTATCAAAATTTCTTGTCGAAGTGGAGACTATTGTACCACCAGGGGTTGCTCGGGCCTGATTGCCCATGCAGAGGCTGCAGCCAGGAGTTTCGACCCTGCCTCCCTTAGCACCAAAAACGGCCAACCCGCCTTCTCGTTTCAGCTGATCCCTGTCCATTCGGGTGGCTGGAGCCAGCCAGAGTCTGCTCTTGGCGTACTCACTGCCCTCCAGAAGTCTTTTTGATCGTTGCAGATGGCTCAAGTGAGTCATACAGGAACCGACAAAAACTTCGTCTATTTTAGTATCGGCAACTTCACTGAGCAGTTTGACATCGTCCGGATCGTTTGGACAGGCAACAATCGGTTCCGTGATTTGATCAAGGTCAATGGAAAGGACCGCCAGATATTCGGCGTTTTTGTCGGCTTCAAGCAACCTCGGATTTTTCAGCCATTTTTCCATATCAGCAATTCGCCGCCTGATCGCTTCCTTGTCCTCATAACCCTGTTCGATAAGTGATTTCAGAAACTGGCTGTTTTCACTGATTTTGGCAATCACTGTTTCCAGTGGCAGCTTGATGGTACAGGCAGCGGCTGAACGCTCCGCCGAGGCGTCGCTCAGTTCAAAGGCCTCTTCGACGAGAAGATCTTCAACTCCTTCAATTTCAAGGATGCAGCCGGCAAAAATATTCTTTTTGCCTTTTTTTTCAACGGTAAGCAGGCCTTTTTCAATAGCTGCAAGCGGGATGGCGTTGACCATATCCCGTACGGTTATACCCGGACGGCGTCTGCCATGGAAGCGAACAAGCACAGATTGAGGCATTTCCAGCGGCATAAAGCCGAGGGCGGCGGCAAAGGCAACAAGGCCGGAACCGGCGGGAAAAGAAATCCCCAGTGGAAAACGGGTGTGAGAATCGCCGCCTGTTCCTACCGTATCCGGTAGCAGCATCTTGTTTATCCAGGAGTGGATAACCCCGTCACCGGGCTGCAGGGTTAGTCCGCCGCAGGCAACAGTGATCTCCTGCATCTTTTTCCAGCGGGGAAAATCAGAGCTTTTCGGATACGCAGCAGTGTGGCAGAAGGATTGCATAAAGAGGTCTGCCTTGAAGCGGAGGCAGGCAAGTTCTTCGATTTCCTGAATTGTCATTGGTCCGGTGGTATCCTGTGAGCCGACAGTGGTCATTTTGGGGTGGCAGACGACATCAGGAAGAACACCCTTCAGCCCACAGGCCATCCCCACCATCTTTTGGGCAAGACTGTAGCCCTGGCCTGCTTTGGGTTCGGGTTGGGGTACTTCATGAAAAAAATCGGGGAAGGGCCTGCCGAGATGTTGACAGGCGGAGCGGGTCAGTTGCTTGCCGATAATAAGATTGAGGCGCCCGCCTGCCCGAAATTCGTCAAGTATGCTCACTGGTGCGGGTTTTAAGGCAATTTCTTTGCCCTCTTTTTTGAGTGTCCACTTGTAAGGAGAGAAGATCACGGTATCGCCGGTTGCAAGATCATCGATCTCGCACTCGACCGGTAAAATACCTGCATCACGGGCGGTCGCGTAGAAGATGGGGGCAATGATACCACCAAAGATTACACTGCCGGTACGTTTGTTGGGAACACCCTGGATATCTTCGCCAGTATGCCAGAGCAGAGAGTTCACCGCCGATTTTCTCGAAGACCCTGTGCCGACCACATCTCCGGCAAAGCCGACCTGTCGACCCTCGGCCCGGAATTTTGCAATGGTTTCTATCCCGTCGGGGAAACGGGTGGCGCCAAAAAAAGTGGCGTGCATGGGAATATCATCGCGACTCTGGGCCTGGTTGCCGGGTGAAAAGTCGTCGGTATTGATTTCACCATCGACCTTATAGATGGTAAGAGTGATCTCTTCCGGGATCTCCTCTCTTGCGGTGAACCATTCCGCCCTTGCCCAGCTTTCAAGAACTTCACGGGCGAAACTGTTGTTTTTGGCAAGTGTTGTCACCTGCGTGAAGCCATCGTAGATTTTTATCAGTGGCTTGAGTGCGGTTGCGGCATGTTCTGCCATCGAATCTTCTGTGAGAAGTTCGATAAGGATCTCGACATTATAGCCGCCGCCCATTTGACCAAGGAGTTCAACTGCCTTTTTTCGGGGACAGTTTTCCACCTTTTTACGGCCAAATGCGACCTCCTTAAGCCATTGCGCTTTTTGTCTTGCCGATTTGGAGACACCAGGTTCAACATTATTGGCCAGGAGATCGAGCAGGAATTCTTTGTTATCGTCCTGCTGTTCGAGCAGGTTGAGGAGCTCTTCTGTCTGCTTTTCCGAAAGGGGAAGCGGCGGAAGGTTATTGGTTTTACGCCGGACTGCGTTTTTACGATATTGTTCTATCATGAACTCTCCTGTTGAAATTTGTTTGTAATACAACGTCGTGTTGTCCTGCCATACAAAGTAAAAAAGGTCAGCTCAGATATCGTCAAAGCTTTTTCATATGAAATATGCTTTTCCCTCAAGAGAGTTAAGAGAAAGAAAAAATCCAGACGATCATTTCAGTAATATCTTTAATATCTCTGTGGTTAAGATACTACCAGAAAATATGGTTTTCGCTAATGATTATGTATTGAGGATTTTTTCTCCCAGATGCCAGAGTAGCTGCAGACTGATAAGAGCGTAAACACCGGCCATAACGTCGTCGAGCATGATGCCCAGACCGCCATGAAAGTGTTGATCAAACCAGCTTACAGGAAAGGGTTTTACAATATCAAACAGACGAAAGAGAACAAGGGCAAGCAGCCAGCAGAGAGGGTTATCTGCCGCTGGCGCTGCGATAAGGGTGATAAAGATTCCAGTAATTTCATCAATAACGATGCAGCCGGGATCGGGTTGATCCAGAATTTTTTCCATGGAACCCGCAGTCAGGATACCGATAACGAGTAAAAGACCAGTTATTGCCAGGTAATTGGGAAGTGACAGATGACGACATAAAAACCAGGGCAACAGGGCAAAAAGAGAACCCCATGTACCGGGGGCTTTCGGAAGTTTGCCGCTGTAAAAACCTGTAGCGATGGCAACAATCACTCTGTCCATAACAGTAATTACCTGCTGGAGGTCAATTTGACCCCTGGAGAGACTTTTGCACCCAGCAGCCATTGATCGGTATCCATTCGTTTTTTTCCTTCCGGCTGCACACTTTTGATCTGGAGAGCGTTGCTGCCGCAAGCAACGACGAAACCGGCCTTGTCTGCCTGAATAATGGTTCCGGGTTCTGCGTCGGTATCCATGAACAGCACCTCCGGGGCAAAAAGCCTTAGTCGTTTGCCCTCAAGAAAGGTAAACGCGGCCGGCCACGGATCAAGTCCCCGGATCAACGGTTGAAGGACCTGAGCATCTTTGCTCCAGTCGAGAAGACCGTCTTCTTTTTTGAGCATTGGTGCGTGACTGGCAAGTTTATCATCCTGTGGTTTTGGGATAAGACTGCCTTCCTTTAGTCCTCGGATTGCCTTGCGCAGAGTTCCACTGCCCAGTGCCGCCAGCTTGTCAAACAGGCTGCCAGCGGTTTCATCAGGATCGGCAATGATGCGTGAGCGGCAGAGAAGATCTCCGGTATCCATACCTTCATCCATCAGCATGATGGAAACCCCCACTTCCTTATCATTGTTGATCACTGACCACTGGATCGGTGCTGCCCCTCTGTATTTTGGTAACAGGGAGCCGTGGAGATTGATACAGCCATATCGAGGCAGTTCCAGGATATTTTTGGGAAGCAGACGACCAAAGGCGACAACGACAATAAGATCTGGCTGGTAGGATGCCAGACCATTATGGAATTTTTCACTTTTTATATCAGAAGCAGGCTGGAGAACAGGGATGTCTGCTTCCTGGGCAACAACTTTTACCGGCGGCGGTTGTCGTTTTCGTCCCCGGCCTTTTGCCTTGTCCGGCTGGGTGACAACGGCGACTACTTTATCCGGGCCTTCAAGAAGAGCGGTTAACGAGATTGCGGCAAATACCGGAGTTCCCATAAAGATAATGCGCAGTGGCTTTTGCATGGTCTATCTCTTCATCCACTTTTTTACTTTTTTCTTGTAAAGAGATCTTTTCAGCGGGCTGAGATGGTCGATAAACAGAATCCCGTTGAGATGGTCGATTTCATGTTGAAGAACGACGGCAAAACGGTCATGAGCTTCCAGCTCATGGTTAACGCCTTGAAGATCCTTATAGTGGACAGTTACTTTCTGGTAGCGATCAACCTTGGCAGTTAAATCTGGCACCGACAGACAGCCCTCCTCGTCGGTTTGCATACCGTCGTGATCAATGATTTCCGGGTTGATGAGCACCATATGTTGCCGGTCGTTTTCCCGGTCTTCACTCACATCGACAACAATCAGTTTTAGAGATTTTCCTACCTGTGGTGCGGCAAGGCCGACACCGGGTGCATCCCACATTGTCTGCGCCATGTCTTCAGTCAGTTTTGTCAGTTCTTCATCAAATATGGTGATCGGTTTGGTCTCTTTCCGCAGAACTTTTTCCGGATACTGGTATATTTTCAGGATACTCATTTGTCTTTTCTCATTGTTGGGTTTTCCGGGTATCAACCGGAAATGTCCACTTGAAAGGATCTTGCAGCTGGCCATACTGAATGGCAGTCAGATCCTCAAACAGTTTCCTCGTTATTTTTCCTGTTTCGCCGTTGTCAATGATGAGCTCTTGTTCTTTATAACGTATCACATTAACAGGAGAGATTACAGCTGCCGTGCCTGAACCAAAAACTTCCTTCAAGCTCCCTGTCTGCTGTGCCAAAAGAATCTCATTAACAGAAATTTTCCGTTCCCTGCAGTCGAGTCCCCAGTGCCTTGCCAGTTTGAGCACAGAGTCTCTGGTGATACCGGGAAGGATACTGCCATTGAGTTCCGGAGTGAGAATCGTGTCATCGATGACAAAAAAGATGTTCATCGACCCCACCTCTTCAATATATTTCTGTTTTACCCCGTCAAGCCAGAGGACCTGGCTGAAACCGGCCCGGTGTGCTTCTTCTCCAGCATAGAGACTTGCCGCGTAATTGCCTGCGGTTTTTGCCTCGCCAATACCACCTCGTACGGCGCGGACATATTTGGGCGTAATCCAGATCCTTACCGGATTAAAGCCTTCCGGATAGTAAGGACCTACCGGCGAAAGAATGATAAAGAACAGATAGGTCTTTGCCGCATTGACATTGAGTGTTGGCTCGGTGGCAATAAGTGTTGGCCGGATATAAAGGGAAGTGCCCGGAGCTTCCGGTACCCATTCCCGTTCTCTGTCAACAAGTTCGACTATGGCCTGCAGGACCAGTTTTTCCGGCAATTCCGGAATACAGAGTCTTCTTGCCGAGTTGTTCATGCGCCGAATATTATCTTCGGGGCGGAAGAGCTGGATCGTTTTGTCTGGTCTGCGGTAAGCTTTCAGTCCTTCAAAGATGCTTTGTCCATAATGAAGAACGACTGTCGCCGGTTCGAGCGGCAGCGGGCCGTAAGGTTCAATGCGAGGATCATGCCATCCTTGCCGCTCAGTATAGTTGAGCAGGAACATATAGTCGGTGAAACAGCTCCCGAAGGGAAGACCGGCAATAGCGGGCTTTTTCTTTTTGATTGTGACCGGGGTAAATGAAATATTCATATCTCCTCATAGCTTATGGTAAAGTGACATAATACCTTTTGTCAGCGAAAGGAGCAAGGGGGGACAAATCGCAATGAAGTTCTTGGCCAAAGATGGTAGGCTAACAGCAGCAAGAGTAACAGAAAAGGAGGCAGATATGAGGGTTGCCGGCATTGATGTGGGCGGGACACATGCGGACGGAGTACTGATGGATGGCCCGGTTGCCATGCTGATTCAGGCCGGTCCCGGCATGAACCCTGCCTTCCTTGCCTGTGGCGAGCATATTGCCTTTCTTGACGGAGCTGTTGATCATCGAGGACATGTGGTCAAACAACCGTCTGAAACATTGATTTCGGAAGCCTTCCAGCGTTTTGAAAACGAGGGTCTCTGCTGTTGCGGGGTGGTAACCAAATTTTCGCATCGAAACCCGGAAGTGGAGCAGTATCTGGCGAAATTGGCGGGGAAAAAGGGTTTTGCCAATATTTCGATGGGGCATAGCCTTTCCGGCTTGCCCAGTTTTCCCCGCCGGGTCTATACTACCTGGCTTAATGCCGGGCTGAAAGATCGTTTTCATCGCTTTGAGCAGGCGATACTTGCCGGAACGAAACGACTGAAGCTTGCTTCATCACTTTCGGTATTAAAGGCCGACGGTGGAACCATTTCGCTGGCAAAGGCGGCTGAAGTTCCCTGTGAATCAATACTGTCCGGACCTTCAGCCAGCGTGATGGGTGCGTTGGCACTTACGCCGCGCAGTGGTGATTTTGTTGTTGTTGATATCGGCGGGACCACTACTGATATTGCTCTTTTTGCCGATGGTCAGCCGCTGATGGAGCCCTACGGGGTGACGGTTATGGGCAGACCGACCTTGATCCGGGCCCTTAATACCAAGAGTGTCGCTCTGGGAGGAGACAGCCATGTGGTTGTCGAAAAAGACGGGCTGTCAGGACTGCGGATTGGTCCAGAACGTCTTGGTACTCCGGCTGCTTTTGGTGAGGGTGAGATTACCGGTGCCACTCCTTCTGACGCGATGGTGGTTCTTGGCCGGCTCGCCGGTAACCGCCGTCGGGCAGAAGCGGCGTTGAGGCTGCTCAAACCAGATACTGATCCGGCAAAGACAGGAAAGCAGGTATTGGCTGCTTTTGGCCAGGCAGTTAAAACAGCGGTTGATGATATGATTGATGAGGTTTTTCGTCGTCCGGTATATACCGTTTCGGCGTTACTGCATCGTAAGAGATTGGTTCCGAAAGAGATTGTCGCGGTTGGCGGACCGGCGGCGGCTCTGCGTCAGGATCTGGAAACCTCCTTTGATTTCCATTGCACCGTGCCCGAACATTATGAGGTGGCAAATGCCATTGGTGCGGCCCGAACGCGGCCGACTTTTTCTGCGTCACTTTATGCTGACAGCGGTGACGGATTCCTCTCTATTCCAGAACTTGGCCGGCGTCAGCCTGTTGGCAGTGGTTTTACCATGACTGAGGCGGAAGAGGTGTTGTCTGCGGCGATGCGTGAGCTGGCTATCCGGCACGGTTACAGAGAAGAGGGCCTGCCCCATATTGATTTTGTCGAACGGGAGGAGTTAAATACGGTGCGAGGTTTTTCCACTGCCGGAAAGATTATCGTCCTAAAGGCCCAGATCCGGCCGGGACTTGAGAATGGAGTAATGGTATGACAATTTATATGCCACGGGCACCGAGAAAAACGGCACTGGTTCTTTTCCCTGCCTTTGACTGGTGTATCAGTCCCAGTCATCCAGAGCGGGAAGAACGTCTGCTCTATACTCGTGATCAACTGGTCGAGGAAGGGCTGGAGGATGTGAAGGATATTGTTTTTTTAAATCCCGAGCTTGACAGGAGTTATTAACCAAATCCCATCTTGTTTCTGCGGGAGGAGCAATCAGGGCGGCAGATGCGGTATTGAAGGGAGAAGCGGAACGGGCCTTTGCCATTGTTCGACCTCCTGGCCATCACGCCATGCAGACTGTTTTTGGTGATCGTGGCTTCTGCATTGCCAATATTGAAGCGATCATGGTCGAGTATATCCGCAGGCATTATGGAGTGCGAAAAATTGCCATTGTTGATACCGACTGTCATCATGGAGATGGTACCCAGGATATTTTTTATAATGATCCGGACACGCTTTTTATTTCAATGCATCAGGATGGCCGTACTCTTTATCCCGGCAGTGGGTTTCAAAATGAGACAGGAGGTCCGGCCGCCCAGGGTTATACCATCAATCTGCCCCTGCCGCCGCAGACCGGTGAAGAGGGTTTTGATATGGTATTGGAGCAGGTTATCCTGCCGCTGATTGAGGAGTTTGAACCGGAGCTGATTATCAACTCGGCCGGGCAGGATAACCATTATTCCGATCCTCTTACCAACATGAATTTCACCGCCCAGGGCTATGCCAGATTAAACCAGGCCTTAAATCCTGATATCTGTGTGTTGGAGGGCGGTTATTCGATTGAAGGAGCACTGCCCTATACTAATCTGGGAATTATTCTGGCAATGGCCGGGCTTGATACCAGTGGCGTCCGCGAACCCGATTATGATCCTGAGCGTTTTCTGCAGTCGTCGGCAATGAACGCGCAGATAAAGGGGATCTGCGACAATGCCAGGCAGATTTTTGCGAAACGACAGCAATGGCAAAAAAAAGTGGTGCGGGGCGAGATTGTCGAGGAGCGCAAGACAATTTTCTATGATACCATCGGCTTTGGCGTTGAACAGCGCAGACGCTATTTTCTCTGCCCGACCTGTCCAGGGTTTACGGAATTATTTGCTCTGGGATCAGGAGAGATGCTGCACGGCTTCTCTGTGCCTTTCAACTGCTGTAAATCCTGTCAGCGGCAGGCCCGCGATTTGTGGTCTGAGGCCGTCTTGAAGAAAAATTCCCGTGAAAAAGTGATTCTGCAGGATCGGGTAGCAGATTTATATAAGCAGGGCTGACATATTGGTCTGTCGCAGAACTGGGCAGTTTTTTATGGATAGCCAAGTTGTTATAATGAAAATTTTCTATTGGATAGGGAGGCAGTTATGCGGGTTTCTATAACCTATTGTACAAAATGAAATTATCAACCAAGAGCAGCCGGTCTGGCTGTAAAGATCAAGCAGGCGTTGAACGTTGAACCTGAACTTATTGCCGGAACAGGAGGAATCTTTGATATAAAGGTTGATGATGAGCTTGTTTATTCAAAACTTGCCACAGGACAATTTCCAGACGAAGATGAGCTGGTACAAAAACTTGTGAAAAAATTCGGAGGCAGGTAATTACTTGTTAAGCCGGAGCGCGAAGCAATCCGTCTTAACAGGGCTTGCAATCAAGGATTATATGGATAAGCTACGCGCTATACGTGTTCAATGCACTTGGTCGTTTACTACTATGTCACTACAATCCTTTTTGCTGGTAATCGCAAAAAAACATAGATAAGCCATACTTTTTTTGGCATAGTAAACTCTACTCTTATAGAGTAAACATAGTGGGTGAACAATTCACCTGAAAATAATAAATCACGATGTGGAGAACAAAAGTGAAAAAACTCGTACCTATTATCTCTTTATTGACTGTTGCTCTGGTTAGCTCCAATGCATTTTCCCAATCACAGGAAGATGGCACAATGGTTTACTCTCAAATGAAGGGGGAAATGGCTCACCATGACGCATATAAGAACGACTCGTGGCAGAAATTAAGTCAAGAGAAAAAAGACCAGCTTGAAGCGTTGCATCGCCAAGTTATGGACGAAACGGCTAAAACAAGAGCAACTATAACCAACATCAGTAATGAAATGCGGACAGTCATGGAATCCGCACAACCAGATAGAGAAAAACTCCTTTCTCTCGTTAAACAAAAGGAATCCCTCAAAGCGGAGGTGGCTGTAAAAAATATTGATTTTCACCTGAAAGCAAAGAAGATTGCCCCAGAATACAACCACGATTCCCTTATGGAAATGATCCACTCTCAGATGAAGAGCGAAATGGGAGACAAATACAAGAAATAGGATTAGCCCAAGAATAACTCTTCTGAAAAACAATTCCTTTGTTGGGTTTTTCCTGTTTTTTAGAAAAACAGTATTCAGCCCTACTCTCCTCTTTATGGAGAATAGGGCTGCTTGTATAGAACTACAGCAACAACTGCTATTGGCGCTTATGTTTTGCCGAATATTTGGCGTCCGTGGTATCCAGTCTCAATTGCTTTATCTTCAATCCCTCCATCACTCATTTTCAAGATAAGCGCATGGTCAAAACGCTTGCATTCCGATCCTCTTACCAATATGAATTTCACCGCCCGGGGCCTATGCCAGATTAAATCAAGCCTTAAATCCTCTGTCAGATTTTTTTAAAAACTGGATAAACGGCTAATACCTTTTCTGCTTTATAAGAATAGTCAAGATAGGTCATTGTCGTTGTTATATTACAGTGGTCCAGAGCCTTGGAAACTAAAACCAGGTCGCCAGTAGCCTGGTAAAGAGTGGTCGCAAATCCGGCTCGAAAAGAGTGGATGGTTAATTCTTCACGTAATTTTGCTTGATTACGCCAATAAACAAAAAGATTATTTAGTCGATACTGAAAAAGGCGATTATTAAGCGGGTTTTCGAGTCAGTAATCTGCTTAGATTTAAGGACATTGCCAATAAAAAAATAAAACTTTTTCAATGAACCTCATTAGCTTCATGAAATTCATTCCTGCGGCACTGAGAATGGCATTAATCTGATCTCCAATAAGACCTTTCAACCGATTTCGATCCATTCGATGATCTTGCTTCAAGTGACTGATTGATGGTTCCACAGCTGCGCGTCTTTTCATCCATCGCCAAAGGTTTTTCGCAGTCCGTCCTCTTCGAACTTTATCAACATGAACTACAGCTTTTCCTGAGTAATCGTGACCTCGATACCCACGATCAACAAAAATATGCTCAGGACTTCTTGCCAGTTTGGTTACTTGTTTAACGGTCGTGTGGAGGGTATGTAGGGATTTCCATGCAGAGCAAGGGCCCCGACAAACTAGCAATCACGACTCGTTGTCGCCATACTCACTTTAGTGCCAAATTCATATTTTTTATGAATCTTTCCTTTGTTAATACAATCAATCCCGGGCTCATGTACACTGTAAATTTTATTTGTGTCTTGCCACTTTTGGTGATAGATCCTGGTTGAAGTGGTCAATAAACTCAGTAATTCTGCATCAGGAGTGCAATGTTTTCGTTCGATGTCTCGGATCACCCGGCCAAGATAGGTCCTCAATTTTCTAGTGCAACTTTTTGCTCTCTTCATTTGTCTGGCGTGGGTATAACGACTTTGTTTCAATACAAGCTTTTGGAAAGACGACTGTACGTTTGTCTTAGGTGAATTCCACCTTTTTTTGCTTCTTTTACCAATCGCTCACATGCACGGTCATACAGCCTGGCATCTGTTGGAAAACGAATATCTTTCTCCTGAACTGTGGTGTCAACATTGACTCGTTTAAGCTGAGTTACCTTTATTGCTTTCAATTTCAAACCCGCTTCTATGGTCTGTTTCAGCAGCTCTTCAGCACCATGCTCTCCGATTCGCTTCCGCCATCTTGTCATGCTTGAGGGGTGGATTGGTAACTCATGTTCAAAGTATTTCATACCACTGAAATATTGCCAGTATGGGTTTTAACCCAACCCAACAGGACATCTTCATCACTGAGGTCAAAAGTGTATTTCAAATAGTGTAATGACACCATTAGTCGAGTGCTTAGCCCTGGCCGACCGTTGTCAGCGCAATAGTTTTTTCCAAATGCCTCATCCAGTTTTTCCCAATCAATGGTCTTTGATAATTTCACCAGGGAATGGGAGGGATTTATCATAGTAATCAGTTCTGATTGGAACAAATTCGACTGAGGATTTTCCTGTTTTGGTCGTTTCGGTTTTATGGCTATACATTGCAAGAAACTAATTGATTTGATTACTCTTTCTTGTAATTATTACAACCGATTTCTTGCCCTTTCTCATGCTATTACAACATGATATATGGTTTTTCAAAAACGACTAATTACTATTTGCTATTGGGGCTTGCGAAAAAAGCAAACCTATTTTGTTGAAGAATTGTATTTAACATGGAGAATTTGAAGGAAAATCTTGCTGATTTTCGAAGAAAAGAGAATTTTTATGAGTTCTCGAAATATATGATGAGATTTTAATATCTCCATATTACTTAAAGCGAGCCACAAACAGTTTCGCCTGTAACTCGCTTTTTATCGCATATCTGGAGACTTTTTTAGAAAAAGTATTGGATCCCAAACTCAATACCAAAATCAGACCAGTCAGCATCATAGCTATACGCTGAACGATAATGATAATTACCGTATCTGCCGGTATAATCTATTGTGTGTGAAGTGTTAACATCAATATCAAATGTATGATATACTGCAGCAACACTGAAAAAGAGATGATTAGAAAGGTAGTATGCCTGGTGCAGAATTCCAGCATGAAGCTCTATTCCGTTTCCGTCAACATCATAATTCCATGTAGAAAAAGTGCCTGATCCATGACCGCTTGGCCCATCCACCATGGAAAAACCGGCACCAACAAATGGTCTTATCTTTGCGTTACTCCAAGCGTCAACGTCGAAGAGATAATCTATTCGTATACCATATTCGGAATAATCGTTATAGGCAGCTGTGGCAAGGGCAGAAATACCAATGTTATTGGTGAACCAGTAACTTCCCATGATTCCGGCGCCGGTTGATGGCGGTCCCAGTAAAACTCCTGCACCAAATGCTCCACCAATGTCGAAATTTTCTGCATGAGCAGGAATAATTTGACTGCTGCCTATTATTGCAAGAGCTGCCGCCGCAAAAATAATTTTTTTCATCTTGTCTCCTTTTACTGCAGTATTATGTTGTAGAGAACTATTATTATAAACAGTTCCTCGGGTTAAAAAGCTCAATTAAATGGGCAGTTATGTTCCCTATAACTTCTATTTATAAAGAGTTATTCTTAAAAAAAAGTATTATGTTTTGCAAGGACATTTTTTTGATAAACCACCACCTGAATCAGTAACGCATAGACGATGCTGCTCTTTTTGAGGATTTGCAGTTTTGGTCTGTAATCAGATAAGTTGCCTTTCAACAGTCAGGTTCAAACCCAAAAATGTCAGATAAAACCAATTTAGTTCAATTGTTTTGCAGTCCCAATTGGTTAGCAGAAATCGTGATTAAAAGACAATCGCCGTGGCGACTATTTTTACTGTCTGCTGATGGAGAGATTGTATCAGTAACAGGTATGCGATCAGGGACCGATAAAGCACATTTACGAACACTTCAGGCTACTCGCAGAAGCGACACTTCAATAGTGTCTGCTGGATTGTCAATGTTAGCGGCAAAAGCAGGTAATCAATCGTCATTACTTAAATACTTCAGTAAATACCGTAAAACTAACGCACCTGATTTAGCCGAAAGATTATCCAAGACAGCAGCTGCTATATCCGGTTATGCAGATTCAATTAGGAGACTAGACCTTGGGACAGCGATGATTCGTGGAGTAGCAATGGGGCTTGAAGGAAAAGCGGCTTCCATTTACTGGCAGGCTCTGACTGTTCTTATCCCTGATTACCTTGGATTCACCAACCGAAAAACCAGAGGTGCGACAGATGTGGTCAACCAGTGTCTGAACTATACTTACGCACTGCTCTATGGAGAAGTATGGCGGAAGGTGTATGGCTTTGGTCTTGACCCATGTTTTGGGATAATCCATTCTTCTGTACGGGATATGGGAAGCCTGGTATTTGACGTAATAGAAGAATTTCGTGTTCCCTTTACAGACAGATTGATTATTTCCCTTTTAGGCCGAGGGGTTAAACCGGAAGTAAAAAAAGACGGTCGCTTAATGCTCAGGACGAGAAAGATTATACTTTCAGGTTTTCTGAAGCGTTGGAATAAAAAAATGAGCTGGCGCTCAAAAAATGTCAGTCCACAGGAGATACTGCATTTACAAACCGGTGGTATTGTTGCTATGTTTTTGGAAGATCGGTCGTAAACCTTTTCGGATGAAATGGTAGGTTTAGGGAAAAGCCACTGATTGAGTCCATAAAAGTAAGCCTCGTTAAAATGCTGGTCAAAAGAGTAGATGCTACACCCTTTTTTGATATTATGATGATAAAAGAGGAAAAAGGGTAGTCTTACCTTTCTCCTCTTTTATAATATTTCTATTTTCCGTTGACAGATTGCAGATATCTATAGAGATCAGAGTCTGCGGAAAGAACCAGTGATGAGTTGTTGCCGATTATTCCCCTGTAGCTTTCAAGTGTTTTCTGAAAAGCATAAAAATCGGGATCAAGAGAGTAGGCCGCGCCATAGATATTGGTTGCTTCGGCATCAGCTTTTCCGCGAATTTCAAGTGCTTCCTTATTGGCACTGGAGGTGATCTCCTGCAGAGTTCTTTCAACTTTTCCAAGGATCTTTGCTTTTTCTCCTTCTCCCCTAGTATTTGCCATAATGGTCTGCACGAGTTTTAATATATCTTTTTCACTTCT
>PDWJ01003536.1_pt1 | contig 14800 bp, 10 predicted proteins | sample 1430881 | NCBI WGS metagenome assembly PDWJ01 (sample SAMN01162460, study PRJNA174530) | Oral metagenome, whole genome shotgun sequencing project. | biome: Marine environment; feature: Marine mammal; material: Swab sample of the gingival sulcus; isolation source: swab sample of gingival sulcus... | reverse complement strand
GCCCCCGAGACGGGCAAGATCCGCATCGCCTGCGACCCCGACGGCAACCCGATCGGGCTCTTCGAGGACAAGCCTCATGGGGCGTGACTACGCCGCCCTGCTCACCGACACCCCCTGCTGGAGCCAGCGCACCCAGCACATCTACGACCAGACGGGCGTCCCCCTGCACGACGTGGCCCTGCAGGCCCGCGAGGAGCTGGTGGCCCTGTGCGAGTTCATCGCGGCCCACGACGTCCGCTCCTACCTGGAGATCGGCGTCTGGACCGGGCGCGTGGTCACGGCCCTGCACGAACTGTTCGACTTCGACCTCGTCGCCGCCTGTGACCTCGGCCTCCCCGAGCGGCTGGGCCTGCCCCTGCGCCTGCCCTTCGGCACCCGCTTCTTCCGCGGCGACAGCCACGGCGACGCGTTCGTCCAGTGGCGCGCCGAGCTCGGTCACGTCGACCTGGTCTTCATCGACGGCGACCACAGCTACGACGGCGTCCGGCGAGACTGGGAGATCAACCGGCGCTTCCCCCACCGCTTCCTCGCCTTCCACGACATCACCGGTGTCGACCGCACGTGCCGCGGCGTCAAGCGCCTGTGGGAGGAGCTCCCGGGCGACAAGGTCGAGATCCTGCGCCCCAACCGAGCGCTGAGCCTGCCCTTTTCGACGATGGGGATCGGCATCATCGCCGCGTGAGCGCCGCGCAGCGCTCGGCGATGACGCCCGCGGGGTCGGGCGTGAGCTGGGCGCCCGCGATCTCGGCCCAGGCCCGCGCGAGCTGCGCCACCCGAGGCTGCCGCAGGGCGTCGAGGGCCTCGCTCAGCGCGGCCTCGCCCGGGGCGACGGCGACGCGACCGGCGCCCTGGCGCGCGACCACCTGCGCGTTCCACTGCTGCTCTAGGTGGCGCGGCAGCAGCAGCTGCGCCCGCCCGGCCAGCGCCGCCTGCTGGGTCAGCCCGGCGCCGCCATGGTGGACGACGACGTCTGCGCGCCCGAGCTCGACGGCGAGGTCCGCGGGCCGGGCGCGTACCGTGACGCCCGCGGCCTCCAAGCGCGCCCGGGTCGCCGCGTCGGCCCGGCGGACGAAGGCGCGGACCGGCCCCCGCCCGGCGAGCCAGGTCAGGGTTGGCTCGGTGCGCGGATCCTCGGCAGCCAAGTAGGCGAATACGCCCTCCTCGGTGGGCGCGGCGGCCGCGGGCGCCCGCGGCGCGCCCACAGGACCCAGCGCCGGCGTCGTGCGCGCCCCCTGATAGGGATCGAGGTCGGCCATCACCGTGACAAAGGTCGCGTCGGCCTCCAGGGCTTGGGGCAGCCGCGCCAGGGGGCCCGCGCCACGGGCCCCGAGCGCCCGGTTGACGGCGGCCTTGACGGCGGCCTCGCCGAAGGTCCCCGGCGGGCCGTCGTGGAGGTCCGGGAACGACGGCAGCCCCGCCGGCGGCGTCGTGAAGCCGAGCCCGACGCTCACCCGGGGCGCCCGCCCCCGGGCCGCGAGCAGCAGGGTCGGCGCGTGGTCGGCGACGACGACGTCGGGCCCGACCAGGCCGATCAGCGCGTCCCAGCTGGCCATGAGCGCCCCGACGACGGAGGCCTGAGACCAGCCGCAGGCGCCGAGGATGTCGGCGAAGCTCTTCGTCCGCACGCCCGCGGGGACGACGGCGCCCGCGGGGACGTAGACGGGGGCGGGGACGACGGCGTCCTCGGGGCGCAGCGCCGCCCGCGCGAGCACCGGGTCGGCCAGCGCGAAGACGCAGCGGAAACCGCGTGCTCGCAGAGCGCGCGCCACCGCCGCCAGCAGACGCGCATGCCACAACCCCATGCCCAGCTCCTGGGCGAGCAAGGCCGTCGGCCGGCGGTTCACCCGGGGGCGTTCGCCGCGCGGGCCTGCTCGAGCTCAGCGCGGCAGTCCGCGACCAGCTCGGCGGTCTCGGCGCTGCAGGGCAGGTCCGGGACGTCGGCGTGGTCCGCGATGCCTGCCAGCTCGTGGTAGATCTCCGCCATCCGGAGCTTGGTCTCGAGCAGCAGATCCACCAGCGCGCCGCGATCGAGGTGCCCGTCGAACACATCACCGAGGCGCTCGATCGTCGACGTGAGGATCTTGAAGGCCGCGAGACCGGAAGCGAACCTGGCCTGGTAGCCGGCGCGCGCGTCCGCGACCAGGGCGGCCGCGGCGTCGGTGTCGATCCTCAGCGCGCGCATGCGCAGGATCCGGTCGCGGTAGGCCTGACGACAGGCGGCCCCCACCAGGCCCTGGTCCCTGGCCACCGTGGCCCACACGGACTCCTCGTAGGCGAGGTCTGCTCTGCTCTTGAGGTCGGCCATCGGTTGACTCCGGAGGTGACCCGAAGGACACTCTGCGCAGTGGGGGTTCGTTCCTAGCACCGGTGTATCAGAATGGCCACACCTACTCAGATCATGCCCGCAGAGCGGGAACAGACCCGGACGCCCCCGACCCCGTCGGTCGAGGGCGCAGGCGCGACGGCCGCGGGGCCACGCCAGGGCGCTCCGGGCGTCTCCCGCCAGTACCTGCAGGGGGCCTCCTTTCAGGACGCCGAGGCGAGCCTGGCCCCCGACGGCGGCGCGGCGCTCAAGTATGAACGCAGCCTCCAGCCTCCCGCGGCGCAAGGCGGCGGCTCCCGCGCGGCCGCGGCGTGGGCGCGCGTGTCCGAGGGCGCCCAGTCCTACCGGATCAAGGGCGAGGGTGAGACCGGCTACCTCAAGCACGACGAGGACGCCCCGGACGGCTCGTACAAAAAGGGCGACTACAAACGGGACGCCTCCGGCGAAAAGCAGCTCGGACGCAGCTACGGCAACGTCACGGGCAGGGGGGTCGGCTGGGGCAATCGCAAGGGCGATCTGCCCCAGTGGAAGGACGAAAACGACCACTCCAAGGGCAAGAAAGAGGGCGCGAACCACAAGGTCAGCCTGTCGGACATCAGCGGCATCCCAGAGCCCGATCTAAAGCACGTCAAGAGCGTCGCGAAGCACGAGGGCAAGGGCGCCTACGGCACCTACTGGGGCTACGACGTCAAGGCCGGCAGCGCCAGCGCGTCCAAGCACCAGTGGGAGGTGGGGCCAAACCTCGGCTCCCATGACGCCAGCAAGCAGCTCGACCCCAGCAAGCTCGTCAAGCTCGACGGCCCCAGCGGGTACGGCCAGGTCGGCGCGCGGGCCGACGCCTACGTGGGCATCAAGGGCAAGACCACGGGCAAGTACGGCGAGGCCGAGGCCGGCGCCAAGGGGAACGTGTACGGCTACGTGGGCGCGTCCGGCAAGTATGGCGTCAACCAAGACGGCGCCTCGGCCGAGGGCGCGGTGGGCGCCGGCGTCGGGCTCGGCGTCTCGGCCGACGCCGACGCGAAGACCGCGGGCCTCAAGGTCGCGGGGGTCAGCGACCCGCTGACGGCGGGCGTGGGCGTCCACGGTGAGGCCAGCGCCTGGGCAAAGGCCGGCGCGGGCGGCGGCGCCTACGCCACCAAGCGCAAGATCGGCATCCACGGCCAGGCCGGCGCCGGGGCTGTCGCCGAGGCCAAGGCCGACATCCACGGCCACATCGGGCCGGTCTCCGGCACCTATGAGGCCGGCGTCCTGGCGGGCGCGGGCGTCGGCGTCGAGGGCGGCATCCTCTTCGAGGACGGCAAGCTCGTCATCGGGGCGCGCGCCTACGCGGCCCTCGGCTACGGCGTGTCGACCGGCGGCAAGGTCGTCATCGACCTCAAGCAGTCCTTCGAGCTCGGCGCGGCGATCCTGCGAAAGGCCCGCGACCTGGGCGTCGAGGGCGCGCGGCGCGCCTACCAGGCCGCCGACGCCGACAACGACGGCCGGCTCTCCCTCAACGACGCGGCCACCCACGGGTCCAACGCCATGAAGAGCGGCGCGGAGACCCTCGCTGGCGGCATCCGCCAGGGCATCAAGGCCATCGACGGCGACGGCGACGGCAAGTTCGACCTCCGCAAGGACATGGGCGCCCACCTCGACAACGCCGGCGAGGCCATCCACCAGGCCGGCAAGGACCTATACAAGCGCGGCCAGCAGGCCGTCGACGGCGTGCGACAGGCGGGCAAGCAGGCGCTGGAGGCGGCCCACAAGGCGGTCGACGTCGACGGCGACGGCAAGCTCTCCTTTAAGGATGCCAGCGCGGCCTACGGTAGGATGGAGCAGCGCATCGGTGAGGGCATCGAGGCCGCCGGCAAGGCGATGAACCAGGCCTATGACGACGCCGCCAAGTGGGGCCGGGACCGCATGAATGACGCCCACCAGGCGGCCAAGGCGGCCCACAAATTCGCCGACCGCACCGGCGACGGCAAGCTGGGCCTCGACGACGCGGCCCTGGCCGGCAGGCAGGTCTACGAGGGCGGCGCGGAGCTCTACGAGGCGGGCGCCAAGCGCGCCGGCGAGCTCTATGAGGCGGGCGCCAAGCGCGCCGGCGAGCTCTATGAGTCCGGGCGCGAGGCCGTCGACCGCGGCGCCAAGGCGGCCCACACGGCCTTGGACCGCGACGGCGACGGCACCCTGGGCGTCGGCGACGCCCTCGCCGGGGCCCAGCAGGCCCAGCAGGCCATCGAGGCGCAGGTCCAGCGCGCGGGCCAGGCCATCGAGCGGGGCTACGACCGCGCCGTGAAGGCGGCCGAAGGCGCCCGCGAGGCTGTCTTCACCGCGGCCGACGTCAACCGGGATGGCAAGATCGACGCGGCCGACGCGACCGCGGCGGCCCACCAGGCCCAGGCCGCGGCCGAGCGCGTCCACCAGCGCGCGACGGCGTGGGCCGCGCGCCAGAAGCAGCGGGCGACCCAAGCCCTAAATGCGGCCCACAAGCGCGCTCATCAGGTCGCAAAGGACGCCTACGACGCCATCGACCGAACCGGCGACGGCAACCTCGGCGTCGACGACGTGGTCCACGGCGCCCGCGAGGTCCGTGACGCAGCGGTCAAGCAGTACAACGCCACCCGCGAGGTGGTCGTCCAGCGGGCCACCCAGGCCTACCAGTCCGCGCGGGAGAGCATGACCGAGGCCGGCCAGACCTTGCGCAACGGCTACAACTCGGCGCGCGAGACCGTCGGTGGCGCGCTGGCCGAAGCGCGCGAGTTCTTCGGGACCCCGCCCTGGTAGCCGGCTGACCGCGGCGCAACGCCACGGGCCCGCGTCGTCTGACGTGGGCCTGTGGCTTGTTAGGTCGCGTCCGCTGCGTCTGTCCGCGGCGCCGCGATCTTTGCCGCGGCGCACAGCGGTCGCGGCGCGCCCTCAATCGCCGCCGGGCACGAGCGCTACCTGATAGAGCTGCCGCCGGGGCAGGCGGTCGAGGAAGGACCCGGGGCCGCCTGGGTCGAGCTCGAGGATCCTTCGGGTCGTGGCGACCACGTGGCGTGGGGCGCGGTCGACGATCCTGCCGCTGGTGTGTGGCAGGCCTTGAGGCGCCGCCAGGCCGATGGCGCCGATCCAAGGCGACACGTCGAGGAAGCGCGTCAGGGCGCGGAGCTGCGCGGTGGTCGGTAGGGGCGGCCCCTCGAGGAAGACCAGCGCCTCGCGGTCGGTCGCCTCGAGGACCGGGCGCCACATCTGGTCGGCGGGGAGCGCCCGCGGGACGCGGATGAGCTGGACGCGCGGGTCCACGGGGAGCGCGCCGGGCGGGACGTAGATGTAGCTCGCGATGAGCAGCCGCGCGTCGGGGCCGATGACGTCGAGGAGCCGCGGGGCGGCGGCGAGGTCCCTCTCGTCGGCCACCGTGTGGACGAGCGCGGGCCGGCGCAGGGCCTCGGCGCGGGCGGCGAGGGCGTCGGGATCGTGCTCCCAGATGGCGCCGGCGATGCCCTTCATGCAGGCGACGGTGTTCACGGCGACGAACAGCTCCGCGACGTCGGTATCGCCTGCCTCGAGGCGGCGCCGGAGCGCGTGGATCCTGCGGTCGTGGAGGTCGCGCTGGTTGAGGAGCCCGTCGAGGCACTGGCGGGCGAAGGCCGGGGTGGGCTCGTCGGCGCCGCCGAGGATCGGCCAGGCGGCGCCGCCGTGCTTGCGGGCGAAGCGGACCCACTCGTGACCGTACCACTCGGCGCGCCGGAGCCAGGCGTCGAAGGTGACGGCGTGGTCATGGCCGCAGCCGATGCCCGGGTCGTAGAAGACCGGCACGCCGGCGCGCTCGAGGCGGTAGCCGAGCTCGACGTCTTCCCACAGCGCGCGCTCAAAGGTCTCGTCGAAGCCGCCGATATCGCGGACCGTCGCCGTCGGGACGCTGAGGTTGCCCGTCCAGCACGCCCAGAAGGGGTTGTCGCCGTGGGGCCGCAGCCGATCGTAGGGGAAGAAGACGCCCAGGCGCTCGGCGACCTGGATGAGGGCCGTGCGGTGCTCGGGCAGCCAGTCGAAGCGCCCCAGGACGGCGCGCGCGGGGCCGTCGGGAGGGTGGGCGGCGAGGTGCCGCTCGAGGGCGTCCGGTGCCAGGGATCCGTCGGCGTTGACGAACAGGACGACGCGCCCGCGGGCGTGGCGGAGCGCCATGTTCCGCGCGGCCGCGGGCCCGGCGTGGCGCTGGCGGACGAGCCGGACGCCGGCGGCATCCTCGGCAGCCAGGGTGAGCGGCGGCTCTTGGCCGTCGTCGACGACGAGGACCTCGAAGCGTTCGGGCGCCAGGGTCTGCGCGCGCAGGCTCGCAAGCAGCGCCGGGAGCTTGTCACCGTCGCCGTAGCTTGGCGCGATGACGGTCAGCGCAGGGGCGCTCATGGCGCCGGAGCGACGGGCGCCGTGCCCTTGGGCAGGACAGGCGCGTCGGCGAAGCCCGCGACGGCGGCCTCCCAGACGAGGTCTTTTAGGCTCTGGAGGCGCTCGTGAGCGCGCTCGTAGTGTGGGTCGAGCGCCAGGGCGCGGGTGTAGCAGGCGTGAGCTGTCGCGTGGCGGCCGTGGTAGGCGTGCAGGACACCCATGTTGGTGAGCGTCACCGGGTGCTCACCGCGCGCGTGGGACCTGCGGTACCAGTCGAGGGCCGCGTCGTGGTCGCCGGCCAGACAGTAGGCGCGGCCGAGCTGGAAGTCGAAGTCCCAGCCGCGCTGGGCGTCGAGGGCGTGGCCGCGCTGGAGCTGCTCGATGGCGACGGCGTAAAGGGAGGCGTCGAGGGCCGCGGAGCCGGCGCGGTAGCGCAGCTCGGGATCGTAGGGATCGAGCTCCACGCAGCGCAGGAAGAAGCGGAGCGCGCGGGCGTACTCCTTCTTGGTGAGGTAGGCGCGCGCGGCGGCGACGTAGTCCAGCAGGTCGTCGGCGGGGCGACGCCGGAGGTAGTGGGTGTCGAAGAAGGCGCGCGCGGCAGGGCCGAAGCCCCCGGCGCAGACGGCGGCCGCGTGGACCGAGTCCAGCTCCGACGTCGAGCGCAGGACCTCCCAGCCGAGGACAGGCGGCAGGCCGTCGTAGACGGTGAAGTTGATGTCCTGGGCGAGGCTATTGCCATAGACCTGGGGCCGCCGCTCGAAGCGGCCCTCGATGCGCTCGCGGCCGACGCTGCCGTAGTCGTTGGTGAGGACGACGCCGCCGTCGAGCATCAGGGGCTGGAGCTCGCGGAGGAAGTCGAAGAAGCCGTAGGGGTAGCCGACGGTGGCCTCCGCGGCGTCGGCCACGATGCTGCGCACGATGGCGGCGTGGGAGGGGTGGGCGAAGAGCGCGTCGAGGTCGACCTCGCCCCAGCTGAAGTGGAGCTCGAGATCGTTGAGGAGGTTGTAGCGTGCGGCGTCGGCGACCAGGCCGGCGACGAAGGCGTCTGCGGTCAGGTCGGGGTCGTCGCTGTCGGCGCGGACCTCGACGAGGAGCTCGTGCCAGGTCCCGTCGGCGCGGCGCTGGAGGTGCTTCATCGGCAGGACGCAGCTGACATAGCTCGACATGAAGAAGGCGAGCGCGTGGGTCAGGGCGCCGCCGCCGCGGAGCCTGACGCGCTGGGGGTCGGCCATGTCGTACCGAGCCGGGATCATCAGCCCGCGCTCGATCCAGTGGGCGACGTGGGGCAGCGCGACGACCTGGTCGAGGTTGTGGTCGGAGTAGTCGCTGATCACGTAGCGCGTGCGCTCGGCCAGGGGGGCGTCCATGAGCTCGAGAGCGTGCATGAAGTTGGCGGCGAGCTTGCCGTTGCCGCAGCCCCCCTCCAGGAGCCAGACGGTGTCGGCCTCAGCGAGCGAGCCGCGCGCTCGCAGGTCCGCGACCACGGCGCGGAAGAGCTGCGCGTGCTGTCGCGCCGTCGGGTAGTTCGACGTCGACAGGTGCGGCACCTCACCGCTCTTCCAGGCATCGACCCCGCGCTGCGCCCAGTAGGCGTGGTGCAGCTTCCACTGAACGCTGCGATCGAAGGGGGTCGGTCGCTCGATCGTGACTATCATCGGGGCCTCCCCTGGTTCGTCACCCTTGTTGCCTGGGGAGCAGACGCCGTCAAGCCGGCCCGGGCTGTCGGGGGCTGTCGGGGCTGCCCGGGCTGAGACGGCCGAAGGCGCCCGGGTCGACGTGGCTCAGGCGGCGCGTTTGGCGGCGCTCAAAGCGAGGAGCTTGTTGGCGTAGCGGTTCATGCCGTCGGCGAGCTGCTCGAAGCTGTCGAGCACGTAGAGGATGGGCTGGTAGTGGTCGATCTCGAAGGGCGTGGCGCAGACGCGCTCGAGGTCGAAGGGGCGTCGCTCGACATCGGGGGAGTACAGGGCGTGGTGGCCCTCGCCCTCGCTGGAGATGAGGCCGGAGCCGTAGAGCTTGAGGCGGCCGTCCTCTTGGATGAGACCGAACTCGACGGTGAACCAGAACAGGCGCGCGAGGCGCTCGGTGTGGTGCGGGTCGTCGGTGACGAGCGCCGCCTGGCCGTAGGTCTGCAGGAACTCGGCGAACCGCGGGTCGGTGTGCAGCGGGACGTGCCCGAAGACGTCGTGGATGATGTCGGGCTCGGGCAGGTAGTCCATCTGCGTCTTGGGGCGCACGGTGATGGTCGTCGGGAACTGCCGCTGGGCCAGCCACGCGAAGAAGCAGCGCGGCGGGATGTAGCCGGGGACGCCGTAGCTGCTCCAGCCGGTCAGCGCCGCGAGCTGGGCGTTGACCTCGGTCAGGCGCGGGACCTGCTGGGCGTTGAGGCGGATGGCCTCGGCGCCGGTGAGGAAGACCCGCGAGCCGTCGCGCTGGAGCTGGACCATGCGCTTTTCGAAGAGCGTCCCCCACACCTCGTGGTTGTCGTCGGTGTAGCGCTCCCAGCGCTGGGTGATCTTCATCGCGTCGATGTCGATGTGCTCGGCTGCGTGGTCCGCGTAGCGATCGGCCGCGGCCTGGGCGAGGCGCGCCTCCTCGGAGTCGATGATGGGTTGGTGCAGGACGCCCTTGCCGTCGCTATCGGCGCTGTTGTCAGTCATGGCTTGAGCCTGGGCACAGGATGTGGGTCGGGTCGTTGACCGCGGCTATCGAATGCCGCCCGCGATACGAAGGCAGCCGCGAGACCCGCCCCGACCGCGTGACGGAGGCGGGGGGCACCTTGGCACCTTGGCATCCGAGCGCGAGTCGTTCAAACATAGTCAAGAGACCGCGTCCAGGGAGGAGGCCATGTCGCTCGAGCAAGAGCTCGTCGGGAAGATCCAGAACGTGCTCCGCGGCCGCTACGGCGACGTGGGCCTCCAGGCGCGGCGCCGCATGTTCGACGACTACGACACCAACGGCGACGGGCAGATCGACGCCGAAGAGCTCACCGCCATCTTGGCCGACGCGGGCGTCGGCAACGCCCTCACCCGCGGCTTCTGGGTCAAGGGCGTCATCGCGCGCCTCGACGACGACGGCGACGAGCTCATCAGCTTCGAGGAGTTCGAGGCCGTGATCGGCGAGGGGCGAAGACAGCCCTAGGTTTGTTGAGTAAGCTGCAGCGCTCGGGAGCCCCGACCGGGGGCCACCGCGTGTCGTAGCAGGAACCTGGCGAGGCTGCTCGCCAGCCACCCCACGAGCCAGAGGAACCATGATGCTCAAGACTGCCCGCGCTGGCGGCGCCGTGGCCGCGCTGCTCGCCCTCGGCGCATGCCAGGCGCCCGACGCGACCGAGGACCGGCGCTCCGCCGTCGCCCCGACCGCCGTCGTCGAGGCCGCCAAGACACCTTTCGCTCGGCCTGACGAGGCCCCGAGCGCCCCCACCGAGGTCACCGACCGAGCCCCCGCGGCACGCCAGGCCGGCTCCGCCGAGGCCGCCTCCAGCCGCTTCGACTCCTGGGGCGTCGTCCACGACTTCCTCGGCGCCAGGGTCACCGCCGGCAAGGTCGTCTCCTCGACCGAGGCCATCGCCTTTACCAAGGACAACCACGTCGGCGTCACCCTCGACGGCGGCGAGAGCTGGGGCTTCATGGCCCCGGGCGCCGGCGACATCCTGGCGGTGGCGGGCGCCCCCGGCGGGCCCTTCGTGGTCGGTGGCAGGGCCGGCTTCATGGCCATCTCGCGCGACGGTAAGAGCTGGAGCGACCTGCCCCGCTTCACCAACGACAGCATCGTCGGCGTGGCGATCAACGCCACCGCTATCGTCGCCGTCGGCAGGGGCGGGCAGTACATCCAATTCGACAAGGCCGGCCGCACGGGGACCGCTGGCATGCTCCCGGACAAGTTCAAGGCCAAGGACGTCGTCAACGTCGGCGGCCGCTTCATCGCCGTCGCCGGCAACAAGGGCTACGCCTCGAACAGCGGCCTGGCGTGGGCCAAGCTCGACGCCCTGCCCATGATGAAGGTGGGCCGAACCATCCCGACCAGCCGCGGCACCTGCAAGCTCGGCCGCGTCGGCAGGGCCAAGGGCGTCGTCTGCGAGGTCAAGGGCACGGCCTATGGCCTGAGCAGCGCCGAGACCCTGGTCGACGACAAGAAGACGGTCGCCTTTACCCAAGACGACGGCGACACCTGGAGCATCGCCGAGGCTCCTTTCAGGGGCATCAACGGCGTCCTGGGTGCTTACGGCGGCCCGATCTTCGTCTACGGAAACAAGGGCGGCCTGGCGACGACCCGCGACGGCTCGAGCTGGCGCGAGGTGAACGTCAACGTCACCAAGAACCTGCGCCACGGCCTGATGGAGGGCTCGACCGCGATCATCGTCGGCGACGGCGGCGCCATCATCAAGTCGAGCGACGGCGGCGAGAACTGGACGGTCGTCCCGAGCCCCGTCAACAAATCCCTCAAGCAGATCGTCAAGCTCGACGGTCGCTACATCATCCCCCTCGGCAAGGGCGGCATCGAGAGCGTCGACGGCGAGACCTGGACCGAGATCATCGACCTGACCGTGCTCGATCGGATCGAGGCGCCCGGGCGCCCCGGCAAGTGCGAGGGCCGCATGCCCACGCCGGGGCAGGTCTGCAAGCTCACGCGCGCGGTCACCACCCCCTTGGGCATGCCCAGTGTGCGCGCCTTCAGCTTCACCGGCGACACCGGCCTGGCCACCGGCGACTCGGGTCTGGTGGCCTTCACCAACGACGGCGGCGCCAGCTGGAACTGGAAGGCCGGCTTCTCCCTGCGCGGCCTGCAGAGCTTCGATCTATCCGGCGACCGCGTGATCGCCGTCGGCGGCAAGTCCGTCATCGTCTCGACCGACGGCGGCAACACCTTCCGCGAGGCCCAGCTGCCCAAGAAGACCGGCAAGATCGCGGCCACCCTCATCACCGAGGCCGGCACCGTCTACGCCGGCGGCAGCGGCGGCACCATCCTCAGGAGCGACGGCGACCTGACCCGATGGAACCTGCTCGAGGTCGGCCCCAAGGTGCGCGCCAAGTTCATCGGCCTCTTCGAGGTTGGGGGTGCGCTCTATGCCGCCGGCTCCAGGGGCGAGCTCTACCGCTCGGAGACCTCGGGGATCCTGTGGTCGCCGATCGCGACCGGCAGCCGCGAGCCCATCCAGGCGATGACCAGCGAGGGCGAGACCGTCCTGGCCGCGACGATGGCCGGCCGCAAGGGCGGCAACCACATCCTGCGCTCCGATGACGGCGGCGCGCACTTCTACGTCCTGCGCGAGGTCAGCCACGCCGGCGACGTCTCCCGCTTCACCCTGTCCGGCGGCACGCTGACCTACAACGACCGAGTCTCCAAGGACTTCGGCGGCGTCTGGACCATGGCCGGGGACAACTGGTGGCGGGGCGCCTCCGAGGTCGGCGACGGCTCGGGCCTGCGCGTGGTCAACTACCCCTCGCGCTACACCCGCGACAAGTTCTTCATCATCGGCAAGGATGAGGGCGACTACGCCATCGTCGACGCCTTCATCTCCAAGGGCTCCTACGTCACCTGCGGCGGCGACACCGGCTGCTGGATGATCAACAAGGGCCAGGTCTACCGCCCGCTGTAGCGCCGCGTCGCGGCACAGCTTCCGGGCGCGCGCGCCGCGCCTGTCGTTTTTTGGCCGCGGCGACCAAAGCACGCTATCGCTCAGGGGTGACGCACACGACCCACGACTTGCCGCCCACCGCATCGCTGCGGCTCCGCTCGCGCCGGGTCCTGCTCCGGCACGCCGGCGGCCGCCTCGGGGTGACCCCGGCGGCCATCGACGTCGCCGGCAGCTTCATCTCGGCCGTCCACCTGGGCGCCGACCCAGGCGACGACGGCGTCCCCGAGACCGACCTCGGCGACCGCCTCGTCACGCCGGCCTTCATCGACGGGCACACCCACCTGAACCTGTCGGCCTTGCGCGGCTTGAGCGTCCCCGAGGCCGCCGACAACAACCTCGTCGAGGACTTCTTCTTCCGCGTCGAGGGCGCCATGACGCCCGAGGATGTGCGCGCCTTCGTGCGGATGGGCGCCTACGAGGCCCTCCTCCACGGCACCGCCCTCGTCTGGGACCACTACTACCACCCCGAGGCCGTCCTCGCGGGCTTGCGCGACGTGGGCCTGCCGGCCGTCCTCGCCCCGACCCTGCAAGACGTCGCCGGCCCCGGCGTCGCTCAACTGGAGACCGGCCTCGCCGCGACCGAGGCCATCGCCAGCGACCCCGCGCTCGCGGCCGAGGGGCTCTTCGCCGCCCTCGGGCCTCACGCCACCGACACCGTCAGCCCCGCCCTGTTCCGGCGCGTGGCCGACGCCGCCGAGCGCCTCGCGCTCCCCGTCCACTGCCACGTCGCGCAGTCCCTCGATGAGCTCGAGCGCGTCAAGGCCAAGACCGCCGGCGGCTCTCCCGTCCAGCTGCTGCGCGACGCGGGCGTCCTCGACGCCGCGCCGACCTCGCTCCTGGTCCACAACATCTTCCTGACCCGCGAGGACGTCGCCTCCCTCCCCTCCGACCGCGTCGTGATGGCCTTCTGCCCGCACTCCAAGCAGATCTTCGCCTACCTCCCCGACATCCGCGCCTGGCACGAGGCCGACCTCCGATGGCTCGTCGCCACCGACTGCGCCGCCAGCAACGACGGCCTCAACGTCCAGCGCGAGCTCCGCGCCGCGGCCGGCATGCGCGTGCTGCCCGTCACCTGGTCCGAGGCCCACCAACGCTTCCTCCGCAGCGGCGCCGTCGTCGACGCCCGCGCCGCCTGGGCGCAGCGCCAACAGGCCCGCAGCCGCACCCAGTTCCTGGCCGAGGCCCACGACCTCCTCAGCCACGTCTGGGAGGTCCCTGGCGCCATGCACCCCGCCTTTACCGCGGGCGTCATCGCCCCGGGCGCCCTCGCGAACCTGGCCATATGGGACCTGGACCACCCGACCTTTTGGCCCGCGCGCGAGCCCGCGCGTGCCCTCGCGATGAGCGACACCACCGGCGCCCTCTGGGCGGTCATGGCCGCGGGCCGCTGGGCCGGCGAGCCCGGGCGCTACGCCGCGAGCATCATCGAGAGCGACGCCTATCGCGCGGCGCACCGGGAGGCCAGCGAGCGCCTCGACCACCTCGAGCGGCGCGCCGCGATCTGACGCCGCAGCCGCCGCGGCGCGGCCGTCCGACCCACTCGAGCCCCGATCCTGCGGCGACTCACGCCCGTGAGTCGTCCCACCAGCCGCGCGGGTCGAGGGTGTTGAGCGCAAGGTCATCCGCGCACCGCCCGCCGGGGCAGAGCGCTCCGCTTCGCAGCTCGCCCCCGAAGCGCCCGCGACACCTCGGCGGCTCCGGGCCCTGCGGCCCATCGACACCTCAGCGACGCGCGGGCTACCCTCGGGCGAGCCATGGACCTCGCCACCTCCCACGTCGGCACCGACCTCGACGGCCTCGCGGCCCTGGTCGCCATCAGCCTCCTCGAAGGGCCCCTGGAGCTGGGGCTTGCGGGGCCGATGGACCCGCTGGCCGCCCGCTTCCACGGGGACCACGGGGACGCGCTGCCGTCGCTCATCCCCGACGCCGAGCTTCGAGGCCGCCTCGCCAGCGAGCCTCTTGGCCGGCTCGTCGTCGTCGGCACCGCCGAGCGCGGCCGCCTCGGTGTCATCGCCCCCTTCGTCGAGCGCTTCGCCTCGGTGGCCGCCTTCGACACCCACGGCGCCGAGGACGCGGACCTACCCCGTGAGCCCTTGCGCCGCGCCGGCGCGTGCGTGTCGCCGCTGGTGCTCCGGCTGGCCGAGCGCGGACTCGCCCCCACGCCGGCGCAGGCGGGGCTGTTCCTGCTGGGGATCCACGCCGTCACCGAGCACTTCCTGTCCCCGGGCACCACCGCCGTGGACCACCGCGCCGCGGCCCAATGCGTCGCCTGGGACGCTCCTGTCGAGTGGGCCGCCCACTACGTCCCGCGCGGCCTCGACCGCCACCGGCTGCGGCCCTTGGCGCGCATGGCCGACCCCGCCCAGCGGGTCGTGATGGAGCGCACGGCGGGCGATCTGGCCACCGACCCCGTCCACCACATCGCCGCCTCGGCGTCCGTGGCCGAAGCCGGCGCCGCCATGCACCGCTACAAGGTCAACGCCCTGCCCCTG
>PDWJ01003535.1_pt1 | contig 14802 bp, 9 predicted proteins | sample 1430881 | NCBI WGS metagenome assembly PDWJ01 (sample SAMN01162460, study PRJNA174530) | Oral metagenome, whole genome shotgun sequencing project. | biome: Marine environment; feature: Marine mammal; material: Swab sample of the gingival sulcus; isolation source: swab sample of gingival sulcus... | reverse complement strand
AAGTGGATCTATTAATACCGAGCTCTTGGGCTATAGAACTTTTACGCATACCCACTTTTAAATATGCTTCAATTTGGTATCTTTGACCGTCAGTGAGTTATTTATATGTACGATTCATTGGCAAACATTTATGGATTATGTAAAAAAAGTTCGCATAGGCATTGCCGCACGTTTGCTATCTGAAACAGATAAACCGATTTCGCAAATTTGTTTTGAATGTGGCTATAACAACCTAGCCAATTTTAATTATTATTTCAAGGAAGTGATTCAAAAAAAACCTTCGGAGTATCGAAAATCGTTTAAGTAATAGGTGATTAAAATTTGACCTCCTGAATAATGCTCCCACAACGAAAATCCAATAGAAAATAAACTGGTATGGATTTAAAAAAGACACATTAGCTTAAATATTGTCAAAAATCCATCAGAAATAGCCGAAAAATGCAAAATTAATTTAATCGATTAGGCATACGTTTGTATTACAATTTCGAATGACTATAAACTAATCATGGCTAAAAGAGTTTCAATGAAAGATATCGCAAACAAAGTTGGAGTTTCAACTGCACTTGTTTCGTATGTGCTCAATGGACTTGAAAAAGAAAAACGCGTTAGCCGGGATGTCGCTGAAAAAATACACAAAGTAGCAAAAGAATTAAATTATAAACCAAACCGGATTGCACGCAGTTTAAGGAAAGGCTCTACACATACCATAGGACTGATCGTTGCTGATATTTCAAACCCATTTTTCGGACAACTTGCACGAGTAATTGAAGATGAGGCTGCTGAACTGGGCTTCACAGTTATTATCGGCAGTTCCGATGAAAATTGTTCAAAATCAGTAGCATTAATCGATTCATTTCTTGACCGGCAGGTCGATGGTTTAATCATAACACCATCTGAGGGATGTTCCAAACCCATCAGAAACCTAGCAGAAAACAATATTCCATTAGTATTAATGGATAGATACTTTCCTAGTATTTCTACTAACCATGTTATACTTGATAACTATGCAGCTACGTACTCCGCAACTAATCATTTAATCGCTAAAGGAAACACAAAAATACGAATAATTGCATACAAATCTACTCTTAACCATATGCAGGAACGAATTCGCGGATACAGAGAAGCAATGAAAGCCAACGGTCTTGCAAAAGAAGTGGCAATACGAAAAGTAAGATACCATAGTGTGAAAAGCGACATTGAAAAGATAATTGATGATTTGTTTAATGAAAAAAAGATAAGTGCTTTACTTTTTTCCACAAATAATTTGTCCATTTCTGGACTCTATTCAATAAGAAATCACCGTTTGAAAGTACCAGATGAATTGGCTATTGTTGGGTTTGACGGTCACGAAGTTTTTGACTTTTTCCAGCCGCCAGTTTCTTTTATCAAACAGCCACTAGAGGAAATGGGTATAGAATCAGTAAGAATGTTGATTAATAGTATCAGTGGCAAAAAGGAAATAGTTCATAAAGTTTTAAAACCTCAACTAGTTGTAAGACAATCAAGCGGATAAATTTGATAAAGCATAGTATAATCGATTAAAAAGTATTTGCAAAATAGAAATTGATGAGAAAGAATTGAAAAGAAACTTCGCTTTCCATTAAGAGAAAAGGTAGAATGTGTTTTTTATAGAACCACACTTTTAATTGGTGAAGAACTTGTACTTAAGACTTCCTATTTGAGAAAGTGGGTTGGTAAATCTTTCGCATAGATTTATGGAAGCGAAGAGATGCATTCGGAACCATTGGATTCCCAAAATATTTTGGGAATCCAATGGGGCCGGATATCTGAATAAGACAGAATTATTTAAAGTTCTCGTGACTCAATACATTAATGCAACTGACATGTAAAAATTTAACTAAACAAAGATAAGTGCTTATGAAGAAAATTAAACTGAAGTTCGTAAAAAAACACTTTCACCAGAAAGTGAGAATAGAATATCGAATTATTAAATATCAAATCAAAAACTAAAACTATGAGATTAAAATATAAAATGTTAAAGTTAATGGTTTTAACCTTTGTTTTGCTGCTTAGATTTGGAATTTCAGGTCAGATTTCAGCGCAACAAAGATCGGTTCGGGGAACGGTAACCGATAGTCAGGGCTCATCGCTTCCCGGTGTAACTGTCGTTGTTAAAAAAACTACTAAAGGCACCGTGACCGATGCCGATGGGAATTATTCTATTTCTGGAGTTTCACCTGATCAAACATTGGTATTTTCGTTTGTAGGGATGAAAAAACAAGAAGTTATTGTCAGGAATCAGACAATAATCAATGTCACAATGGAAGAAGATGCTATTGGAATTGAAGAGGTTGTGGCTATAGGTTATGGTACTCAAACAAAGAGAGAGCTTTCTAGTTCCGTAACTCAACTGAACGAGAATTCATTTCAGCAATCAACGAATACTTCAATTGATCAACTTATGGAAGGCAAAGCTCCAGGTGTACAGATAGTTCAAATGAGTGGAGAACCTGGAGCTGGTATGTCTGTTGATATTAGAGGAGTAGGTTCTATTAATGCTGGCAGTTCGCCGTTATACGTTGTTGATGGTTTACCAATTCAGAACAACGTTATGATCGGTGGGACAGGAAACCAAGTAACTCCTTCAAGGTCACCAAGAAATCCTATTAGCTTTCTGAACCCATCAGATATTAAATCTATTGAAATACTTAAAGATGCCTCTGCTACTGCAATTTATGGTGCGAGAGGTGCCAATGGAGTTATTTTAATTACAACAAAATCTGGTGAAGCAGGTGAATTGAAAATTGATTATAACGGGCATGTCGGTTTTAATTCGGTACACAAAAGGCTGGACCTTCTGAACCCACAGGAATACATGGAGGGGATTAATGCACTAATTGACATGGGACATGGAGATCCTTCAGAGCGAGTAAATGAAATTCAGAATGGCGGAACTGATTGGCAGGATGTTATTTATGAGGACATGGCTTTAGCATATAAAAACAATTTAAGTTTCTCATGGGGTAATGGAGAAACCAACTACTTAGTATCAGTTGATAATACAAAAGAAAATGGATTAGTTAAAAATACCTCCTTTGAAAGATATGGGGTTAGGTTTAATTTAAATCATCAATCTGAAAAAGTAAATTTCGGAATAAGTACAACTTCCAGTTATATTAAAGATATTTATGTGCCTAATGGATTTGATGTTAATTTAAGGGGGGGAGTTATTAATGCTGCTAAATTATGGGATCCGACTAGGAGTGTAAGAGATGAAAATGGGGATTACACTGTAACAGATTTTTTTGATATTGATAATCCTATGGCGATTATTTATGGTAACCATATGGAAGGAAATCGATACAGAACTTTAGGTACTATGTTCTTGGAATACTTTGTTTTACCCGAATTAGGATTGAAAATAAGGGCAGGAGGCGATATGAATAATGAGGATAAAAATGTTTATAAGGACAGAACCACGATAATTGGTAAATCTCTTGGTGGTGTTGCAACTGCTTATACTGCATCACAATCAAATTATTTGATTGAAGGCCTGGCAAATTATAAAAATGATTATGGGGATCACACATTCGATATACTGGCTGGTATAACAACACAAAAATTTATACGAGATTACAGAAGTCAGCAAGCTAACAATTTTCCAACTGATGCAACGCTTGCATATAATTTTGGATTAGCGGATCGTGCAACATTAGTTAATAGTAGTTCAAAATCTGCAAATAAACTTTTATCGTATTTAGGGCGCATAAATTATAAATTTAAGGACAGATATTTACTAACAGCTTCTTATCGCATTGATGGATCAAGCAGGTTTGGAGAAGGAAATAGATTTGGCTATTTCCCCTCCATATCTTTAGGTTGGTTAATCGATCAAGAGAAATATTTTAAATCAGATGTGTTTGATATGCTAAAATTAAGAGCGAGTTGGGGACAAACCGGAAACCAGGAAATTGGTAATTATACAGCCTTAATAACTTTTAGCACTGGCCCGGTTTATGTTTTGGATGATAAGTTTGTAACAAGCCTTAATCCGTCTAGGATAGCTAATCCTGATTTACAATGGGAAACTACGGTTCAAACAGATATAGGAATTGATTTCAGTCTATTTGAAGGCAGGTTATCTGGAATTTTTGATTGGTATCAAAAACAAACTGAGGACATGTTGCTTAATTTACCCGTTCCAACATCAAGCGGATATACAAGCAAAAGAGTAAATATCGGTAGCATTAAAAACTCCGGCATCGAATTTATGCTTCAAAGTTATAATATCTCTAAAGGTAATTTCAAATGGACCTCCGATTTGAACTTTACAACATTAAAAAATGAAGTTGTAGATTTAGGTGGAATTCAAGAAATTATTACTGGAAGTTTTTCAGTTGCTGCAGGAAATTTTGGATTAATCAGGCCAGGTGAACCACTAATGGCTTTCTATGGATATGAAATAGAAGGAATTTGGCAAGAGCGAGATGATTTTTCTTCCATTACAAATAATGTAAAACCTGGCGATTTCAAATTTAGAGATCAAAATGACGATGACATTATTGACTCAAGAGATAGGGTTGTTATAGGTAAATCTTTTCCCGATTTTGTATGGGGTTTTAGTAATAGTTTTAAATACAAAAGATTTGATTTAAATGTTTCTTTTACAGGTGTTGAAGGAATAGAAATGGTTAACGGAAATCTGATGGAACAATATTTTCCAAGGTCAGGTACTCGAATAAATAGATTTTCAAAACCTTTCTTGAACAGATGGACACCTACTAATCCATCTAATAATCAACCTTCATATGATAATCTAAACCAACATAGTCAAGGTATAAATACGAAGACAGTAGTTGATGCTTCATATATTAAATTGCATAATGTAAGGTTAAGCTACAATTTACCTCAAACTGTATTGAAAAATAATATCAGATTCTTAGAAATCTATGCTACTGGTTTAAACCTATTAACCATTTCAGATTATGATGGACATGATCCTGCATTGAATCCTAATGGAGATGGTAATTTCCGGATTGATTGGAATGGTTATCCGTCTGCAAGAACACTATTAATTGGGGTTAACCTAGGTTTTTAATAAGTATTTAATTTTAAAAACGAATTATTATGAAATTGAAGAATAAAATAATTACCGCATTAACACTAATATTATTTAGTGTAAGTTGCGAAAAGGCGCTTGAACCGGAAGTTTTTTCAGAAGTTGCGCCAAGCAATCTATTTAACTCTTTGACAGGCGTAGAAGCAGTTTTAAATGGAGCTTATGCTCATCTTGCTTTAATGAATAGGAACAACTCAGCTCAACAGATAACAGCAGAAGTAAGCATGACAGACATTGGATATCCTGATCTTGGTGCAGTCGCTAATTGGGCTACAGATTTTAGAGACTTTATTTTAGATGGAACAAGTAGTTCAGTTTATAGTGCTATTTGGAATAGACCCTATCAAGCTATCAGAAATGCAAATATTTTGATTGAAAACATTGATGAAGCTAATATAAGTGAGGAACAAAAAGTGTTGATAAAAGCTGAAGCAAGATTTATTCGGGCAGCTGCATACTGGAAACTTTATAAATATTTTGGACCTACGCCATTACGTGCCAGTACCGAACAAGAATTGGAAATTCCAAGGGCAAATGAAAATGAATTTATTAGTTTTATTGAAGATGAGTTAATAGCAGTAATTCCAGATCTTCCAGATCCCGGGAATGAATCTCAATGGGGCAAAGCGCATAAAGGAGCCGCAATGGGATATTTGTGTGAAATGTATCTTAATACAAAGCAGTGGCAAAAATGCGTGAACATTACGAATGATGTTATCAATCTAAATTATTACTCATTATTCCCAGATTATTTCGGATTATTTATGGTAAAAAATGAAAGGAATAGAGAAATCATTTGGGCAAGAACATCAAAAGCTGATCTAGGAAGATCAGCAAATATCAGTCTAATGAACTTTGCATGGCCTGTAGGATTTGTCAAGGATCCAATAACTGGTCTTGAATTTTGTGATGGATGTAGAAATTTTGCAACAATGTTGTATGTCCGTGATGAATTTTGGTACTCTTTCGAACCTAGCGATAAACGGAAATCATTAATGTTAACCACTTATATTAACACTTCTGGAGATACAATTAATTTACTACCACCAAATGACCATGTTAGACCCTTTAAATATTGGCCTGCCGATGATTTTGAAGGGCCTGCTTATGGAAATGATATTCCTGAGTTTAGATATGCAGACATTCTATTATCAAGAGCAGAGGCATTAAATGAGCTTAACGGTCCGAATCAGAAATCAATCAATCTTATCAACGAAGTTCGTGAAAGAGCTGGGTTAGAGAATCTACTTCTTAGCGAATTTCCCAATAAAGAAGCACTTCGTGGTCATATTTTAGATGAAAGAGGATGGGAATTTTGGTGGGAAGGAAAACGTAGACAAGACCTGATTCGGCATGGTGAATTTATTAAAAGAGCTCAGGAACGAGGAATGCCAGCAAAACCATATCATGTCAGGCATCCTATTCCTCAGTTTGCACTGGAAGCTAATCCTTTACTTGAACAAAATGAAGGCTATAGTAACTAAATCTTAAGATAGAATTAAATATCTAACATTTAGGCTACAAAGAGTTCAACTTTGCTCGATAGTGTACTTTGAATGAGCAAAGTTGAACTACTATAAAAAACTATAACTTTTAAATGAATGCTTTCAATTCGAAAAAAGAAAATTTATAATAATAAAGTAATAGTAAAAAGATAAAATCACACCCAATCTATTCACATAAAACTAAACTTTTTTTGGGGGTGTGTAATATGTAATAGCACTAGTGGGTATGAAAAATTATTAAAAGTTCTTTGAAATTCTTTGTTAGTAGTATTTCTAGCGATTTTTGATAGCGTAACGATTTGAAATGAAAATATGGATTTTTGTATACGAGAATTCAATCATCCATAAAGAGGGCTAATATCACCGCTCAACTTAAAGAATTTTCACCCAGACGTACATTTGACAGAATTGTCAGAAAACACAACGGGTATAAATTTCTAAACACTTTTACATGACAGATTGCTTCAAAAGACAGTATGAGAAATTTATTCTTAAGTCTTGAAGACTCATAATACTAAATATTATCATCATCGATCATTGTCTTGACGTATTTTGTTGGGCTTAGTTTCGGGAAACAAAAGGTAGATTTAAGCTGTACAATTTATATGATGTTAAAACATCAATACCTACGTTTCTGTATATCAAAATGCCAAAATGCACTATATCAATACGCTTGATCTGATCTTCATATGAACTAGGAAACTTTTATTTGTTCGACAAAGTTTACATTGATCTTAAAAGACTATATCATCTTTGCCAGCAACAAGCTTTATTTTTACACGGGCAAAGGATAAAATGCGAATTAAACGGCTGTATTCAAACCCTGTTCACAAAGTAACCGGAGTGAGATATTATTAATTCTGCAAGCTGAAACTTACTACCCAAACAGGGGTTATTCGTAAAAAACTTCGGTGGATTAATTACTATGATTACGAAACGGATAAGAAACTCATTTTCTTTATCAAGAACATAGAACTCAAACCTGCCGAAAGTGCATATCTATCATAAAAGAGTTGGGAAGGAGAACTTTTTCTAGACAAATGATACAACAACTGAAAAATAAAATCTTTTTGGGGAACAACTATTAACGCTGTACGAATACAAATGTATTGGGCAATCATCTTATGCTTTCTTGTCGCTATTAATTGGTAACAGATTGAAAGTTTGACAACTCATTCTACGAGATTCTACCAACTTTTCAGCAAATTTTTACTCGACAATTTTTTCTTAGGAGAGGTGTTTACGAAATACGACTACAAAAATATCAAAGATCTAAAAAATAAACAATTAATGAGTAGCGGGTTTTAATTGCTCGCCAATGATGTAAAAGAAAAAAATCTGGTTTGGAATATTTCTGTAATGAAATGAATTAATGTCAAAACAACAATTATTATGAAAAAGCTAATCAATTTTTTATTCATCTTCACCTTTATATTGGTTATATCTATTCCCTTCGTTTATAGCCAGCAATTAAAACGTTTGTCCTATAATAATCCAGATTTATTAGTGGATTTGGGAGTTGGTTTATGGGCATGGCCTTTACCTATGGATTATAACGAAGATGGAGCAATTGATTTGATTGTTGTATGCACTGATACACCCTCCCAAGGGGTTTACTTTTTCGAGAATACAGGGGTAATTGATAAAGAATCACAATTACCTGTTTATAAACCAGCCCGGCGCCTTGGTGATGCCATAAATAATGTAAGTATATCATATTTAAATGGAAAACCGCTTGTTACTAGCCCGGGTAAATGGTATCCAGACTTTAAAAATTCCATTTTTGAGAATCCTGTTAATATTCCTGTCCATAATTTGAAAGAAACTTATCCTTTCAATGGTAGAGTAAGGGCTAATCAGTGGCAGTTTGTAGACTTTAGAGATGATGGAGGACTAGATTTGATAATAGGTATAGGTGTATGGGGTAATAGAGAATACAAGGGTAGGGAATACTATGGATGGGATGATGCTTACAATGAAAATGGTCAGTGGACAAATGGCCCTTTGCATGGCTATGTTTATTTGCTTGAAAACGAGGGTAGTAACGATAATCCGGCATATAAAAAACCTGTACAGTTTCTGAATACTGATGGTGCCCCAATTGACGTTTATGGCCGTCCTTCTCCCAATTTTGTGGATTTCACTGGAGATGGTAACCCTGACTTGATTTGTGGTGAGTTTCGAGACGGATTTACATTTTTTAGAAATGTGGGAAGTAGGAATAATCCATTATTTGAGCCGGGAAGACCCCTTACAAACGGGGACGAGAAGATTCGTATGAATCTTTGCATGATAACCCCCGTAGCCTACGATTTCACGGGAGATGGCTGGCCAGACCTGATCGTTGGTGACGAAGATGGTCGGGTCGCACTTGTTGAGCATACGGGCAAAGTGATAGACGGAATGCCTCTTTTCCTCCCCCCTCGTTATTTTCGCCAACAGGCTGACAAAGTAAAGTTCGGTGCGCTCGCCACGCCCTTTGGTTTTGACTGGAACGGAGATGGAAAAGATGATATCATTGTTGGTAATACGGCAGGGAATATTGCTTTTATCGAGAACCTTTGGGGCAACCCTGTGAGATGGGCTGCCCCAAAGTTGCTAGAAGCTGGTGATGAGATAATCCGCATTATGGCTGGTCCAAATGGTTCAATTCAGGGGCCGGCAGAGGCAAAATGGGGCTACACTACATTGACCGTAGAAGACTGGAATAATAATGGTTTACCTGATTTGATTGTAAATTCAATCTGGGGCAAAGTTTTGTGGTACGAAAATGTTGGCACTAGGACTAAACCAAAGCTTGCTGTAGCCCAACCGGTGGAAGTTGCATGGAATGGTGGTGTCCCTAAACCTCAATGGAACTGGTGGAATCCAGACGGCAATAACTTGGTTACTCAGTGGAGAACAACCCCAGTAGCTATTGACTGGACTGGAGATGGATTAACGGATCTAATAATGATGGATCATGAAGGTTACCTAGCTTTATTCCGACGTGAAAAACTTGATGATAAGATTATATTGCTGCCTGGTGAAAGGATTTTTCGTCTTGAAGGGGAAGAAACTCCTCTTTTGCTTAATGATGGTAAGGCTGGTCGTAGCGGTCGCCGAAAAATTGCTATTGTCGATTTTAATACGGATGGCCGACTCGATATTTTGATTAACAGCCAAAACGCGACATTCTTAAAGAATGTTGGAGAAGAAAACGGGATAACTATTTTTCGGGATATGGGACTGTTGGATGAACGTCGACTTGCTGGACATACAAGCAGCCCCGCCGTAATTGATCTTTCTGGAAATGGGATTCCAGGCTTACTTATTGGTGCGGAAGATGGATTTCTTTATTATAGAAGAAACCCTTTTATTAAAAAAATCAATATAAAATGAATATCAATTGTTTGTTGTTAGCTATTTTTTAGCTTATGTTTCAACCCCAGTTTGTTCTTTTGAGAGAAAATACGATAAACCGAACATTCTGTTTATTTTAACAGATGATCAGGCGTCCTGGGCTTTAAGTATTTCAGGTGATCCAAATGCCAATACACCAAACATGGATAAATTGGCGAGAAATGGAGCGTATTTTAAAAACGCTTTTATAACCACACCTGTATGCAGCCCTTCCCGGGCTAGTATTATGACTAGCCAATATGCGAGCGAGAATGATATTCTTGACTTTATTCCTGATCCCAAACATCGCCTTTATGATCCTTCTTATAATCCTGGTCTCGATCCTGAAACCGTCACTTTCGCAGAAGTTCTGCAGACAGCAGGATATAAAACCGGATTAGTGGGCAAATGGCATTTGGGAGATTGGACTGTAACTAATAATAAGAAATATCACCCCACCAACCATGGATTTGACTATTTTATGGGTCTTACCGGAGGGGGTACCTCGCCCGATGATCCTGAATTGGAAATAAACGGGGAGATAAAACAATTCAAAGGGCTTACAACAGATATCCTTACCGATTACGCAATGGAATTTATAAAAAAGAATGCGAACGAACATTTTTTATTATGCCTGAATACTCGTGCACCACATGGACGTTGGTTACCAGTAGCAGATTCTGATTGGGAACCATTCGAAAAAATGAACCCGATTCTTCCTAATCCTGATTATCCTGACCTTGATAAAGATAAAGCTAAAAGAAAAATGCGTGAATACCTTGCCAGTACTAGGGGTGTGGATCGGAATTTAGGTAGGATAGTAAAATTACTGGATGAACTTGGGCTAAGTAAAAATACAGTAATCATCTTTTTTTCCGATCATGGATATAATATGGGGCATAATGGAATTGAATATAAGGGGAACGGAATATGGATAACGAAAACCATTCCAGATGATACTCAAAATATTGCTGGGAAATATCGACCTAATTTGTATGATAATTCACTAAAATCAGCAGCATTTATATATTGGCCTGGAGTTATTAATCCGGGTACTGTAATTGAAAAAAGTATAACCTCACTCGACTTATATCCCACTATATTAGAAATAGCAGGCGCGGAATTTCCAAGTCCGAATGCTCACAAAGTGAGAGGGAGAAGTATTATTCCTTTACTTGCTGGTGAAAATATTGATGATTGGGATAACGATGTTTATGCGGAATATAGCATGATTAATTATTGTACTGCCTTTATGCGCTGCTATCGTACACAGGAATGGAAACTTGTGCGTGATTTTATGAATCCGGAACGGGATGAATTATATCATATTGCTTACGATCCGCAAGAGAATATTAATCTAATAAATGCTCCAGGCGAGGATATACAAAAAGTAATTTGGAAACTGCATGCTAAAATTATAAATAAAATGAAAGAAATTAATGATCCTTTATTGAAAGAGATAAAAGTCAATAAGACTTACTATAAATAATTCAAAATCTAATTTAAATGTATTTTAAAGTTAGTAAAATATTTAGTGCGTTAATCACCATATCTTTTTTGTGGATGTTTAATATGAAAACAACGCAAGGTAATCCAAATTACAGACCGAACGTTATTTTTATAATGGCAGATGACTTGGGATATGGAGATCTTGGATGTTATGGACAAAACAAAATACAAACTCCCAATATTGATCAGTTAGCATTAGAAGGGATGTTATTTACTCAAGCATATTCGGGATCTTCTGTTTGTGCCCCATCCAGATGTAGTTTGATGACTGGTTTTCATAATGGACACAACCGAATCAGGGACAATTTACCTCACGATATTTATTTGAGGCCGGATGATTTTACTGTTGCTGAATTATTTAAAAATGCGGGGTACCGTACTGGGGGTGTTGGGAAATGGGGATTGGGAATTCCAGGCTCCTGGGGTTTACCCAATCAACAGGGATTTGACTATTGGTACGGTCATTATAACCAGGATCAGGCGCACTTTTATTATCCTGATTTTTTATGGGAGAATGATAAATTGAAATTACTGCAGGAAATGGAAATAAAGAATGATGTTGGAGTAATGGTTGGCAACAGAGGGGGAGAAAATAGATTTTATTCGCACAACCTGTTCACTGAAAAAGCAATTGATTTTATTAATATACATAAAGATCACCCTTTCTTCCTTTTTATTTCCTAATACAATTCCACATTATTCTGATTATTCTAAAGATATTCCTGAACATTTTATTGTTCCGTCAGATGAACCATATTCAAATGAAAATTGGTCACAAGTAGCCAAAAACTATGCAGCGATGATTTCCCGGATGGACAGAGATGTTGGAAAACTAACTGAATTAATAAAGAATCTTCAGTTGGAAGAAAATACCTTTATAATCTTTACCAGTGATAATGGTCCTTACCAGGGAAACCCTACTCCAATTGAATTTTTTGATAGCAATGGTATATTAAGAGGAGGGAAAAGAGATTTATATGAAGGTGGTATACGAATCCCTTTTATAGCAAAATGGAAAAACATGATTCCGGAAAACACTAAAAACAATAAGGTTATTGCTTTTTATGATATGATGCCAACTTTTGCCGAGCTTATCAATTATCCAGAACAAATAAAAACTGATGGGATTTCAATCATACCCGATCTTAGGGGAGGCCAAGGTGATAAACATGAATATTTGTACTGGGATTATGGACATGTTAGAAATACATATAAACAAGCTATACGATACAAACAATATAAAGGTGTAAGAATAATTGAAGAACAAAAATCAAGAATAGAGTTGTATAACCTCAATAATGATGTTGAGGAGAAGAAAAATATCGCTGATAAGAATCCTGATGTGATAAATGCTATAAAACTAATGATGGATGATGCATATCAATACACTAATGATTATCCAAGAAAAATTAACGATTAATGAAATATGTTTAGGAAATTAACATCGATTTATAGTCAAAATGAGCAAAAATAAAAATATACCGAAAAAAATGGGAGTGTAAGTTGAACTCTGTCCTTTGATTTTTCTTCTGTTTTCAAATTAAGTTATTTTTTTCTTTAGAACCAATTTCTAAAAGCTAAGTAAGTGAGCTGTCAGGTTCAGTCAAGAGCGGCGAGTGAAGCGAGCCGTTTATATACCCTTGACGGGTTCTGAGAGCGACTTATATTCGCTTTTAAGTATTTGGTTCATATTTCCAGTTTAAACCTGCCTTCAAAGCGTATACATAATTGCTGCGCTGTTAGTCCCCAGTTGTGTACAGATTGTGTCCATTTCCTTGATACATTTTCCGAAGCAAGGTATATCAGTTTCAATAGACCCATATCACTAGGAAAGGCTCCTTTTGTTTTAGTTACTTTACGTACTTGTCGATGGAATCCTTCTACTGGATTAGTTGTATATATCAGCTTACATATTGGCTCATCATATTTAAAATAGTTAGATAGCTCTTCCCAATTCTCGTTCCAGGATTTTATTACTACTGGATATTTTTTACCCCAAGACTCTTCCAGATTAAGCAGTTCTGTTTCAGCTTGAGTCTTGGTTGCTGCCTGATAAACCAACTTTAAATCCTTCATGAAGCTTTTCTGGTCTTTTGATGCCACATACTTCAATGAGTTACGGATCTGATGAACAACGCACTTCTGTATCTCAGTTTCAGGGAAGATACTCAGAATTGCTTCAGATAATCCAGTTAAGTTATCGGTACAAGCAATTAATATATCGCTTACACCCCGACTTTTTAGATCTGTCAGTACGGATAGCCAGAAATTTGCTCCTTCGCTTTCAGAAATATACATACCTAAGAGCTCCTTCATTCCGTGATTGTTAATAGCTAAGATATTATATACTGCTCTGGAGACAACTCGCCCTCCATCCCTTACTTTATAATGCATAGCATCAAGCCATACAATAGGATATACATCTTCTAATAGTCGAGATTGCCATTCCTTTACTTTGGGAATGATACGGTCTGTAATCTCGCTTAAAATCGTTGGTGAAACCTCTACATCATACATGTCTTCAATGTAGATAGCAATATCTCTCAAACTCATCCCTTTCCCGTATAAACTGATGATTTTGGGTTCAAGGTTATCGGCAAGTACGGTTTGTCGTTTCTTGATTATCTCTGGCTCAAAACTACCGTGACGATCGTATGGGGGAACAATGGTTACCTCCCCGGAACTAGTCTTTATGGTCTTAGTTCCTTTACCATTACGCTTATTACCCCGAGAACGCTCCTGTTCATCCAGATATACATCCATCTCTGCCTCAAGGGCACTCTCTAAAAATTCTTTTACTATGGGTTCAAATATCCCCCCTTTTCCTGTAAGGGATTTACCACTCTTTAATTGTGCTAATGCCTGATCGCGCATTGCGATGTATTCAGGACTCTCTTTTTTCCGTGCCATAAGTCTGCAATATAAAATTTATTTTACTTATGGACAGAGTTCAGCTTACACCCTCCAAAAACTGATTTGGATTCTACCTATTTTTTTAACTTCGTAGGTTCAAGTTACAAGTGCAACATTAGGCCACTAATTTATAAAAAAGGTTTTTAGGCGTTTGGAAATTAAGTTTTTCTCTAGGTCTTCTGTTGATCTTATGTTGAATTTCTTTGATTAGTAACATTTTCAAAATCAGTTCCTTTAGGAATATATTGTCTTATTAATTTATTGGTGTATTCGTTGATTCCTCTTTCCCAGGATGCGTATGGGGTGGCAAAATAGAAATTTGTTTTTAGTTTTTTGCTTATGGTTTGATGTTCTGCAAACTCTGATCCATTATCAGAGGTAATGGATAAAACTGCGTTTTTATAAGGTAATAGC
>PDWJ01010420.1_pt1 | contig 14807 bp, 15 predicted proteins | sample 1430881 | NCBI WGS metagenome assembly PDWJ01 (sample SAMN01162460, study PRJNA174530) | Oral metagenome, whole genome shotgun sequencing project. | biome: Marine environment; feature: Marine mammal; material: Swab sample of the gingival sulcus; isolation source: swab sample of gingival sulcus... | reverse complement strand
CCCCACCGTTCATGGGCTACCAGGAAAAGCAACCCGGCGGCGCTCCCTTTCTCATCCAGACTGGTGCCCTCCAGAGGTTGGTACAAGGGGACGGCCACGGCGGACGCGAAGGTCCTCTGCCGGTCGGGGTCCGGGTAGCGCTGCCGAATGAACCGGGGCAGTTCCTCAAGTGTGGGGATGTAGGCCGAGAAGGTGGGTTTGCGCAGGCCGAGCCAACCGGAGGCTTGCTCCGCGGGGTCAATGCTGAAAACGCGTCGGGGGCCTTCGGGCAGAATTTCGTCCCCAAAGAGAAGGACATAGAGGTCGAATTGGGGCGTGAAGCGTTCCAGCAGGCGCAGAATGCTGTCCAGGATGGTCCCCGTTTCTCCCGACTGGGGAAAACCGATTTCCAGATCCTGCGCGTGCTCCATGGCGCCCAGCATGCCCACGAAATCCACCAGGCTGTTGCTGGGCGGGGAGTTCGGAATCGCGGGCCGGGGCATGGGCGGCACCAGGTCCGACGCGGATGGCAGGTCGATGGGTTCGGTCGTTGGCCGCAGGATGGCCAGGTCCAGCAGACGGTCCGAACCGCGGACCAGGAAATAGTCATGCTGGCCCTCACTCTGACCTTCGATGGCCACCCGAAACAGCAGATTCTGCCGCTTCAGGTCCGCCACCAGAGAGCGAGCCAAGCTTTGCAGCCTATCGGATTCATGCCCTGCAAGGGCTCGTTTGATGGCATACCGCAGTTGGGGAGCAGCCTTGTCCAGCGGCAAGTCCTTGGTCAAGAGTTGCCGAATTTGTGTCGATCGATGCGCCATGGACCCTCCACGTCCTGAAAAATCCGTATTTGAAGGAAATAATTATGACATAATGTAGGGAAATATGCAAGACCAGACCTTGCTGTTTTGGCGTTAAATTTGCTAACTTCCATGGCCGGGAACCTCTGTGGGCTACCGGGGTTTGCTGCGGTTGGCCCGGGCGGGAACGCTCTTCTCACGGTAAAAACACCATCGCCTGTCGGCGGTTCCGAAAATGAAATCCACCCATTGTCCGCGGTCAAGGATGACGCCTGTGCGCAACTACTTATGGAATATGTCATTTATCTCCCATCGGAGTGTCTGGTGGCCTCGTCTGGGCATGCCTTTTTTCCTCGGGATGGTTTTCCTGTTTACAGGCTGTGCCGGTCCGGGTTTTCCCTGGCGAGGTGAAAAACGCGTTCCCGGTGAATCCGTGCCCGTGGAATTGGCTATGGCGGACAGCCTGAGCACGGCGGAATCCGACACTCTGGCCGCGGTTTTCGAGACCCTGGATCCTCCGGACACGCGACCGGTCCTGCCCGTGGGGCCGACCGGCTACACGCCGCTGGAGGATCTGGAGGCCCTGTCCCAGGAGTGCCTGCAGCTGCTTTCCCAGCGGGAACCGGCTCTGGCCCTGGATCATCTCTACGTCCTGAACGAAGAACTTTCCCGCCCTCTGCCCTCGGTGGTGGACAGCCTTTATGAAGCTCATCACCGCAGCCTGCAGCGTCGGGTGTGGTTCATGCAGGCGGTGGAGAGCTGGGTGAACTATTACACGGGCAACGGTCGCCGGCAATTCCAGCGCTGGCTGAACAGGAAAGCCAGGTGCGAGGATCTGCTGGTGGGGATCTTGCGCGAGTACGGCCTGCCCGAGGAACTGATCTTCGTGAGCGTCATCGAGAGCGGCATCGGCAGCCACGCCGTTTCCAGCGTCGGGGCCGTCGGGCCCTGGCAGTTCATGCCCGAGACGGGCAAGCGCTACCATCTACGGCAAAGCTGGTGGCTGGATGAACGCCGGGATCTGGAAATGAGCACGCGGGCCGCGGCGCGGCACTTGGCCTATCTGCACGATATGTTCGGGGACTGGGCCCTGGCCCTGGCGGCCTACAATAGCGGAGAGGGCCGGGTGGCCCACCGCATCCGGATCCATGGGCACGATAATTTCTGGGATATGCGGCTACCTTCGCAGACCACCGCCTACGTGCCCAAGTTCATCGCGGCGGCCCGTATCGGACGCGACCCGGAAAAATACGGTTTCAAGGTGCCCGAGGTCGAGCCCCTGCGGTACGACGTGGTCCGGGTGCGCGACGCCACGGAGAGCAAGGTGCCGTTGGACAAGCGTCTGACCTGGCGTCGGCACAAGGTGCGGCGGGGCGAAACTCTGGGCCAGATCGCCCGCCTTTACGGCTCCAGCGTCGGCGACATCGCCCAACTGAACAAGATGAAGGACGTGCACCTGATCCGGCCCGGGGACCAGCTGCTGATCCCCATGCCCGCCCAACTGGCCGCCGCGGCTCGCAAGCGGGCCAGCGAGAGCGGCCACTACATCCCCCCCGCCGGTTACAAGCGGGTGACCTATAAGGTGAAGAAAGGTGACACGCTGGGCGGCATCGGCCGCAAGCTGGGGGTCAGCGTGCGGCATCTGCGGAAGGTCAATGGGCTATCCAAGAAGAGTAACCTGATCTACCCCGGGCAGAAGTTGCACGCCTACCGTCCCTGAACAAAAACTTCCCGGAAACAGAAACGCCCGCCAGGCTGACCGGCGGGCGTTTCTGTTGAAAACACGTGGCAAGAGAATCAGAACGCGTAGCTCACACTGATGCGATGGGTCACCTCATCGATGCCCAGACTGTCGCTGGCATAAGCATAATCCACCGTCAGGGGCATCAGACGCAAACCGGCCCCGGCGGTGATGTTGTTCCAGGCATCGGACTGGACGGCGGTCTGCAGATCCGAGTTCTCATCCGACCCGCTCACATAGCCCATGCGCAGGAAGACCTTGTGGCTGAAAGCCAGCTCCATGCCCAAGTGCAGGTTGGCGCTCAAACTGCTGCTGTCCAGGCCGTCCGCTTTCCCCCGGTTCTGGAAGCGGGTTTCCAGGCTGCCGGCCAGGATCAGGCCCATGTTCCATTGGGGCATGTCCTGCCGCCAGGCCAGACCCGGCACCACCGCGGGGGCGATGATTTCGGTGTGGCCGGTGCTCCAGCTCAGGTAGGTGGTGGTGATGTCCTGGAGCTTGATACCGAAATCCAGGTTGCGCCAGACCCTAGGCCGTTTGAATCCCAGGTCGGCGCCGATGCCCAGGCTGCTGTACGAACCGATGCTCTGGCGGACGGCCTTGACCGTGGCGCCCATGTGCCATTGCCCCAACTGCTCGCCGTAGCTGAACATGAGGGCGAATTCCTGATCGCTCTTGAAGCGGATCTGATCCTGGAGATCGAACAGACGCAGCAATTCCTCATCGCTGATGACGCCGTCGGCGGGATCCACATCCAGGCTGTCGGTCAGGTGGTCGGTGAAGGGGATGTCGTCCATCCCCAGGCGGATCAGGCTGATCCCGATGCCGCTGCGCTCTCCGCCCAGCAGGTTCCAGTCCACGGGCCGGGTGTAGGCCACGAAGTCCCGGTCGATGAGGTCTCCGAAGAGCTCGGAATGCATGATCATCAGCTCCCCGCCGGTGGAACCGGTCAGGCCGGCACCCGTTTCCAGTACATTTCATCCTCACTAGCCAGGGGTGGGTTTCGTGATGGGCGTTCCATCCGCATGGGGGAATTATAGGACATTTTCTCAGGAGAAGCCATAGGCTTTGATTTTCCGGTACAGGGTTCGCTCGCTGATCCCCAAGCGCTCGGCCGCCTTGCGGCGGTTCCCGCCCGAGGCGTTGAGGGCTTCTTCGATGAGGGCCTTTTCCGCCGTTTGCAGGTCCCCGCTCTTCTCATTGTCCAGAGGACTGAAGCCGCTGTCCGCGGAGAAGGTCTCGTAGATCCGCCCCCCTTGGCCAGGAGGCCAGGGAATGGCCCCGTCAGCCTGCAGATCCCGTTCCTGGAGCAGGGCTTTGACCTCGCGCAATTCCTGTTTGATTTCGAGCAAGGTATGGGCCAGAAGGCCGGGGTCGATGGAAGAGGCGCCGGCATTCAGGCCGAAAGGCACAGGCAGATAGGTGTCCGCCACGGTGTCGGTGTCTGCGTTCAGGGTTGCCGGCAGGTCCTCCACCTCCACCAGACCGCGTTGTTTCATGGCTACGGTGCTGCTGATGGTGTTGCGCAGTTCCCGCACATTGCCGGGCCAGGAGTGCCGGCGCAGGGTCTGCAGGGCCGATCGGCTGAAGCCGCGCACATGCAGGCCGTGCCGTTTGTTCTCCTCGGCCAGGAATCGTTCGGCCAGAATGGGGATATCTTCCGGATGATCCCGTAGGCTGGGTGTGTGGATGACCACCACGCGCAGCCGATAGTACAGATCCTGCCGGAACTTGCCGACCTTCACCTGCCCGGCCAGATCCTGGTGGGTGGCGGCCACCAGGCGGATATGGCTTTTGATGAGGCCGCGGCCCCCCACCGGGGTGAATTCGCCCGTCTCCAGAGCGCGCAGGAAACGGGTCTGCATGGACAGGGGCATCTCCCCCACTTCATCCAGGAACAGGGTGCCGCCGTCGGCCCGCTTGAAAACCCCCTCGTGGTCGGCCACCGCCCCGGTGAAGGCTCCCTTGACGTGGCCGAAGAGTTCGCTTTCCAGCACGCCCTCGCTCATGGCGCCGCAGTTCAGGCTGATGAAAGGCGCCGCGCGGCGGGGGCTGTTGTCATGGATGGCCCGGGCCACCAGTTCCTTGCCGGTGCCGCTTTCGCCCAGCACCAGCACGTTGATATCCAGCGGGGCGGCGTGGGCGATCATGCCCAGCATCTCGGCGATGGAGCGGCTGCGGCCGTAGATCCCGCTGTTCTGTCGCACGTCCCGCAATTGCAGAAGGCGTTGGACGACCACCTGGATCTCGTCGTGGGGGGTGTCCTCGGGCAGGGCGCGCACGGCCACCGTCCTGCCGGCTTCCGCGGCGAGAGCATCTTCCGGGGATTGGCCCAGCAGGACCAGATCCGCATCGGTATTCATGGAGAAGAACTTGCGCTCCACGTGGCGGTGCCGGGGATAGTCTCGGGTGTCGAAGAGAAAGACCGAGGTGTGGCCCTGGGCGATGCGGGCCAGGGCCTCGCTGGGGGCCTCGAACATGAACAGTTCCACTTGGGGCAATTCCCAACGGGAGGCGGAACCCACCAGCCTCATGTTGCGGCTGAGAATGACAACGGATGGCACGTGAATCCCCTTAGGTAACGAAGAAACAATTCTGTCAAAGTGACATGATAAACGGAAATCCCTTCTTATGAAAGTTGTGCCCCTGAAATTGTTGATCGATCAACTTCCGTGGAAAGCCGTCCTGCCTCGTGGGGCCGATTTCAGCCCAATCTGGACAGCGCGGCGGCTGGAAGTCTTTGCCGTAGATCTCCATGCCCGGAGCCGGGCAAGAAGAGCGCGACCAACAATTTCAGAGGCACAACTCAAGATGATGGGGATGGGGCACTCTGGCACCGCACATGGTCCCAGCCCGGGATGGGCTCACCGCAGGTCGAGATAGGCGCTGGCCAGTTGCACGGCCTCACGGATCTGGGCCAAGTTGTCTTCCACCGTACGCACGTCCAGACCGGCGTTGCGGTGCAGGCTCTGCACATCGATCAACCGGGGATCGAAACCCAGGTCGCTGCGCGGGGGGCTCAGAGTGTTGGCCAGATAGTCCGCCAGGGCCACCAGGGCCACCACCTGCTCCCGGGGATTGGTGGGGGTGCCCAGAACCGGTTCATGGTGCTGCCCGAAGGCCCCGATCAGGATTTCCGGAAAGCGCCAGCTCTGGCCGAAGGCGGCGCCGATCTGCGCGTGGTTGAAACCGAAGGCCTCTTCTTCCTCCAAGCAAAGACTGCGCCCCGTATCTTGGCGGTGGGCGATGACCTGAGCGTACTTCCGGGGCGCGTGGATTTCGAGAATGAACTTGCCCATGTCATGCAGCAGTCCCGCGGAGAAGACTTCCTCGGGATCGCGATAATCCACCATGGCGGCCAGGTGCTTGGCCACCGCGCCGGTCACCACGGAATGGCGCCACAACTCCCTGTAATCCATGTGCCCCTGGCTGCGGGAAACGGCGGAAACCACCGTGGTGGCCACGGTGATGCAGATGGCCACCTGCCGGACCGTGCGGTAGCCCAGGACGGCGATGCAGCGGTTGATGTCGGTCAGGTCGCCCCGGCGGGAATAGTAGGGGGAATTGGCCAGCTTGAGAATCTTGCTCATCAGGGGCGCATCCAGCCGCACCACTTCCGCCAGATCAGTGGCTCCGCTGTGTGGATCGTCCAGGACTTTGAGAATGGCCATCAGGGTTTCGGGGATCGAGGGCAGATCCTCGATGGTGGACAGCATCTTCTGCAGGTCGGGATTCTGTGTGGGATCGCTGGTCGTGGCGTGCGTGGGCATGTTGCGCTCCTAAATGAAGATTTCCATCTCATCGGCCAGGGTTTCCTGCAGCAGAGTCGTGGTTTCGTCGAAGACATCCTGGGTGAAGCCCAGCAGCTGGTTGGCCGGGCAATTCACCAGATCGGTATCGGGCTCATCGATGAAGCCGATCCCCATCTGGCGGCAGATCTTGTTGGCTAGATCGAGGTAGAGCAGCAGTTGATTGTCCGGGCTCAGGGCCTCGGGATTGTGATGGTTGCGGATAACGTCCTCCAGAGCGGGGGAAAGTTTCCACTTGTTGATCAGCAACGCCCCCACTTCGGCGTGGGAAAAGCCCAGGGTGCGTTGTTCGGTTTCGTGGAAAGGCAGGCCCTGGTTGTAAACGGTCTGGACGATTTCATCGAAACGCTCGGGAACGTGCAGATTCAGCACCAGCTTGCCGATGTCGTGCATCAGACCGGCCAGAAAGGCCTCCTCCACCAGGGCCGGGACCCGCTTCTGGGCCAGGAGGCGGCAGGCGAAACCGGCACCGACGCTGTGTTCCCACAGGAGGCGTTCCTTCAGGCCGCTGCGGCTGTTGCGCGTGCTGTAGAGATTGCGGGCGGCGCTGGTCACCACCAGGCTACGGATGGAGTTGAAGCCCAGCATGACGATGGCTTCGGTCAGGGTCTTGATCTTCCGGCTGCAACTGTACATGGCGCTGTTGGCGATTTTCAGGATACGCGCGGTCATGGCCTGGTCATCGGCGATGACCTGCTGCAGCATCTGGGCGGACGTGTTGGGATCGGACGACAGCTCCAGGACCTTGCTGGCGACTTCGGGCATCGCCGGGAGGTCCCGGGTGGACATAATGATCTTTTGTAGCTGTGTTTGGGTCTGACCCGCGTCGGCATTCTCAGGCCGAAGAGGCGGACCCGCCACCGTTGTGCTCATCGTCTCTCCTGAGGCGGCGGGCCGTGTTCGGACCGGAGTCCGGGCCACCGACTATTGTCCTGTACGGCCTCTGGTCAGCCGCTTGTCGTCTTGTAGAGATATTCGACTCCGAAATCCTCGGCCTTTAGTGTGGAAAACTCCGTATCCGGCATTTCCAGATTTAGTTGACGACGCATATCCTCCAGGGAGTCGGCCACCCGACCGAGGCGATCTGCCAGGGCCTGGATCTCCGGTCCGTTGGTCCTCCGAGCCGCCGTTTCCGTCGGACCGGTGAAGCTGCCGGCGGTGTAGCCCGTTTCGGTGGTCCGTACGGTTTCCGCCGGGGCCGTTGGCGGGGTGGCCCTTTTGCGCAGCTTCAGGCCGGCGGGTCTTGGCAGGGCGGGCGCGTGCAGACGCCAACGGCGCAACTGGGAGCCGATGGCCACCACCAGCAGGGTGGTGCCCAAGGCCACGGCCGCGGCTGCGGCGTAGAAGACGGGGCCCAGGTCCGGGATACGGTGGAAGATGATGTCCGCGTTCACGTGGGGTCTCCTTCGGTCGGTCGGATCATGCTCGCATATCGATCAGGCTGCCCAGATCCTCGTCTTCTTCAGCGGTTTTGGGGTCATTTTCGGAATCGGTGGTGAAACGTCCAGCCGGTCGGCGCTGCTGCAGCTTCCGGCGCCGCCGCCGCCGGCGTTCCCGGCGTCGGTCCTCGTCGGGATCGATTTTGCTGTCCGCGGTCTTCTCCGTTTCCTTGACCCGCTGGGTCTTCAGGGACTCGTCCTTGGACTGTTGCTCCTGAAACCCGGTGGCGGGCTGCGTCGCCTGCTGGGCGCGGGCCTGGGTCTTGGCCACAGTCCCCATCTGGGCCAGCTGGGTGGGCATGGAAACACCGTCGCCTGCCACGTTCTTTTCCTTTCCCTAGGCCGCGCGGGCGGCTCTTCCGATCATCATCCGGCTCAGGCGCCGGGCCACTGGCCGGTGGCGGCCAGGTAGCCCAGATAGCTGCAGATCTGGAAGATGGAGAACGCGGCCATGATGTTGACCGGTTCCAGCTTCTCTTCTTCCACGGCGCAGACCGTCCGGGGATGGGCTGGAGATTTCTTCTGCTTGTTCTGGATGCGCTTGGTGATCTGGCCGATGCTGCTTTTGCCCTCATGGCGCTGGATCTTGCCCTTGAGACGCAAGATGGCCTTGGTGTGGATCTGGCAGACGCGGCTTTCGGTCACGTCCAGGATCTCGCCGATTTCCTTGAGGGTCAGCTCCTCGTAGTAGTACAGGACCAGAACCAGCTGCTCCTTATCCGGCAGTTCGTTCATGCGCTGGCCGATGAGTTCCTTCATCTCCTGTTGGGCCAGCACCTGCTCCACATCTTCGGTGCGGGGGTCGGCCAGAAGTTCTCCCAGGCTACTGCCCTGTTCGCTGTCATCGCTGCGGTTGTCCGCGTCCAGGGACATGATCGTGGCGATGCTCACCTCTCCCACCAGACCGTCCAGATCCTGCACGTCGATCCCCAGGTGGTCGGCCACCTCCGCGTCGGTGGCGTGGCGCCCCAACTGGCCTTCCAGGTGGCTGTAGGCCTCCTCCAGTTGCTTGGCCTTGCGGCGCAGGCTACGGGGGAACCAGTCCTGGCTGCGCAGCTCGTCCAGGATGGAGCCCCGGATACGCGGGATGGCGTAGGTTTCGAACTTGATGCCCCGGTCGGGATCGAAATTGTCGATGGCCTGGATCAATCCCAGCAGACCGGCACTGATCAGATCGTTGAATTCCACGTAATGGGGAAGGCCTATGGCCATGCGACCGGCCACGTATTTGACGATCCGGGCATAGATATCGACCAGTTCCTGCCGGGATTCCTCACGCCTGCTGCCCTGCAGGTTCTCCCAGACCTCTTGATGGGCAATGAGTGTGCTTTCCGCCATTGTACGGCCTTTCTGAAGGTTGGTTGACAACCTGGTATAGCAGTATCCGTGCCATCGCCTTCATGAACCATCCGGTTAGAAGGCGGCTTCTCATGTTTCCGTCTTGACGGTCTCTGCGGACTTGTCGGCTTCATTGGCCGGAGCTTCGGTCTGCTCGAAATACGGGATGATCATCATCAGCATGGCCAGCACAGCCCCCAGGAAGAAAAAGCCCAGGTAGCTGAGCACGACCCGCTTAAGGGTGCTGAGCAGCCCCCAATCCTGCCAGATCCCGGCCCCCAGGGTGATGACGGCTGCCAGCAAGGCGATGGTGTTGACGATCCTCTGCATCTTCTAGCCTTCTTCGCGCGCCTGCTGTTCCCGGTAGCTGTTTCCCAGGGGCTGTCCCAGGATGAAGTCCAGCAGGGCGCCGCTCGCGGCGATCTCCAGATTCCCGTCCCAACCCACCAGGCTCAGGGGCAGCGGGATGCGGTCCACGTATTCCAGAACCTTGCCGGGGCGGCGGGTGGCCTCCAACCCCGTCAGGGCCAGCCAATCGCAATTCCAGTTCCGCGCCGCTTCGGACAGGACATCCATGTCGGCCGGGTCGTAAAAGGACGGCACAACCATGTGACGATGGAAGGTGGTGTTCCCGCGGGCGGCATGACGCTCAGCACCAGGGTGCGGCGGCCCATTTTCCGGAGCCGGGCGGCGGCGTTGAGGATCAGCTCGAAGGAGTCCGCGGAACGGGGTCCCAGGAAGGCGTGGCAGCCGTAAAAGCCGTCCCATTCGCAGTTGCTGGCCTTCAGGTTCTCCGCCAGCCAGACCAGGGCACCGGCCCGGTTGTCCGGACGCTGGCCGGTTTCGCTCAGGAAGCGCGTCAGAAGTTTCTGGACGGTGTGCTCGCTGGTGCCCGCGTCCAGGAAGCTCTGGGCCAGGGGGTTGTTCGCCAGCATGCCGCCGATGCCGTCCCGCCGGGTGAACTCTTCGGCGATCTCCGCCACCAGGTTTTCGATACGCGCCACTTCGGTCAGGAGCTGGTCGGCCGTCAGGGAGGAATCCCGCCCAGGAACCGTGGAGTTAATGGCCCGCGGGCTCATGGCGCCCGGTGCCTGGACGGTGACCTCCACGAACTTCTCGTGGCCCAACCCGTGAGGCTGCCGCCGGGTGACGGTGCGGCTGCCCAGGATCACGGCATCCTCCCCGTAGGTCTGCTTGACCAGCTTGTAGGCCCCTTTGAGGGTTGGGGCGGTGACCACCGGGTTTTGATCAGCCGGCGGCCTGTTTCTGTTGCGCGAATCCATGGGTCACCACCGTTCCAGCCGACTGGACGCTCACCGTGGGAGAAACCTCGGTGTAGCCCATGACGGCCAAGTTGGGGTAGGTCGGCTCGATGAGTTGCTTGACGAAAAGACGGATGGGCGTGGGCACCAGCAGCACGGGCGGCGGCCCGCTGGAATAGGCGGTCCGCAGAACCCCCTCCATGTTGCCCAGGAAGGCGCGGGTGAAGGCCGGGTCCAGGACCACGCCGCCGGCGCGATCGCTTTCCCGCCCGGCCTGCAGCAGGGTCTGCTCCACCTCCGGGTGCAGGCTGATGGCATGCAGGCGGTTCTCGCCGTCGGCGAAGAGGGCGGTGATGCTGCGCCCCAGGGCCTCGCGCACCTTGCCCGTCAGGTAGTCGTTCCCCAGGCCGCTGCCCGTGTGGTTGGCCAGGGTTTCCAGGATGGTGATGATGTCCTTCACCGGAATGCGTTCGTGCAGCAGGTTCATCAATACGTTGTGCAGAGTGTTGACGGGCACCTTGTCGGGAATCAGATCCTCCACCAGGGCGGGCGCGTACTCGCGGATGGACTCGCACATGTCTTTGACGTCCTGGCGGCTGAGCAACTCGTCACTGTGGCTGCGGATCAGTTCGCTCAGGTGGGTGGCCAGGACGGCCGCGGGTTCCACGACGGTGAAACCTTCCACCTCGGCCTCGGCCTTCTTCTCCGGATCGATCCACAGGGCCGGCAGGTTGAAGGCCGGTTCGGTGGTCGCCGTGCCCTCGATGTGGCCCGTGTCCGGACGGGTGCTCATGGCCAGCAGACGGTTGGGGAAAAGCTCGCTGCGGGCGATCTCCACGCCCTTGAGTTTGATCACGTAGTTGTGGGCGCCAAGCTGCAGGTTGTCCCGCACCCGGATGGGGTGGATGAAGATGCCCAGCTCGCTGCCCACCTGGCGCCGGATGTTGCTGATCCGCGTCAAGAGGTCGCCGCCGCGCTTGCCGTCCACCAAGGGGATCAGACCGTAGCCGATCTCCAGTTCCATCCGGTCCAGGATGAACAGCTCCTCGCCGCGCAGGCCCTGGGGCTCTTCCTCCTCCTGGGTGGCTTGGGCCTCCGCTTCGGCGGCGCGGGCCTCGTTGTCATCGTACTGCTCGACGCGGTTGCCCATGATGAAGCCGGCGCCGGCGGTCGCCGCGGCGAAGACCAGGAAGGGGATGGTGGGCAACCCGGGGATCATGGCGAAGATGGTCATGGCGCCCGATGCCAGGTACAGGGCCTTGCGCTGCCGGAAGATCTGCAGGGTCAGGGTCTGGCCCAGGTTCAGGCTGCTGCTGCTGCGGGTCACCACCAGGCCCGCGGCGGTGCTGACCAGCAGGGACGGGATCTGGCTGACCAGGCCATCGCCCACGGTCAGCACGGTGAAGCGGCTGAGGGCTTCGCCTGCGGGCATGCCCATCTGCACCATGCCGATGATGAAGCCGGCCGCGATGTTGACCACGGTGATCAGGATGCCGGCGATGGCGTCGCCCTTGACGAATTTGCTGGCACCGTCCATGGCGCCGAAGAATTCCGCTTCCTGGGCGATTTCGGCACGGCGGGCCTTGGCCTGGGCTTCGTTGATGAGCCCGGCGTTCAGGTCCGCGTCGATGGCCATCTGCTTGCCGGGCATGGCGTCCAGGGTGAAGCGGGCCGCCACCTCGGCGATGCGCCCGCTGCCCTTGGTGATGACCATGAAGTTGATGATCACCAGGATGATGAAGACGATGACGCCGATCAGGTAGTTCCCGCCGACAACAAAATCCCCAAAGCTGTCAATTACCTGACCGGCGGTGCCCGTGCTGAGGATCAGGCGCGTGCTGGCCACGTTCAAGGACAGCCGGGTCAACGTCAAAATCAGAAGCAGGCTGGGAAAGCTGTTGAAGTGCAGGGGCTCTTTCAGGTAAAGCGATACCAGAAGGACAGTTATGGAGAAACTGATGCTGAAGGTGAGCATCAGATCCAGCAGGGCCGGCGGCACCGGAATCACCAGCAGGCCCAGGATGACCATCACAGCCACCGCGCTCAGCACGTTGCTGTTGGCCAGAACCAGATCCCTGTCGATGACGTTTTCTTGTGCCAAAATGCCCTCTCCGGCGTTTTATCAGCTCTTTTTCAGGCGATAGATGTAGGCCAGGACCTCGGCCACGGCCTGGAACAGGGATTCGGGAATCCACTGCCCCACCTCGACCTGCCGATACAAGGAGCGTGCCAGCGGTTTGTTCTCGATGATGGGAACCCGGCTCTTGCGGGCGATCTTCTTGATGGTCTGGGCCAGATTGTCCTGCCCCTTGGCCACCACCATGGGTGCCGGCTGACCCGCCACATACTTCAGGGCCACGGCAAAGTGAGTCGGGTTGGTGATGACGACATCGGCGGTGGGCACATCGGCCAGCATGCGCTTGCGGGCCATCTCGAACTGCTGGCTCTTGATCCTGGCCTTGATCTGCGGATCACCCTCCACGTCCTTGTTCTCCTGCTTGATCTCCTGCTTGCTCATCTTGATTTCTTCTTCGTGCCGATGCTTGGTCCAGAACCAGTCGATGATCGCCAGCAGAGAGGTGAAGGCCAGCAGGACGGCCATCAGCTTGATGAAGCTCATCTTGCCGATGCTGATGATGGCCTGCAGGGGCAGCAGGCAGAGGCTGTTGAGATCCGCCACCAAGTGTCGGAGCACGCCCCAGGCCAGAAGACAGATAATTGTGACTTTTATAATGTTCTTTATGAGATTAACATACATGTCTTTCTTGAAGTATTTTTTGAATCCGCTGAGGGGGTTCAGCTTCTCCAGTTTGAACTGCAGGGATTCGGGCGTGAACTTGAACCCTACCTGCAGGATGTTGGCCCCGATCCCGGAGACGAAGACCCCGGCCAGCAGGGGAGCCAGCGCCGTCAACAGGGTGCCGATGTTGAAGCGCAGGATGCCCTGCAGGGCGTATTCGTTGGTGGTGTTCAGGATGTGGCCCTGGCTGAAGATGTAGGCGGCGTGCCGCCCCAGCACCCGGGCGAAATGGCCGGAGGACATGACCAGGATGGTCATGCCCACGATCAGCAGAATGGCCCCGTTGACTTCCTCGGATTTGGCCACCTGGCCCTGTTTGCGCGCGTCTTCCCGCCGTTTACCTGTCGCTTTTTCTGTTTTCTCGCCCGCGGAGTCGTCGGCCATTTTCCCTCACCTCCTCAGGTAGGCCCCGGTGGGCTCAACTCAGGGCCACCAGAACCCGGCTCAGCTGGTCGGGCAGCCCGTTCATCAGGTTGACGGCCACCTGTCGGAAGAAGACCAGAGACACGCCGAAGGTGATCAGCCCCACGGCGATCTTGACGGGGAAGCCCACGGCCAGGACGTTGATCTGGGGTACGGTCTTGACGATGACCCCCATGGAGGCGCTGACCAGCAGCAACACCACCACCACCGGCGAGGCGATGCGCAACCCCAGTTCGAAGACGGTTCCGAATTCCTTCAGCAGGAACCAGGAACCGGCGGCGGGATCCAGAGGCGCGAAGGGCGGAACCATGACACAGCACTGGAACATGATCTGGACCAGGGTCTGGTGGGCCCCGGTGACGAAGAACAGCAGCACCGCCAGGATGTAGTACAGCTGGGAGATGATGGAGACCTGGCTCTGGGTCATGGGATCGAAGGCGTTCACGATGGCGAAGCCGATCTGCATGCCGGCCACGGATCCGGCGTATTTCACGGCCGTGAAAATCAGATTCACCGTGAAACCCAGCAGGGTCCCGATGACCAGGCTGCGAACGGCTTCCAGGACCAGCCCCGGCCAGCTCAGGTCCAGCGTGCCGGCCGGGATGGCCGCCACCACCGCCGGTGTCAGGATGGACGCGAAACAGATGGCCAGGGCCACCCGCCACAGGGCCGGCACGCTGCGCAGATCCAACAGGGGCAGCGTGGCCGCCAGCACCCCGAAGCGCACCGCCAAGGCCCCTCCCACGGCCAGCAAGCCCATGTCCAGCTGGAAGAGCATCACATGGCCGCGATGCGGTTGAACATCTCGGTGGCGAAGCCCGTCAGCTGGCTGATGGCCCAGGGCAGGGTCAGGATCAGGATGGCGAAGACGGTCAGGATCTTGGGCACGAAGGTCATCGTCATCTCGTTGATCTGGGTGGCGGCCTGGAAAATGGAGATGGTCAGACCGACCAGCATGCCGCCGAGCAGCATGGGGCCGGCCACGAAGATCACCGTGCGCATGGCGTACTGACCGATTTCGATGACGGCTTCGGGAGTCATGAATCCACCTTTACTGGAAGGCCTGGACCAGGGAGCGGACCACCAGGAACCACCCGTCGACCAGGACGAAAAGCAACAACTTGAAGGGCAGACTGATCAGCACCGGCGGCAGCATCATCATGCCCATGGACATCAGCACCGAGGCGACCACCATGTCGATGATCAGGAAGGGGATGAA
>PDWJ01003533.1_pt1 | contig 14815 bp, 7 predicted proteins | sample 1430881 | NCBI WGS metagenome assembly PDWJ01 (sample SAMN01162460, study PRJNA174530) | Oral metagenome, whole genome shotgun sequencing project. | biome: Marine environment; feature: Marine mammal; material: Swab sample of the gingival sulcus; isolation source: swab sample of gingival sulcus... | reverse complement strand
GTTTGGGGTGGAACTAGTCCGAAAGGGTTTGATTGTTCTGGTTTTTTATATTACGTTTATAAAAAATTCAATTTAAAGGTTTCTAGATCAAGTGCAGGATATGCCAATTTGGGAAAAGAAATCAAAAAAGAAGAAGTTAAGCCTGCAGATATTATGGTGTTTACAGGAACAGATTCTTCTATAAAAAAACCAGGTCATGTCGGAATGGTTATTCAAAATGATAATGGAATAATAAAGTTTATCCATGCTTCTTCTTCAAAAAAACATTTTGGGGTAACCGTAACTACATTTAATAATAGTGGATACGTCAAACGATTTTTAAAAACCATAACAATTTTTAATTCATGAAAAAAGTTTTTGTAATACTCGGTTTATTGTCATTTTCAATATCATGCGAACAAAGTGGGCAAAAATATGAGGTTGAGATTGGGGCTAACCTTAAAACAGATGAAGAAATAACTTGTAATTGTGATGAGCTTGAAAAGAATGACCAAAATCTATTCGAGTTTAATGGTGATTTATTTACAGGTTTGTGCGAACAATCGTATCCAAATTCTGATGAAAAATATATGACCAAACAATTTTTAGAAGGGAAAGTTCATGGTTCCATTTTTTATTACAGTCAAAGCGGAGAAGTGATTTTAGAAGAAGAATATGTTGGGGGAGATAAAGTAGGAGAGAAAGGGGAGATTCTTCAAGTAAATTGTAAAGCACTAACTAAAAAAGAGGTGGACGGACAAAACTTATTTTTTTATAATGACAAGCTATTTACGGGGTCATGTAAAGACTTTTATCCCAATAGTGAGCAAACGTATGTAGAAACCTATTATAAAGATGGAATGTTAGATGGTTTTTCAACTTATTTTAATAAGGACGGCTCAGTCTTAATTATGCAAAAATTTGAGAAAAATATATTGGTCAAGGAGTATGCAACTTCAATGATTGAGGAATAAAAAAAGCCGTTCAAATTTAATCTGAACGGCTTTTTTTTGTTTTGGTTTTTTATTGTTTTATAATTTGTTTGGTCACTTGTCCAGAATCAGAATTGATGACCATAAAGTAAGAACCACTTGGTAAAAACGCTAAATTAATTTCGTGCTTATTTTGCTTAATATTACCTTGATTTAGAATTAGTTTTCCAGTGAAATCATAAATAAATACTTCATTAATATTATGGTCTAATTCAATAGTGACTACGTTTACAGTTGGGTTTGGATAAATGTTAACGTTTAGCTCCGTTATTTCATTAACACTAACATCAATAATTTCAATTGAGCCACCACCTCCAGTTCCTGAAGCCGCACCAGTTGTATCAGAAGAACAACCATTCAAATCTGTATAGATAATTGAATAAATTCCGTTGTCATAAGCAGTATAAATAAGAGTGTCATCAGTTTCACCGGTTAGAATATTGCCATCAAGATACCATTGGATTCCGGTGTCAACATCAGAAATCAAATAAATACTGTCCTGAGTAACTGTTGGTGAGTTTGGTAATGCGTTTACACTTATGGTCACTTGATCAGTCCCTACACATCCATTAGCATCTGTTCCTGTAACCATATAAGTTGTTTGCGTAGTTGGTGTAGCCCAAACATTTGATCCAATTAATTGAGACAATGTAGTATTAAATTGCCATGAATAAGTACTTGCACCAGAGGCAGCCAATTCAATTGAATCTCCTTCGCAAACAGCAGCATCTATTCCAGCATCAACTGTTGGTGGTAGGTAAACATCAATAAATACAGTATCTGAATTTTGACAACCATTAGCATCTGTTCCTGTTACAATATAATTTTCACCAACCGTTGGCGTAACTGTTGGGTTGGAAACATTTGAAGGGGTTAAACTGGATGTAGAGTTCCATATATAAGAAACAGCTCCTGTTGCATTTAACTGCATGGAACCATTTTGACAAATCCCAGAATCTGGTCCAGCATTTACAGATGGAGGCATGTTGACATTAACCGTTACCGTATCATTGTTTGAACAGCCGTTTATATCCGTTCCTGTTAATATATAATCTGTAGTTGTTGTTGGATCGGCCCAAGGGTTTGAAGAGTTTAAGTCAGATAAAGTTGGTGAGCTCTCCCAAAGATAAGTCAATGCACCAGTTGCAAAAATATGAACCGAATCGCTTTGACACATAGTTTGATCTACACCGGCACTAACATTTGGTAAACTATTGGTTGAAATGGTAACAGAATCTCTCACAGTACATCCGTTTCCATCAGTCCCAGTTACCAAATATTTAGTTTGTGAAGTTGGGTAGGCCCATGGGGTTGAAATATTTGTAGATGATAGGGTAGAGTTAGCATCCCAAACGTAAGTTGATGCGCCAGAGGCACTCAATTGAGTCGAGTCTCCAACGCAAATTGTAGTTGGACTTCCTGCATCTACCGTAGGAGAAGTGTATAAGCTTATGGTAACCTGATCGGTATTTTGACATCCATTTCCATCTGTTCCTGTAACGGTATAAGTTGTTGCAGCTGTAGGGGAAGCGATTGGATTGGCAATTAATAACTGAGATAATGTTGGGTCGACATCCCATTGGTAAGTTGATGCGCCAGAGGCATTTAATTGAGCTGTATTTTCAGGACAAATGGTTTGATCTGTTCCTGCATTTACAGTTGGTAGCGAATAATTTGTTACAGATTGATTGGCTGAAGCTTGGCATCCATTAGAATCAGTAATAGTTACTGTGTAAGTTCCTGTGGTGTAAACTGTTGTTAAGCTATCAGTTCCTCCATTACTCCAAGAATAAGCAGAATAAGAATCAGTGTAAAGGGTTACAGAGTCGCCGATACAAAATGATAAAGGCGTATCGTAATAAATTGAAGGTGTTGGAATACTATTAACCGTTACGGTTACGGTATCATAATCTACGCATCCTGATCCACTCGTACTGCTAACGGCGTAAGTTGATGTAACAGATGGAGAGGCAATTGGATTTGCACAATTGGTACAACTAAAATTGGCCCCTGTTATGGGGTCACCACTAACTAAGGACCAAACAAAATTTGACCCTGTAGAGGTTGCCACTAATTGAACGGATTGACCAAGACAAATTGCCGTATCATTTGGTGCAATAGTCTCTAGCTGGCAATATTTTATTGTACTATAATCTAAGTTTGTGGTTCCACCATTACTTGTACCCGAAACGTAAATATTGTCTCCTGCATCTACTTTCATTCGCGCAGCCTTGTCACTGTTTGAAGCCGGACCATCAAATCTGGTCGACCAAATTTGATCTCCATTTGATTCGTCATATTTTATGGTGAAATAGTCGTTGTTTGAACTGGAGACATAACTATATCCTGTAACGTATATTCCAGAAATTGGAGATAGTTCAATATCTGTTGCTTCATCTAATCCTAAACCAGTTGTCGAGTAGGATTTAGTCCAAAGCTCTGTTCCAGTAGGGCCATATTTAATCGTCATGAAATCTTCAGCAGTCGCAGAGGATTTAATTTTTCCGGTTACATAGCAGTTTCCAGAACCATCAACCGTAACAGCATTAATTTTATCATTGTTCCCATCATCACCTGAATACATGTTTTTCCATTGTAAAACACCTGAAGTGTTAATTTTCATGGCTAAATAATCATCTTTTTGGGCCGTATTTACAAATCCTTGACCTACAATATAAATATTCCCAGAAGCATCTAACGTCATGGCGTTTGGTTTGTCAATCCCACTAAAACCAGAGTCTTCATATAACGTCCATGTCGGTCCAGCACTTAAATCTGCCGGATATTTCATAATTCTAAAATCGAAATAAGTTGAGGTGGATGCAAATTCACGGGTTCCCCCTACATAAACATTTCCAGATGCATCTACTTCAACAAAAAGCCCTTCATCCGAAACACTCCCTCCATTTGAATCAAAACTCATTAAAGTACCACCTGATGAATATCTCATGGTAATATAATCTAAATCTGTTGCGGAAAAATTATAATTTCCAGCAATGTAAATTTCATTAGCGGCATTTACCGCCACATCATTTCCAATATCATAAAAATCTGAACCGGCATAAGTGGTTGCCCAAGTTTGAGCACCTGTCGTTCCGTTGATCTTTAAAACGAAAATGTCCCAATCCGTTGACGTACCAGATGTGTTTTTTCTAGCACCTGTTACAATAACATCTCCATTGTTATCTAATGTGAGTGCAGAGGCTTGATCTAATCCAGTTCCTCCATAGGTGTTGACCCATAATTGGTTTCCATTGTTATCGTACTTGATAGTGACAACATCATAATCTGATCCATTAAATGAACTACCAGTAACATAGGTGTTACCTGAGCCATCCAATTCAAAATCTTCTGCTTGATCAACATTACTTACATTGTTGTATCTTGATTCCCACTGAATGTTAATTTGAGCGGAAAGCGTTGAACCAAAAAATATTCCAAGAAATAATAAGAGAGTAGATATTTTTATCATATTCGGCTTTTATTTTTTTACATTAAAAATCAAAAATAAGTTATTTTAGGTTAATCACCAAAAAAAGACGATAACATTTTTATTTTCATAGATAAACTGAAATTAAATTTTCTTTTTAATAAAAAAAAGTTTATTTTCGTCAATTAGAATTCAATAAAAATCCATTTTATGAAGAAATTATTACTTAGTTTAATTGTTTTTCTTGTTTCATTTTTATCCCATGCAACCCACATTGTTGGAGGAGAAATTACTTATGAACATTTAGGAGGAGCTTCATATAAGTTAACTGTAAATTTGTATAGAGATTGTGACCCAGCAAGTGTCGACTTTCCGGCAAATGCAATTATTAGAGCTGATCAAGGAAACGGAACCTTTTTTGGTGATTTTTCTTTGCCAATGTTGTCTAGAGATACGCTTAATCCACCATTAGATACTTGCGCAATTGACCCAGGAATTTGCGTAGAGGAAGCTATTTATTCCAAAATTGTAAATTTACCTCCAGGTGCAGATGGGTATCACTTATATTCTCAATATTGTTGTAGAAACGGAAGTATTTTAAATATTCAAAATCCATTAAATGTTTTCGAAACTTTTTACGCGTATGTACCAGATAATAATATTTACTTAACTAATTCGAGTCCTGTTATTTCAAACTTTCCACCAGTTTTTGTTTGTAATCAGCAAGATTTAAGTTTAGATTTTGGAGCAACGGATTCGGATGGAGATTCTTTGGTTTATTCTTTTTACTCTCCTCACAACGGAGATAATGGCTCGGCAACGTATTATTCTGGTATTTCTTATTCAGGAACTGTTCCTTTGGGTAACTGGCAAAGTACAGATGTGGTTTGGAACCCTGGTTATTCTGCAACAAGTCCACTAGATAATATGGGAGGACCTGGGTTAAACATAAATTCTCAAACTGGTTTTATGACGGGGTCACCGGTAGCTACTGGTCAATACGTTGTAGGGGTTCAGGTAGATGAATACAGAAATGGTGTTTTAATAGGAAGAATTACGAGAGATTTTCAGTTCAATGTTGTAAACTGTCCACCACCTCAAGAAGCGGGAATTGGTCCAATGAATGGTTGTGCTGGTACTTCAATTCAAATGAACAATGCATCAGGAGCTGGAGCCAATGGATTTGTTTGGGATTTTGGTGATGGCTCACCAACATCAACAGCTTTTGAACCTACACATACATACCCAGGATTGGGAACTTATCCGGTTGTTTTAACCGCACAGGCTGGAACGGCATGTGCTGATACGGCTTATTATACGCTTATTGTTTCAGGAATGACGCCAGCTAATTCTTTCCCTGACACAGTTTGTGTGGGGGAGTCTTTTACGGCTACAGATGCCACAACTACGTTGACTGGAAATGTGAATGGTTGGGAATGGGATTTTGGTGATGGGAATACAGATAATGTTCAAAATCCAACACATGCTTATACGGCTGCTGGAGATTATAATATTCAAATGATTGTGCATTCTGATCAAGGGTGTACAGATACTTTAACTAAGCCCATTCATGTTAGAACACCGCCTCAAGCAGGCATCACTCCATTACCAGGGTGTAATGGGTTGACCGTAAATTTAACTTCAAATTCAGATCCAAATGCTTCTGGTTTTTGGTGGAGTTTTGGAACTGGTTTTCCAGCGGATACTGCGGATACTCAAGATGCAACCTTTACTTATGGTTCTTTTTCAACCTATAATGTCATGTTTGTAACTCAGCACAATACCGCTTGTGCAGATACGGCTACTTATAGTTTAATGCTCACTGAGTTTGTTCCTGATTTCGATATGGTGGATACCATGTGTGTCAATACATTGATTAATTTTACAGACCAAACAACTGTATCCAATGGAAATGTTAACAGTTGGAGTTGGGATTTTGGAGATGCAGGAAATTCGACTTCACAAAACCCTCAACACGGTTACTCAACACCTGGAGATTATAATGTTCAATTGACAGTTGGGTCAGATTTAGGGTGTACAGGGTCGATTACCAAACCAATTCATATCAAAAATGCACCAGTAATTCAAATTGGATCGGTTGATGCTTGTAGTGGTTTGGATATTACTTTTTCAAACTTAAGTGACCCTTCAGCAAACAATTTTCATTGGGAGTTTGGAACAGGAAATCCTGCGGATACCAGTAACCTGTTTGAACCAACTTTTACTTACCCATCATTTGGAACCTATACCGTAACCTTATATGGGCAATATGGAACGGGTTGTCAATCTTCTGATACATACGTTTTAAATATTTCGGAGTTAACTGCTGATTTTACTATGCAAGATTCGGTATGTGCCAATACTTCAGTTATTTTTACTGATAATTCGGTAGCAGCAGCCACTTTAACGAATTGGGAATGGGATTTTGGGGATTCGGGAACTTCTTTGAATCAAAATGAATCACATGTCTACACTTCAGGGGGAGACTATAATGTGCAACTAGTTGTAACAACTTCAGTTGGCTGTACCGACACGATAATTAAACCTTTATATGTTCAAGGTGAAGTTACAGTGAATTCAGGGGCAGATACTGCAGTATGTGTGGCCTCTCCTTCATTACAATTAAATGGACAAATTAATAATGCGTTTGGTGGTGTTTGGTCAAGTTCAGGTTCAGGGGCGTTTACGCTTAGTAATACGCAATTGAATGCAACTTATAATCCAAGTTTAGCAGATATTAATAATGGTCAGGTTGAATTATATTTGGAATCGACAGGTAATGGTCATTGTTCTGCTACAAGAGATACTATTGTTGTGACTTATTTGGCAGACCCGACTGTAGATGCAGGATTAGATATTCAAGTTTGTGAAGATTCTCTTTTCCAAGAAATATTTGGTTATGCTGAGAATGTGGTGGGTACAATTTGGACGACAAATGGTACGGGAACGTTTGGTGATGATGCTAGCGATACTACATTTTATACGCCTTCTGGTGCTGACGTTGCAGCGGATTCGGTAATGTTGTATTTAACCACCCAAAATAATTCTGGGTGTCCTAATGCTTCAGATTCATTAACTATTTATTTTAACCCGGCGCCAACAGTAAATGTAACAGGAACTGATACCACTTGTGCAGGCTATGACGTAGTTCTTAATTCCAATTCGACAACAAATAATGGTTGGTGGGAAATACTTAATGGTGGTGATGGTACTTTTTCACCAGACACAGCTGCTACAACTGTTTTTGTTAATGGTCCAAACGATTTGTTAAACGGAAGTGTTGATATTGTTTTTCATTCACTCGATAACGGAGGTTGTAAAGTTGTAAATGACACGACTCATATTGAATTGATCCCGTCTCCAGTTGTTGATTTTTCGACAACAGAAGTTTGTCAAAATGATCAAAATGTTTTCACGGATTTGTCGACTAGTGTAGAGCCAATAACCGGTTGGGAGTGGACCTTTGAAACTGGTCAAACTTCAAATGTTCAAAATCCTAATTATACTTTTTCACAAGCCGGAACTTTTGACGTGATGCTAGTTGTAACCTCTTTAAATGGTTGTATGGATACAATGGTAAAACCAGTAGATGTTCATTATTTACCAAATGTGAGCTTTTTGATTCCTGAGCCATGTTTGTATGGTGCTACTTTTGTTGATTCATCCACAGTTCAAGATACAACGATTGCAAGTTGGAGTTGGAATTTTGGTGATGGCGCAACTTCATCTGAGCAAAACCCACTTCACCAATATTCAACCGCAGGAAATTATGCGATAACTTTGACGGTGGTATCGAACTTTGGATGTTCAAATTTCTTAACGCAGAATCAAGAAATTTTCCCTGCACCAGTTGCTGATTTTTCTAATGACCCAGAATATGCTGAGGTTTATGAAGATATTACCTTTACAGATTTATCCACTTCTTCAAATTCTACAGTTGTAAATTGGCATTGGGATTTTGACTTTAATGGAGATACTTCAATTGTGCAAAATCCGGTTTACGCTTATGATGATGCGGGTGGTTTTGATGTGCAACTTATTGTGATTGACAATGAAGGCTGTAGAGATACCATTGTTAAAGTGGTAAATGTATTGTATGGGCCAGATGTACCAACTGCATTCTCTCCAAACGGAGATGGTAATAATGATTATGCCATGGTTTTAGGTGGTGTTTTTGAAACCATCACTTTTACCATTTACAATAACTGGGGAGAAATTATTTATCAAACAACAGATATAAATGCTTTAGGTTGGGACGGTACTTATAAAGGCAAAGAACAACCAATGGGGGTATATGTCTATAAAGCCCAAGTTAAAACGGCAGATGGTCAAGAATATGAAATTTCTGGTGATATCACCTTAATAAGATAAGCGCTTGATCAGATTTATTATTATGAAAAACCTGAATATGAATAAAAGAATTAAAAGGATTTTGGCCGTTGTTCTGTTGCTTTCAACAAATGGCTACGCTCAAGATTTTCACTTATCTCAATATGATGCGGCTCCACTAAATATTAACCCAGCACTAACGGGTGCATTTATGGGGGAATATCGAATTCATGGTCATTACCGAAATCAATGGATGGCGGTAGCCACTAAACCTTTTACAACTGGTTTGGTATCTTTTGATATGAATAAAGGTCAGTGGGGATTTGGTGGACAAGTTGCTAACTTTAGAGCAGGAATTGGAGGATACAATGTGGCTCAAGTCATGGTTTCAAGTGCATATAAAGTGCGGTTAGGTGAATCCAAAAATCATTTATTATCTTTTGGAGTGCAGGCAGGGGCTTTCCAAAAAAGTGTAAATGAATCGAGTTTAACTTTTGCCAGCCAATATGTTAAATCTAATGGGGGAGAGTTTGATCAAACCTTATCGAGTGGAGAGAATTTTACAAATACAGGATTTTTTAATTTAGATGTAGTGGGTGGTTTGATGTATACTTATGGGAAATTTAATTCAAAATTTAATCCATTTGTAGGAGCTACATTTTACCATTTAAACATGCCTAAAGAATCCTTTTTAGGTCAAGTCAATAAATTACCAATTCGCTCTCAAATGCAAGTTGGTGCCAGATGGGCAATTAATGAAAAATGGACTTTAACTCCAAAGGTTTATTTTCAATACCAAGAAAAAGCTGAAGAATTAACTTTTGGAATTTTGGGACAATATTATATGAAGTCACCTGATTTTTTCTTATTATTTGGAGGAACCTATCGAGATGATAATGATGCTGTTGTTCTTGAAATTGGTGGTAAGTATGCTAACTTTATTGGAAGAATCAGTTATGATATCAATATTTCTACTTTAAGTACGGTAACTAATGGTAGAGGGGCTTCTGAAATGTCTCTAACTTATGTGTTTAGTAAACCAGAACCACATCCATTACCAACTTGTCCAAAATTATAACCCAGAAATTTTTGAAAATGAAAAAAGTATTATTTTTATTAATTACAATTTTAACCTTTACTGCGTCATTTGGGCAGTCTAATCGAAAATTAGAACAGGAAGGTGATATGGCCATGCAAAATGGGTTATATTCTTATGCGGTGCATTATTATTCATTTATTTTATTTAAAATAGATGAGTCAGATGAAGCCATGTATTATGCTTATGATGTAACCACAAATTACAAAAAACCAGAAAAAAATGAGGAGGGAGCAATTAAGCCCCCTACAGATAACCCTTCTGAAAAAGAAATTAGAATAACACATAAACTTGCTGAAGCTTATCTGAAGGCGAATGACTATGCCAATGCTGAAATTTGGTTTGAGGCCGCCAATCAAAATCCACTAGAAACCTTTCCTTATTCACGCTATTTTTATGGTTTAACTTTAATGAAAAATTACAAGTATGATGAAGCCATTGCTCAGTTCGAACAATTCAAAAAAGAAAACAAAAATCCAGATAACAAATTTTATAAATTATCGGACGCAAAAATTGTAAATTGTGAATTTGCAAAGAATAAGGAAAATCTTAATAAAGATCTTTACATTACTAATTTAGATTCTGTGGTAAATGTTGGGTCTACGAGTTTTGGTTTGCAATTTTTTTCAGATGATTACATGATTTTTTCTGCTGCCAAACCAGATTCAGGAATCTTGTATAAAGATGATGCCTTAAAAGAATATTTATTGGATCTATATATCGTTAAAGTGAACGATAAGGGCGAATTTATTTCATCAGAAAAATTTCCATGGAGTATAAATACAGCTGAAAATCATGAAGGAGCGGCTTCCATATCTCCAGATGGTAACATTTTGTTTTACACGTCTGCTAATCCATTAAATGTTAATGAAACTGTAATTTACCGAACAAAAAAATTAAATGGTCAATGGTTACAACCACAACCGCTTGGGAATGATGTAAATGCACCTGGCTTTCAATCAAAACATCCTTATATCACTAGAGATGGAAAAAAATTATACTTTTCTTCAAACCGCCCAGGTGGTGAAGGTGGAATGGATATTTGGGTAGTTGATATCAATTCAGATGGATTTACCTCAAATATTCAAAATTTAGGGACATTTGTAAATACACCGGATGATGAGGTTACGCCATTTTTTCATGAATATTCTAAGGCGCTTTATTTTTCATCAGCTGGACACATAGGTTTTGGTGGATTAGATATTTTTGAAAGTAAAATTAATCCAAACACAGAATGGTTTGGAAATGCTGTTAATATTGGAGCACCTGCAAATTCAAGTCGAGATGATAGTTATTATATTTTGGATGAAAAAGGATTATCTGGTTATTTGACTTCAGATCGTGAGGTTTGTGAGGCTTGTGACACAGTTTATAATCTGCAAAAGTTTTGTAATAAAATATACGAAATTAAACGACCAGAAGTTCAGTTTATGGTTAAAGGATACGTGTATGATGAGGATACAGGTGAACCAATGGCCAATGCTAAAATTGATTTCAAAGATGTTTCTTTTAAATGGGAACATTTCTCAATACAAACAGATGAAAATGGTTATTATGAGCAAGCATTAATTCCAGAGGTTGAGTTGTTTTTAAAAGCCTCAATGAAAGATTATTTTGCCGACCAAGCGATTTTATCTAATATCGGTGAAACGGAATCAAAAGTATACGAACAAGATTTCTATTTACGAAAAATACCAAAAGGTGAAATGGTTATTGAAGGAATTGAGTACGATTTTGATAAAGCAACCCTAAGACCAGCATCAAAAGAGATTTTAGATAATGTGGTTAAGTTTTTAGAATTGAATGACAATATTAGTATTGAAATTAGATCTCATACCGATATGCGTGGAAGTGATAGCTATAATTTAAGTTTATCGCAGAGAAGAGCACAAAGTGTAGTAAATTATTTGATTGAGCATGGTATTGATAAAGACCGATTAATTGCCAAAGGGTATGGCGAAACTGAGCCTGCTGAAGTCCCAGATAAAGATGGAAATATGGTGGTGTTATCACCTGATTATATTAAGAGTTTAAACTCTGAAGATGAGAAAGAGGAAGCGCATCAAAGGAATCGTAGAACAGCCTTTAAAGTATTAAACCAATAAATGAAAAAACCTAAACAAATTGTTTAGGTTTTTTTTTTAATTCGTTGGGATCTTTTCCGAATAGTCAAAGGTTTTACCATAAATGGCCGATAATTCTTTCGAAATAAATTGCTTGACCAATTCTGGGTTTACTTCATTTTGAGATAAGGTTTTGTATCTAATGGTATAGGTTGACTTAATATAATCTAATAAATGCTCTGGGTTAAATCGTTTTCGACTCAATTGCGTTGTTTTGATAAGTGCTAGCCAGATCATTAAACCAGCCAGACCACTTAAATAAATCCACCCTGTTATATCTTTGGCGGTTACCAAATAAGTTGAGATTAACATAGGGCCCAAAATCCCAAAAACAGGAAACCAAGCAATAATATTATTTAAACCATTGGTTCTAGATTGTTCAATTGGTTTAATATTTTTTGATTCAATAAAATCAAGAAAACCCTTTTTTTGGTTTGCGTCTAATTTGTCATTTAAATTAAAATCAAAATTAACGTCATGGTTTAATTCTTCTTTTAGATACTGCTCCGTTTCAAAAAACAAATTTAAAAAGGGAAGTGTTTTCCAGTTAGATTCATTGTTTTTCTGGATGAAGAAATCACATAAATCGTTTATTGTGGTATAAGAATTTGTTGTTAAATCATCATGTCTTATACCTATTCTAAACTGTATTGAATTAGTAAACTCTTCTTTTTTCGAAAACATAAAATTTTTTATTGTGAATTACAAAGCTAAAAGATAATGATTTAAGGAAACGTAATTTCCATCACAATCCCCTTATTTTGTTACGCCTGGGTACACTTTTAAGGCTTCTTCAATACATTTAACTGATTTTCTAAGTGCGTCTTTGTTTAAAACATAAGCCAATCTAACCTCATTTGTACCCAAACCTTTTGTGGCGTAAAACCCTGTAGCAGGTGCCATCATAACCGTTTGTCCACCATACTCAAATTTTTCTAATAACCATTGACAAAATTTATCGGCATTATCTATTGGAAGCTTGGCAATACAATAAAATGCACCTTTAGGTTTTGGGCAAACCACGCCATCAATTTTATTTAAGCCATCAACTAAAATATTTCGTCTTTCCACGTATTCAGAAATAACATCATCAAAATAAGATTGAGGTGTTTCTAAAGCGGCTTCACTGGCCACTTGCGCAAAAGTTGGCGGGCTAAGTCTAGCTTGCGCAAATTTTAATACAGTGGCTAAAACATTTTTATTTCGGGTAATCAACGCGCCAATTCGTGCACCACACATAGAGTATCGCTTAGACACTGAATCAATTAAAATGGTGTTTTCATCCATGTCGGGTAAATTCATCACCGAAAAAGGTTGAGCACCATCATAACAAAACTCTCTGTAAACTTCATCCGCAAATAAAAACAAATCATGTTTTTTTACGATATCTTTAAGTTTTAATAGCTCCTCTTTAGAGTATAAATATCCCGTTGGATTTCCAGGGTTGCAAATCACAATACCTTTCGTCTTAGGGGTAATTTTCTTTTCAAAATCTTCAATAGGTGGTAAAGCAAATCCATCTTCAATTTTAGCTGTTACAGGCACAATATTTATACCTGCAGATTTAGCAAAACCGTTATAGTTGGCATAAAATGGTTCTGGAATAATTACCTCATCTCCTGGATTGAAACAGGTCATAAAACCAAATGTTAACGCTTCAGAACCACCAGTTGTTACAATAATTTCATCAGCATTAATATCAATATCAGAGCTTTTATAGTATTGGGATAATTTATTGCGATAAGATTGAAATCCAGCAGAATGACTGTATTCCAGTACCTCAATGTCCGTATTTTTAATAGCATCCATGGCTACCTTAGGGGTTGGGATATCAGGTTGTCCAATATTTAAATGATAAACAGTTTTACCGTCTTTTTTGGCTTGTTCGGCAAATGGCACCAATTTTCTGATTGGTGATTCCGGCATATTAATTCCTTTAACTGATATAATTGGCATGTCTAAATAATTTCAATAGACCGCAAATATAGGATTTAATAAAATTAAAATATTAAGATAATGTTGGAAATTTTAAAATATATTGGAACCCATTTTCGGTTATCAAATTGAACTCTCCGTCTAATTGATCGGTTAAAGTTTCAATTAATTCAAGACCTAATGAATTTTTACTAAGGTCTTCAAAATTTAAATCGGCACCAATACCATTGTCTGAAATGATTAGCACTGTTTTATTTGGTTCGCATTGGCCACAAAGTTTGATGTGAATTTTTCCTTGATCTTTACCTTGAAATGCATATTTTATGGAATTAGATACAGCTTCATTGATAATTAAACCAATTGGAATGAGGGAATCTAAGCTATACTCCATGTGGCTGATTTCATATTCAAAATCAATTGGTTTTTCAATTTGATATGAGTCATAAATATTTTGAACCAAATCTTTTATGTAGCTCTGTACATCTAATTTTGATAACTCATTACTTTGGTAAAGCTTTTCATGAATTAGCGCCATTGATCGAATTCTATTTTCGGTATCACTTAATTTTTGAATGTAATTTTTTTCATTCATGCTATGCGATTGTAACCGAATTAAGCTGTTAATGATTTGGAGGTTGTTTTTTACCCTGTGGTGAATTTCTTTTAGTAAAACTTCTTTTTCCTCCTTACTAATTAAGGTTCTTTTCAGCTCCTCATTTTGAATTTCTAAAATTTGTTTATGATTGATAGATTCTTTTAATCGGCGTCTAAAAGAAATGAAAAGAAGTGCTGCAGAGATTAATACAATACCTATAAAACCTATTAAATAGTTGTTTTGAGACCGATTAAATTTTTCTTTTAAGATTAAATTTTCGTTTTCAGATTTTGTTATTTCTTGTTTTAACTGGAGTTGCTTTTCAGTTAAACTATC
>PDWJ01003532.1_pt1 | contig 14815 bp, 10 predicted proteins | sample 1430881 | NCBI WGS metagenome assembly PDWJ01 (sample SAMN01162460, study PRJNA174530) | Oral metagenome, whole genome shotgun sequencing project. | biome: Marine environment; feature: Marine mammal; material: Swab sample of the gingival sulcus; isolation source: swab sample of gingival sulcus... | reverse complement strand
ATTTGCATTCACATTGCCTCGTTCATTAATGTTTAACAACTCTACCTCAACTAATTCGTTGCTTAAATTTTTATTGTAAGGAACTTCTACCTTAATATAGTTATCAGTAAATCCGTACATTCTACCATTATCGTTAAAGTCCTCGAAAAGTACAACTCTTTTTTGATTTAAAAAATTATTATAAAAAGCATTTAACTTTTTATCGGATAAAATTTGCAACATCTTGGCTCTCTGTTTTCGCTCTTCAAAAGGAACATTTCCTTTAATTTCAAGAGCCTTTGTTCCTCGGCGTTCAGAGTAAGGAAATACGTGCAGTTGGCTAATGGGTAAATCTTTGATAAAATTGTAAGCCTCTATAAAATCGTCGTGATTTTCACCGCGACTTCCGGCAATCACATCAACACCTATAAAAGCATCGGGCAATAACTGTTTTATACGCTCGATTCGCTGTGCAAAAAGTTCACGATTGTAGCGTCTCCCCATTAATTTTAATATTTTGTTGGTTCCTGCCTGCAACGGAATATGGAAATGGTTGACAAACTTTTTCGATTGTGCCACAAAATCGATAATTTCATTTTTTAATAAATTTGGTTCAATAGAAGATATTCTATATCGTTCTATGCCTTCGACCTGCTCCAATGCTTTAATTAAATCGAAAAAAGTTTCGTTGGTGCTGCGTCCGAAATCGCCAATATTTACTCCGGTAAGAATAATTTCTTTTGCTCCTTGTTTTGCTACATTTTCGGCTTGTTTTACGGTTGCTGCAATGCTGTTATTCCTACTTCTTCCACGAGCCATAGGAATGGTGCAGTAGGTACACATATAGTTGCAGCCGTCTTGTATTTTAAGGAAACAGCGGGTGCGGTCGCCCATGGAATAGGAGTTATGAAAGTCTTTTACAGTGCTAATTTCACAAGGGTGTAATTCGCCTGTACCTTTCTTTTCAAGATGTTCAATGTATTTATGAATATTAAATTTTTCCTGAGCTCCCAAAACCAAATCTACTCCGGGAATTTCTGCTATTTCTTTCGGTTTTAATTGGGCGTAGCAACCAATTACGGCTATAAAAGCATTTGGGTTTATTTTAATTAATTTTTTAATGATTTGCCGACATTTTTTATCGGCATTATCGGTTACCGAACAGGTATTTATCACATAAATATCTGCTGTTTCGGTATGTTTTACCGTTTGGAATCCGGCATCTTTAAAAGAACGACCAATTGTTGAGGTTTCCGAAAAATTTAATTTACAACCTAACGTATAAAAAGCAACTCTTTTTCCTTGCGACATATTCTTCTCTTTTGCTGTTTGTAATTTAATACCATTAGCCTTCTAAATTTTTTCTTGTGTAAATTTAAATTGCGAATGACATAAGGTATCTCTAATGTAAAATTTAAATGCTCAACTGATTTTTGGTATTTGTGTTCCTTTTCGTTTTGAATTTTAATTTTTTAGAAAATTCCTTTGACTTAAAAAAAGAACTACCTCAAATCTTGAGATAGTTCGAATTTCGGCACAAAGTTACGATAAACTGTTTAATTTTAACGTACGGATTTAAAATAGTTATTCATTCTCGTAAAAATAGTTTGAAATTAAGAGTATAGAATGGGCATACTTTCTTGGTAGTTTTTATGCAGTTGATGTACAATTCCGTCGGTAACTCCAATTTTGGGAACATGAACAATGTCGGATTTTATCCATTCCATAATACTTAAAAAAATGGTGGCTGCCGGAACCACAACATCTGCTCTGTCGGGATTCATATCATATTTTATCATCCTCTCTTCGAAGGATAATTGCTCAAGTTCTTCAAATATTAATTTTAATTCTTTGTAACTAATTTTTTTATCCTTGCGCGAAGAGGCAATTTTTACCAATCTGTTGATATTTCCTCCCGAGCCGATTATTTCAATATTATCCAGAGAAGAGCAGATGTCTATCATGCTTTCTTTTAGTCGCATAAATTCACCGATAGGTACTTTGTTGTCCCTGATTCTCAGTGTTCCCACATCGAACGATGAAGAGTATTTACATTCGCCTTTTGAAAAAAGAGTAATTTCCGTACTTCCTCCTCCAACATCAACATACAGGTAATTTTTTTCTGGATCAAGAGTATCCGCAATCTTATTGTCGAAAATGATTAATGCTTCCTCTTTTCCGGTTATGATATCTATTTTGATACCTGTTTCTTTGGCAATACGTTTTATTATGCTGTTTCCGTTGATCGCTTCGCGCATGGCTGATGTGGCACAAGCCCGATAAGAGATGATGTTGTGTACTTCCATGAGATTTTTAAATGCAGTCAGCGATTTAATCAATCTTTCTTCTTTTGCAGGAGAAATATACTGCTTGTTAAATGTGTCTTCTCCCAAACGAATAGGTACACGGATTAATGATGATTTTTTAAAATAGGTATTATAATCATCCTCTAAAATATTCATAATTAATAGTCTGATAGCATTGGATCCGATATCTATAGCTGCAAATTTTATAGTTCTCATAACGGAATTTTTATAGTTGTTGTATTTTAAAAAGAATAGGATGTTTTTTATAATAAATGGCTTGCCAATTCTGCCAGATGGCTGCGTTCTCCTTTTATCAGATTTATATGAGCAAAAATGTCTTGTCCTTGCATCTTATCGGATAAATAAGCCAGTCCATTGGATTTGTGGTCAAGATACGGAGAATCTATTTGTTCAATATCGCCGGTAAATACCATTTTTGTTCCTTCGCCGGCACGGGTAATAATTGTTTTTATTTCGTGTGGCGTAAGATTTTGTGCTTCGTCAACAATAAAATAGGTGTTAGAAAGGCTTCGTCCGCGAATATATGCTAAAGGAGTAATTTGTAAACGTTCTTCTTTCAGCAATTCATTAATTTTTAAAATTTCTTTACTGTGAGCGTTAAAACTGTTCTTTATAACACTTAAATTGTCGAATAAGGGTTGCATATACGGGCTGATTTTTTCTTTTGCATCACCGGGTAAATATCCCAAGTCTTTATCGGCAAGAGCCACTATAGGACGTGCCAAATAAATTTGGTCGTAAAGGTTAACCTGTTGCAATGCTGCCGCCAGAGCTAATAAAGTTTTTCCTGTTCCTGCTGTTCCGGTAATGGAAACCAAACTTATATCAGGATTAATCAAACTGTCTAAAGCAAAAGTTTGTTCCGCATTACGCGGATATATACCGTAAGCGTTTGTTTTATTTACAGTAGTAAAAAGTTTGGTTATGGGGTTGTAGTGTGCTAAAACCGATGAACTGTTACCCTTTATAATAAAATATTTGTGACCTGTATAATTTGTATCGGGCATAAATTCCTGAGCGGGAATACCTGTTTTCGATTGGTAGAGTTCTGCTATTTTTGTATCGTCGAAATTTTCAATTTGAACAATTCCCAGATTTAGCATATCATCAATATCTTTTACCTGGTCGTTTTTGTAATTTTCAGCAGGAATCCCCAATGATTTGGCTTTCATTCGAAGATTAATATCCTTCGATACCAAAATCACTTTCTGTTGTGGATATTTGTTAAAAAGATATTCGGCAATGGCTAAAATCCGGTGGTCGGCGATATTTTCGTGGAACGAGCGTTTCATTTTTTGAGAAAATTCTTTTCCCGTTTCAATAAACAGATGTCCTCCGTGTTTTCCAAGAGGAATGCCATCGGTAAATAATTTATCTCCGGCAATTCGATCTAATTCTCTACTAAAACTGCGTGCATTAAAATTAATTTGGTCGTTACCTTTCTTGAATCTGTCTAATTCTTCCAAAACTGTAATGGGAAGAACCACATCGTTTTCTTCAAAGTTATAGATAGAATTAAAGTCGTGAAGAATAACATTCGTATCCAACACAAAAATTTTTTTAGTATTTTTCATGGCTTCTCTTAATATTTGGAATTTTAGGGTAGTATTTATGCTTAAAATACTGACGATTAAGGTAGTAAATTCTATAGTAAAAAACAATACCTAAATTCAAATTATTTGAAATTTTTTCACATTCTTTGTACCCTTTATTTTTGATACACGATTAAGGCTATGAATTACCAACAAACTTTAGATTTTATGTTTACGCAGCTGCCTATGTTTCAGCGTCAGGGAAAGGCAGCTTATAAAGCAGATTTAAATAATACTTTGGCTTTAGATGCTCATTTTGGACATCCACACCGTAATTTTAAAACTATTCATGTGGCAGGAACAAACGGAAAAGGTTCGGTTTCGCATGCTTTGGCAGCGGTTTTACAGTCTTCTGGTTTAAAAGTAGGTCTTTATACTTCGCCGCATCTGCGTGATTTTAGAGAAAGAATAAAAATTAATGGAACTCCTATATCGGAAGAAGAAGTAATTGCTTTTGTTGCCGATAATTCGGAGATATTAAAAGAACTAAAGCCTTCGTTTTTTGAGATGACAGTGGCTATGGCTTTTAACTATTTTTCAAAACAAAAGGTAGATATTGCTGTTATAGAAGTGGGTTTGGGGGGCAGGTTAGACTCTACCAATATTATTACACCTCTATTGTCGATAATAACTAATATTAGTGAAGATCATACTAATTTACTGGGCAGTGATATTGCTGTTATTGCACGGGAGAAAGCCGGAATTATAAAAGAGAATATTCCTGTAGTAATAGGAGAAAGACAACCAGAAACAACACCTGTTTTTACTGCTGTAGCAGAGGAAAAAAATGCTCCTTTAACCTATGCCGATACCGTTTTTAATTTAAAAAACAGCCGGCAGGCAGGATTGTATCAAGAGATGATTTTTGAGGATATGCAGCAAACTGCGGACTACAGCATAAAATGTGATCTTCTGGGAGGATATCAGCAAAAAAATATTCGTACGGTATTGGTATCCTGCCGAATGTTAAGGGAATTGGGTTTCTCCATAACCGATAATGAAATAGCTGATGGTTTACAGCATATTGTACTGAAAACAGGGTTGATGGGGCGCTGGCAGGTGTTGCAGCAAAAGCCGCTGGTAATCTGCGATACAGGACATAATGTGGCGGGAATAAAAGAAATAGTGTCGCAATTAAAAAGTATCAGCTATAAAAAAATGCGGGTGATAATGGGTTTGGTTGACGATAAAAATATCGATGGTGTTTTAGCTTTAATGCCCGAATTTGCTACATACTATTTTGCTCAGGCAGCTATTCCCCGTGCACTAGATAAAGAGAAATTGCAGGAACAAGCCAAAATGTATGGTTTATTTGGGAAAACTTACAACTCAGTTGCCGAAGCTCTTCAAGCAGCAATAGATGAAGCTGATACCGAAGATTTAATTTTTGCGGGCGGCAGTACTTTTGTGGTTGCCGAAGTAGTGTAGGAATTAAATGCAACAATTAGACAATGTGTAAATTAGTCGGAAGTCGGAAGTCGGAAGTCGGAAGTCGGGAGTTGGAAGTTGGGAGACCGAAGACGAAAGAAAACCTTTGTGAACTTTTCATATTTTTATGCTTTTGCGGTTAAATTTAATGTGATAATTTCACCTAAGACCGAAAAACTAATAGCCAAAAGCCAACAGCTTAAGGCTAAAAGCCAAGAACTGTATAGCATCATATATTTCCCATTTTTATGAAAAAAAACAATAAGGAAATTTTTCAGGATTAAAAAATAGATTAATTTTGTAGGAAATAATTCGAATCAAGCAACTCGTACTTTTATGACAACAACAAAAAAGAAACCAGGAATTCCTGAGCCGACATTGCGAAGAATGCCCACATATTTGGCGTTTGCCGAGGGTTTAAAGCGTAAAGGGCAGCAATATGTTTCCTCTACGCAGATTGCAGGATATATGGGTATCGACTCTACGCAGGTAACAAAAGATTTATCCTATACCTCTATTGCCGGAAAAACCAGAGTAGGCTACGAAGTAGATGTTATGGTGGAAATATTGAACGATTTTTTGGGATTTAGTTCTATGGATAAAGCTTTTTTGGTGGGAGCAGGCTCATTGGGAACAGCCTTGTTGCATGACAGCGGTTTAAAAAAGTTTGGTTTGGATATTGTCGCTGCCTTTGATATTAGTAACGCCCGAATCGGAAAAGTTTTTAACGATATTGAGGTTTTTCATATCGATCAATTTCGGGATTTGGCTCAAGAACTTCAGGTAGTTATGGGAATTATTACCGTACCTGCCGAAAATGCGCAAACTATCGCCGATTTAATGGTGGCTTGGGGGATTAAAGCCATTTGGAATTTTACACCTACCCGCTTAAAAGTACCTGATGATATTATTGTACAGAATACCACATTGTATTCCAATTTGGCAATTATATTTAATAAACTGCATCACGAGAATAAAGAAGAGTAGTATACTATTATAACATATTATACATTGTTAAAATCCTGTCAAATTATAAATATTTGATGGGATTTTTGCTGTTTTTAGGTGTTTTATCTGGTTTGTTGTTTGGTCAGGCCTGTCAATTAAAATCATAATAAATAGCGATATGAAAAATGTTCGTATTATCGTAACTTTACAAGGTTATTCTAATGTAGAGTGTAGATATGGAATTTGATGTAGAGTAATTTAATAGGTTTTAGTTAATGATATATAAATTACGTATGTTTTGTCGATATACAATATTAGCAGCTATATTGATACTACTTGCTTTGGGAGTTAAAGCTCAAAATGTTTATACTGTAAAAGGTAAATTAGCAGATAAATCGACAAAAGATGGAGTGCCTTTTGCAACAGTTGTGTTTACCAATGTAAATAAATGGAATATTACCGATGAAAATGGGAATTTCAGAATATCTGGTGTTCCTATGGGAAAACACAAGATTACGGCATCGTGTTTGGGGTATAAAACATTGGAGCAAGAGTTGGTTATTCGTAAAGATACAGTTCTGAATTTATTGATAGGCATAAAAACACAGAATATTGAAGAAGTAACGGTTATTGCTCAAGAGGTTCGTAACAATGGAACAGCATCGGTAATAAAAAAAGATGCTTTAGCTCACTTGCAACCCAATAGTTTTGCCGATATTTTAGAATTGCTTCCCGGTGGTTTGTCGCAGGAAAAAAGCATGACAGGAATGAACTTAATAGCCTTGCGAACTCCCATACAAGCCAATAGTTTATATTCTCGCGATAATCAATTTAATTCATCGTTAGGGACATCTTTTGTAATTGACGGCACACCTTTATCAAACGATGCACAGTTACAAAATGTAAGTGGTGCTCCCAACTATGCAGGAACTTCAGCGAATTATATTTTTTACAGAAATACCACAGGAAAAGGAATTGATATGCGTATGATTCCAACCGATGATATTGAACGGGTAGAGGTGGTTCGTGGTATTCCCTCGGTGCGATATGGTGCTTTATCGAGCGGATTGGTAAATATTGTACGCAGCTATAAAAAGAAACCTCTGCATATTCGTGCTAAAGCCACTTCGTCGATGAAACTGTTTGCTGTGGGGAAGGGTTTTGTTACAGGCGATAATACTTTTAATGCGAATGTCGATTATGTGGACTATAAGGCTGACCCTCGCAACACATTGGTCAATTACGGACGAATAACCGGTTCGTTGCGTTATTCTAATAATCCTAAAAAAATAAAGAAATCATTTGATATTATTGCCAGTGTAGATTATACCGGTTCGTTTGATAAACGTAAACGTGATGCAGAAAACGATACCAAAAGAGAGTTCTATAAGAATAGTTACAATAAATATCGATTTTCTTCGCAACTACAATGGAATAGAACCAATAGCTTTCTTAAAGATATATCGCTTTCGGTAGCTGCAAGTTATACCGATGAAGTAAAAACTATTCAGCGGATTGCATTGGGAGGATTTAGTCCCATATTAACCGAGACAGAACCGAGACAGAACCGGGCGAATATTATGGCGAATTTCTTCCTGCATCGTATTTGGCACATCTAAAAATTGACGGCAAACCGTTATCGCTATTTGCAAAGTTGAATACTAATCTGTTTTTCGATAGTTACGGCATTACGCATAATATTTTTGCTGGTGCCGATTGGCGATTTAATAAAAACTATGGCAAAGGAGAGATATTTGATATTCGTCGTCCTTTGTATGCCGGAAATGGTCGTCCGAGAGCTTCAAAAGATATTCCCGCAATGGAAGAATTTTCATTTTATGGAGAAGATAATCTACTTGTTCCATTTGGCGAAAACAGATTGAAAATACAAGCCGGTTTACGAGCAACTACCATGCTAAATGTTGCGAGCAAATATAAAATTAGTAATCAATTTTATTTTGACCCTCGAGTAAATATTTCTTGGCAATTTCCTAAAATAGAGTTGTTTCATTCTTCCATGAAATGGAGCATTCGTGCAGGTTTTGGTTGGCATACCCGTTTTCCAACACTATCGCATTTATATCCCAATAAGTTGTACGTTGATGCGGTGCAGTTAAACTTCTTTTCGCAAAACGAAAAGTTGCGACAAATGCAATACAAAACAGAGATAATAAATCCGGTTAACTACAATTTAACGCCCAATAGAAACAAGAAATGGGAGATAGGCTTTACGATGCAATCGAAAAAAATACGATTCGATATTACTGCCTATCACGAGAAGATGACCGGAGGATTCAGAAATATGTCGAACTATAATATCTTCAACTACAAAAGTTACGACATATCAACGGGACCCGACCCAAAAGATTTAACTGCCCCGCCAACGGTAGATATGTTTCAGTATAAAGCGATAAAACGATTTGTTTTGTATAATCAAAAAGAGAATGGTGCTGTCGAAGAAAAGAAAGGAATAGAATACCAATTAGATTTGGGACGTATCGATGCTATTAAATCGAGAGTATCGATTAATGGTGCATTTATGCAGATGAAATATGGTATTAGTGCTCCTCGTTACAGAACATCTTCTACGGTAATTGGCGGAAAAGATTACCCTTATATGGGCTATTACACCTGGAATGATTCGCGACAATACGAACAGTTTAATACCAATTTCCGATTCGATACGCAGATAGAAAACTTGGGCTTAATTTTTTCATCCACCTTTCAAGTGTTGTGGTACACCAGTTGGAAATATAACAAACACAATGGTATGCCCGATTTCTATATGGATATGGAGGGCAATAAATACCAATATACAATGGCGGATACTACCGACCCTATATTGCGATTTTTATACGATAAACCAAGTTCGGGGGCATTCGATACTTGGCGAGTACCCATTACCATTGATTACAATTTAAAGGTGACTAAATTGTTGAATAAGAATATGAAATTGGCATTTTATGTCAATAGAATACTATATTATTATCCTGATTATAGCAGGAAAGATGGGTTTAAAATAAAAAGAGAAGCTTCTCCCTATTTTGGAATGGAGCTAAATATTAATATTTAAAAAAGAAAAAGATGATGAAAATTAGAAACTTGTTAATGATGACCTTTGCCATATTGGTAATGGCAAGTTGTAACGATGATGATGTTACCATTAACCATTCATTGGTTTTTGTGAATGTAAAAATGCCTACCTCCATAAAAGGAGATAATATGAGAATAGTTGATGCCACATTCGAGGTGGAAAATGTAAATACCGGTGAAAAAATAATTCGTCAGGTCGATTATTTTCCGTTAAGCTATTTCGATATTGAAGATGGATTGTATCATTTCTCGGTACAAGGAAAATTGCAGTACGAAGCAAAAGATGCAATGGGAAAAAATGTTGTGAAAACAGCTGATGTTCGTGCATTACAGCAGAATGTAAAAGTGTTTGGTGGAAACTTTAATATGCCTTTGCAGTTTTTCTTATACAATAGCAGTTCTACTTTTGTAATTTCTGAAATTTATTTTAGAGGTTGTCAAACACCAGAGGGAAAAGGCTACCGTTATGATAAGTTTTTTGAAATCTATAATAATAGTTCTGAAACATTATATGCCGATGGTTTATGTATTGGAGAAAGTACCATTAACACTACTACGGCAAGGGAAGACCTAACTCCATTGGATATGAGAACAACTAAAACTGCTTTGCAAGCTATTTATCGTGTGCCCGGAACAGGAAAAGAACACCCTATTAAGCCGGGTGAAACATTAGTCTTAGCAGATGTGGCTAAAAATCATACTGCCGATAATCCCAATGCTATTGATTTATCGAAAGCCGATTTTGAATGGTATGATAAAACCGAAAAGAATTTGGACGTGGATATACCAGAAGTGCCTAATTTAGAGAAAGTAGTAAGCTATTCGAAAACTGTTTGGACTCCTCATGGCAAAGGCTACGACGCTTATGTTATTTTTAAATTACCTTCAACAGTTACAGCTGAAAAATTTGCTCAGGATAATGCTCTCGAATATTCATACATTATAGGAGGTAAGAGAAAAGAACGTAGTACTTGGGCCATTGAGACCAAAGATGTAATTGATGCCGTGGAGTGTAGTTTGCCCGAAAAATTCAAATGGTTGGCTTTCTCCCCAAGTTTAGACATTAATTATACTTATGCAAGAGAATACAGAAGAAGTGTGAAACGAAAAATAGATAGAGTAACCGAAGATGGAAGAGTTATTTTATTAGATACCAATAATTCGGCTGATGATTTTATTTTCGATGCTGAAAATCCATCACCGGGTAAAGTTGATGATGCAAAATAAAGCGTTTTGTTTCTTATGTTTTTAACTAAATTTAATAAGTAAAATGAAAATTAAAAGTTTATTAATCTTAGCCATTGCAGCATTGGTAATGGCAAGTTGTAGTGATGATGATGAAATAATTAATAAGACGTTGGTGAATGTAACGGTTAAAATGCCGAGTTTTATTGATAATGGAAGTGGGCAATTAGATGATGTTGCTGTGTTTATTTTTGAAAATGTAAATACCGGCGAGAAGTTGGTGCGTGAGGTGAGTTATATTCCTCAAACATTTTTTGATGTGGAAGATGGTTTGTATAACGTACAGGTTTATGGAAAAATTAAATATATTGTCGAAGCTATTAATGGTGAAATGGTGGGGCGTAAAGATGAAGTACGAGCAATACAACAAAATGTAAAAGTTGTAGGTGGTAATGTTGATTTAGATTTGGAATTTTTTATTCCGATAAAAGGAAAAGGATTGGTTTTATCGGAAATTTTCTTTGCAAGTACACAAACTCCCGAAGGAAAACAGTACGATATTGGCGACCAATTTTTCGAGATTTACAACAATAGCGATAAAGTAATGTATGCCGATGGATTGTGTATTGCCGAATCGGAGTTGTTAACTACTAATAAATTAAATGAATATACACCTAATATTTTAAAAGATGCAGTTCCTGTAAGTTCGGTATATATGATTCCGGGTAGTGGAAAAGACCACCCTATAAAACCAGGAGAAGCAATGTTAATTTCAGATATTGCAATTAATCATAAAGAGAAAAATCCAAACTCTTTCGATTTATCGAAATCGGATTTTGAGTGGTTCGATGGAGCAGATATCGATGTTGATGTTCCAGAAGTGCCTAATTTGATAAAGATGGTTTCTACATCAAAATCAATATGGTATTTACACAACCGTGGATTTAAATCGTATATTCTGTTTAAAATGGATAAGATGATAACTCCGGAGCAGTTTACAACAGAATATGCTTACCAATATAAATATCATTTTGTGTTTGGTGATACTTCAATTTGGATGGATTTTGATGCTTGGCAAGTACCCAACAAATATATTATTGATGCGGTAGAGTGTAGCATTCCTTCAGATTTCCAATGGTTGGTAATGGCTCCACAGTTGGATATTTCGTACACTCATTGTGGCGATGGCGATGCTTCTCGTTATGGAAAGAGTGTTAAGCGTAAAGTTATTGCAGAGAAAGATGGTCGTAAAATTTTACAGGATACCAACGATTCGGCAAAAGACTTTATCCCTGATGCTGTACCATCACCAGGTGTAATTGAGAATTTTAAAAAGAAATAAAAGTATATCAAGAGTAAAAGACCTCAGGGGTTTTACCCCCCCCTGAGGTCTAACAATCTAAAAAAGAAAAATATTCTTTTTTGTATATAATCTAAACGTTTGGGATTCCTTCTGAAAACTTTTGTATTTCAGTGTTTTAAAATTTTTGTTCTGAAGTTATGTTAGTATTATTTAGAAGAAAAAATATTGTACTAACCAAATAACACATTAGTATATTAACAAGTTGTCGTATTGTCACATTAATAACATGAAAACAGCATTATCTGTAATTTTTAGCTTGGTAACGGTATCATTATTTGCACAATCAAATCGTCAGCATTACGATTATATGCAGGAGCAAATAGACTATTTTGATTCGTGGTGGCAAAATCCTGCAATGCGATTTTATTATCCTATGCTGCGATTTACCGATGTATCTTTTTCAGAAACCATAACCAATCAATCGGTTTATAATCCACAAAAGGGAAATAAAAGCAATAATTTTCTGTTTTCTGCTAACTCTTTTACCAAGCAAGAACATCAACTTTTTTATGGGGCTGCAAGTTATAGTAACGGGATTCAAAAAAATGTGAATTGGAACACTCTAACCGATGTCGATAAATTGTATCCTTATATTGTTGCCGATACCATTGCCGATAAAATGTACAAAGAACAATACTATTTTGCAGGAGGATATGCTCGTCGATTTCAGAAAATAATAGCAGGTATATTTACTAATTATACCGCAGCCACGGCATATGACAGAAGAGATCCGCGTCCCAATAATACGGTTTCTAATTTACAAATAACCGCAGGAGTTAGTACCTCAATTGTCTCCAATTATTGCTTGGGAGTTAGTTTACAGTTTAATCAATATCAGCAAGACCAAAGTCTGTCGCTTTATAAGGATAATGGCTCGGCAATTGTCTATTATTTACGTGGATTTGGTGTTGCCGATAGAGATTTTTCTACTGTAATTACTAAAAACAGAGGGGGAGTAGGTAATATTTATAAACAAAAGCAATATGAAGCAAATGTGAGTTTATATCCTAAAAATAAAAAAGGATTTTTTGCCAACATTGGTGTAACAATGAGCGATTTGGAATTGGAAACGGGAAATATTAACCAAACAGTAGCCAAACTCGAAAATCAGAAAGGAAACATTGCATTAGGATATAAAATAAACCGTAATTATAGTGTTAAATTATTTGGTGAGTTTGCCAAGCAGGAGGGAACGGAATATATTTATAAATCTTCATCGGAGCTAATTAATAAAGCAAAAAAATATAAATGTAATAATATTATTTTGGGTACTGCTATTGCCGGAAAAATAAACTATTCGAAACAATTAAAAGTAAATTTTGTAGCAGAAGTGAAGTATCGAAGTTTTGAACAGAAATATCTGAAAATAGGTGCAGAAGCTCCCAATAGAAAGAAAGTGAACAACCTTACGTTTTCTTTTACAAAAAATGTATTAAAGCAGTTTAAAAAATCGAGCTTGTTAATAAAATTCGGAGCGAAATATCGAAACAATCTTCATAAGGAATTAAAAGCCGGTTACCTAATAACCAAAAATGCAATGAGGAATTTGGTAGAGCCAATATATCGATACGAAACCGAAAACTTTTTAGCCGCAAGTTTAGCCGTTCGTTACGATTATCCTATCAATTCAAAATACAATGTATATGCAAAAGCCAATGTTGCTTGTGCTTATTTTAAGAATAAGGATAAAAACAAGCTGTATGGCATTGGTATTGGACTAGCATTTTAATTATTTAATGTGGCAATTAGACAATGTGATAATTCTTAATTAAATAACAAGCTCCATAGGAGCGACCCAATTTTTGCAATTGGTTAATGAGATAATAAGCCGGAAGACCGAAGTTAGAAGACGGAAGCCCCCCTTTGTGAACTTTGTGTATCCTTTGTGTCCTCTGTGGTTAAGATAATTAGGCAATTTGGTAATTAGTTAATGTGGCAATTACCGATATAAATATAAACAATGGAACAACCAATAGTAGAATGTAAAAACTTAACCCATTATTATGGGAAACGTTGCATTTACGAGAATCTGAATTTCAGTATTCCAAAAGGTAGAATATTAGGACTGTTGGGAAAAAACGGAACAGGAAAAACTACCACTATCAACATTTTAAATGGTTATTTAAAACCTAAAAGCGGTGAATGTTTAATGTTTGGTGAGAATGCTTCGAGTCTTTCGCCCGAAACCAAGCAGAAAGTAGGTTTGCTGATTGAGGGACATGTGCAGTATTCTTTTTTTAATATCAGTGAAATAGAACGTTTCTATTCGGCATTTTATCCCAAATGGAAAAAGGAAGCGTATTACGAGTTAATGCAGTTGTTAAAAATTGATCCTAAGCAGAAAATTGCTCGTATGTCTTGCGGACAGCGGTCGCAGGTGGCATTGGGTTTGATTTTGGCACAAGACCCGAAACTGCTGATTCTCGATGATTTTTCCATGGGATTAGACCCCGGATATAGAATGTTGTTTGTGGATTATTTAAGTGAATATGCCCGTTCCGAGAACAAAACTGTGTTTGTAACTTCGCATATTATCCAAGATATGGAACGGTTAATTGACGATTGTCTAATTATGGACTATGGACGTATTATTTTACAGATGCCCATAAAGGAATTAATGGCAAAATTTTATCGCTATCGTTTTTCTACTGAAAACCCTCAACAATTGGCTGCCATTTCGGAATTGATAAATATCAACACCATAAAAGGAAATACCGAAACCTATGCGATGTTATCGGAAACAGAAATGAAAAATTTATTGCAACAAAACAATATATCGGTAAGTGGTTTTTTGCAAGAAAAACTAACGCTTGAAGAGGCATTTATTGGTTTAACCGGAAAATATTAACACAATGATAAAAGCATTAATTTTTAAAGAGTGGAAGAAAACCAAATGGTTT
>PDWJ01005378.1_pt1 | contig 14817 bp, 7 predicted proteins | sample 1430881 | NCBI WGS metagenome assembly PDWJ01 (sample SAMN01162460, study PRJNA174530) | Oral metagenome, whole genome shotgun sequencing project. | biome: Marine environment; feature: Marine mammal; material: Swab sample of the gingival sulcus; isolation source: swab sample of gingival sulcus... | reverse complement strand
AGCCCGTTCTGGTGAGACTTGTGGTTGGCCAGGCGGCCGCCCCGCTTGGCGGAGATGTCGCCGACGGCGATGTCGTGGGCGCGGGGGTGCTTGCGGCGCACCGCGGTGAAGGCGTCGACGAGGCTGGCGATGGTCTCGTTGGTGCCCCAGGCGCGGTGGGGACGGCGGCGATACCAGCCCTTGCCCTTGCCGGGCGGCAGCTGCTCGCCCCCGACGAGGCGGCCGTGCTGGGGCTTGCCGATGGCGACGCTTGTGCGCTCGGGCCCGTCGAGCCAGAGCACGATCCGGTCGCCGATCCGCAGGTGGTTCGGGTCTTTTGCAGGATTGAAGCGCTGGATGTCCTTGAGGGATACGCCATGGCGCTTGGCGATGCGCGTGAGGGTGTCGCCGGCCTGGATGCGATAGACGACCTGGTGGGAGACCGTGACGCCGTACAGGGCGGCGATCCCGCCGAGCGTGTCGCCGCGGGCCACGACGTGGGTGATGATCCCGGTGGCGTCCCCGCTGGACGCCTCCGCGCTGCAGTCGCGCGGCAGCTTCAGGCGCTGCCCGACGCGGATCACGTCGCTGCGGAGGCGGTTGCGCCGCTTGATGCTGGCGGCCGAGCAGCGGTAACGGGTGGCGATGTGGCTGAGCGTCTCGCCCTTCTTGACGACGTGGGTCTGCGCCGACGCGGGGGAGGCGGGCAGCAGGAGCAGCGTCGCGACGAGGGCGACGAGGGCGGCTTGAAGTCGTTGCGTCAAGGGGCCTCTCGAGGGACGAAACATGGCGCTGCCGCGAGGATGCAAGGGTGCCGTAACGATGTCTACTTTTGTGTCGCGGGGGGCTGTGAAAAGCGACTTTGCGTAAAGCGTCTTTACGCCGGCGGGGAGAAGCAATAGCGTCGCCCCGATGCCCTCCCCGCCGCGCCCGCGCCGCTTCGAGATCCTGCGCCCGCTGGGCAGCGGCGGGCAGGGGCGCGTCTTGGCCGTGCGGGATGCCGCCCGCGACGACGCGGTGGTGGCGCTGAAGGAGACCCGGGAGGCGGCGACGACCCTGCGCCGCGAGTTCGCGCTCCTGTCCCGCTTGCGCCACCCGAACCTCGTCGCCGTCTACGACTGGTTCGAGGCCAGCCCGCTGGCCACCGCCGTGGCCGGCGCGCCGGCTGCCTACACCCAGGAGCTGGTCGAGGGCGTCGATCTCCGGCGCGCCCTGCGCGACGCCGACCAGGCCACCCGCGACGCCGTCTTCGAGCAGGTGCTGCGCGCGCTCGCCTACCTCCACGCCCTCGGGGTGGCCCACCTCGACCTCAAACCCGACAACGTCCTCGTCGAGCTCAGCGGGCAGGCCCCCCTGGCGCGGATGCTCGACTTCGGGATCGCGCGCTCCATCGGCGACGCCGGCGACGGATCGGTGCGGGGCAGCTTCAGCTACGTCGCCCCCGAGGTGCTCGCGGGCGGCCCCTTCGATCAGCGTGCGGATCTGTACGCCCTCGGCGTCATGATGGTCGAGGTGGGCCGCGGCGGCCCGCCCCCGCCGTCGCTGCTGCGCGGCCAGCTGGACGACGCCGAGGCGCGGCGCCGCTGGCTCCTCGACGAGGGGCTGACCGAGGCCTGGGTCCCGCTGGTCACGGCGCTCTGCGCCCAGGACCCCGCCGCGCGCCCCCGCACGGCCCAGGCGGCCGCCCGGCTGTGGGCGTGCGAGCGCGGCGCGCCCGTCGTGCTCCACACCCCGACGACCGCCGCCGCGATGGTGCGCGCGGGCGCTCCCGTCGGCCGCGACGCGCTCTTGGCCCGCTGCCGCTGCGCGGTCGCCGAGGGCCACCCCGTCGTGCTCATCGGCGCCCCCGGCTCCGGCCGCCGCACCGTGGCCCGCGCCGCCGCCCGGCGCGCTCAGATCGAGGGGCATGCGGTGGAGTGGTGGCCCCACGGCCCGGCGAGCGCGCGGAGCCTGTCCGCCGCCGTGGCGCGCCTGTTGGGCGACGCTGAGGTCGAGGTCCTGTTCGCCCGCACCGCCGGAGGCTCCCCGCGGCCCGGCGGCGGCGACGCCGTCCCGGGGCGGCGCGACGAGGCGGGGCGCTTCGCCGCGTGGGTCCAGGCGACCGCCGCGGAGCTCGCCCGCGGCGTGCTCACCCGCGCCGCCTCCGCGGCCCCGGGCCCGCGCCCCGTGCTGGTGATCGAGGGGCTCGACGCCCTGCCGCGCTTGCCCCGCGCCGTCGTCGAGGCGCTCATCGACGCCGCCGAGCGTGGCGAGGGCGCGCCGATCGCCATCATCGCCACCGCCGACGCCTATGAGGGCGCGGCCGCCGCGCCCCTGCGCCCCCTCGACCAAGCCGCCGTCGAGGCCTTCATCACCGCGCGCTTCGGCGGGGGGGCGGCCGACGCGCGCCTGTGCGCCGCGCTGACGGCGGCGAGCGGCGGGCACCCCCTGCAGCTCGAGACCCTCGTCGCCCTGCTCGTCGGCCGCGGCGCCCTGAGCCTCGCGGACGACGGCTGGTGTTGGCGCGGCGACGCCGAACGGATCCGCCTGCCCGGCGGGCCCGGCGAGGCCGTCGCCCAGCGGGTAGCGCTGCTGTCCCCGCAAGAGCGCGCCGTCCTCGGGGCCGTGGTGTGGCTGCGCTATCCGGCGGTCGCTGCGGCCGTCGCGGCGGCCCTCGCCCTCGGCGAGCCACCGCTGGCCGCGCTCCTGAGCCTGTCGGCGGCCGGGCTGCTGTGGCGCGACCCAAGCGGCCGCTTCCGACCGGCCCACGCCGCGGTGGCCGAGCCTGTGCGCGCCTGGGTCCCGCCCGGCGGCGCGCCCGCGGCCCATCGGCGGGTGCTGGCCGCCGTCGAGCGTGCGCCCCTGGCTCAGGCCTGGCACATGGGCGGCGCCGCGGGCGCGGCGATGGCGCTGACTCGGGGCCGCCGCGCCTGGGAGGCCGGGCGCGCCGAGGCGGCCTCCGAGGCCCTGGACCTCGCGCTGGAGCTGGCCCCCGACGGCGCGGAGGCGCTGGCGCTGCGGGCCGAGGTGGCCAACCTCCTCGGGCCGCGGGAGCTTCAGGTCGCCTGCCTCGAGGCCCTCATCGCCGGCCTGCCGCCCGACGATCCCGAGGTGCTGCGCGCCCACAGCCGGCTGTTCTGGACCCTGACGCGCATCGGGGATGCTGGCCGCGCCGAGGCCGTCGGGCGGGAGCTGATCGCGCTCGCGCGGGGGCGGGGCGAGCGCGCGATCCTCACCGAGGCCCTGGTGCACCTGGCCATCGTCATCACCCAGCGCGGCGAGCTCCACGAGAGCGAGGCGCTCCTGCGCGAGGCGGCGTCCCTGGTCGACGCGTCCGCCCTCGGCGCCCGGGCGCGGATCGCCAACAACCTCGGCAACATCTACGCCTACCGCGAAGAGCACGCCGAGGCGTTGTCAGCCTACGGCGAGGCCTACCGCCTCAAGACCGAGGAGGGCGACCCCGTCGGCCAACGCATCGCCGTCGGCAACATGGGGCTGACCTGCCTGCACCTGGGCCGGCTCGCCGAGGCCCAGCGCCACTTCGCGGCCAGCCACGCCGCGGCCCGCGAGACCGGGCACCGCCGCGGCGAGGCGTGGAGCCTGGTGGGCCTGAGCATGTTGGGGCTCGAGGCGGGCGCTTGGCGCTACGCTCGGCGGCGCGCCCAGCGGGCCCTGACGATCGCCCAGGAGCTGGGGGACCAGCTCGTCGCGAGCGACGCGGAGACGACCCTGGCCGAGTGCCTCGTGGCCCAGGGGGAGCGCGCCGCGGCGACCGAGCGGGCGCGCTCCGGGCTGGCCAAGGCCGAGGTCGCCAAGAACGGCTACACCGCGGCCCGCGCGCGGCTGCTGCTGGCCGCGCTCGGACCCGACGAGGCGCCGGCCGCGGTAGCGCGGGTCGCCGCCGAGATCGAGGGCGACGAGCGCGCTGACGCCCGGACGCGCGCGCGAGCCGCGGGGCTGCTGGCGAGGGCCTCCCTGCGGCTGGGGGACCTCGACGCCGCGGGAGCCGCCGCCGAGCGAGCGCTCAGCCGCGACAAGGGCCGGGGCCTCGACGCGCCCGAGGTCCTCGCGGCCTCCGTCCAGACCCTGCGCAGCCTCGGGGATAGCCGACGTTGGCGCGCGCTGGCGGGCGCGGCCCTGGAGCGGATCGACGCCCTCGAGGCGCGCTGGCCCGGGCGACCCGAGGCGGACGGCGTCGACGAGGAGAGCGCGGTGGACGGCCCGTCGCGGGCCAGCTTCGCGGCGCGGCCCGAGGTCCGGGCGCTGCGGGCGCTGCGGCAAGCGCGGCTGGGCGCGCGGCTGGGCGATGGGGATCCGGCGGCGCCGAGACCAGGAGGGAGCGCGATGGTGGCAGAGAGCCTTGAGGCGGGCGCGGGGCGCTGGATCGCGCCCGCGCTGACCGGCGGGCGCGAGGGCGCCAGGGCGGCGATGCGTCGCTGGCTGGCCGAGCGGGTCGCGGAGCAGGGGGCCGAGCGCGGCTTCATCGCCTGCGGCGACGGCGAGGTCCTCGGGGCGGTCGACCTCGACGGCGAGGCCGTCCCGGACCCGGCGCGCAAGCTACCCGTGGCCGCGGTGGAGGGCGCGCGGGCGACGGGTGGCCCGTGGCGCGCTGCCGGCGCCTCGGGGCGCGGGGCGATGCTGGGTCTGCCGGTGCGGGTCGGACGGGGAGCGGCCGCCGTCGACGCGGTGGTGGTGCTTCAGAATCGCTTTGTCTCCGATGCCTTCTCGGATCTCGTCGCGGCCCCGCCCGATCTGACCGGCCTCGCCGTGCTCCTGCGCGTGTGGGGGCTCGAGCGCGCGCTGGCAGAGCTCGCCACCCGCGCGGAGCAGGCTGAGGCCCGCCACCGCGACACCCTGACCCGCTCGACCGAGGAGCTGCTGAGCCTGCGGCGCGAGCTCGAGTCGACCCGCGAGCAGCTCGGGCCGGCCCACGCCTACGACGAGATCATCTTCGCCAGCGGCGCCATGAGGCGGATGCTGCGGCAGGTCGATCGCGTCGTCGCCACCGATCTGCCGGTCTATGTCCACGGCGAGAGCGGCACCGGCAAGGAGCTCGTCGCCCGCGCGGTGCACTACCACGGCGATCGGGCGCACGGCCCCTTCGTGCCCCAGAACGTCAGCGCCATCCCGACGACGCTATTCGAGAGCGAGCTCTTCGGTCACGAGCGCGGCGCCTTCACCGGCGCCCACCGGGCCAGCGAGGGGCTGTTCCGGCGCGCCAGCGGCGGCACCCTCTTCCTCGATGAGATCGGCGACCTCCCCCTCGAGCAGCAGGCCAAGCTCCTGCGCGTCCTCGAGACAGGCGAGGTCCGCCCTGTCGGGGGCCACCGCAGCGTCGACGTCGACGTGCGGATCATCACGGCGACCCACCAGGATCTGAAGGCCCTCGTCGCCGAGGGGCGCTTTCGTGAGGACCTGTACTACCGGCTCAACGTCATCCGGATCGACGTGCCGCCCCTGCGGGATCGACCCGACGACATCCCCGTGCTGGCTGGGCACTTCCTCAAGCTCCGCGCCGCCGACGCGCCCGTGCAGCTCGACGATGGGGTGATGAAGGCCCTCATCGCCTACGAGTGGCCGGGCAATGTGCGACAGCTCGAAAACGAGGTGACCCGCGCGGCGCTGCTGGCCGAGGACGGGGTCATCAAGCTGTCGGACCTGTCCCCCGACGTCGCCGCGGCGCGCAAGCGCGGCCGCCGTGATCCGGCCGCGGCGCGGGGTGGCGCTGGCGGTGGCCGCGCCGACGCCGTCGCCCAGCTCGGCCTCGACCGCGGCACCCTCAAGGAGCGGGTCGATCGCCTCGAGGCCTTCGCCCTGAGCGAGGCCCTGCGCGACACCGGCGGCAACAAGAGCCAGATGGCCCGCGACCTGGGGCTGTCCCGCGCGGGCCTGAACATGAAGCTGAAGCGGCTGGGCTTGTGGGAGGTCGGCCGCTAGAGGAACAGGCGCCCGCGCGTGGGCGTTGCCTCCCCCGAACCCAGCGAGGATCCCCTCACCATGGCCCCTTTGTCCCGGCTATCCCGCGCGGCGCTGATCACCGTCGGCGTCCTCGCTCCCATCGCCCTGACCGGCGCGCCCGCCGAGGCCCGGGCTGCCCCCGAGCGCGGCCGGGTCGAGGCGAGGCGCTTTCACAGCGAGGCGGTCGACGCCACCCGCGGCTACCTCGTCTACCTGCCGCCGGGTTACCCGCAGGCCCGCGCGCCCCTGCCGGTCGTCTACCTGCTCCACGGCCTCGGCGGTGAGCCCGACGACTGGCGGCGCCTCGCCCACATCGACGCCGTCGCCGACCGCCTCATCGGGGCCGGCGCCATCGCGCCCATGGTGCTGGTGGCCCCCGACGGGGGCGACGCCTATTGGACCGACCACCTGGGCGCGCCCGCTGAGCGCTGGGGCGCCTTCGTCGCCGACGACCTGGTCCGCGAGGTCGAGGGGCGCTACCACGTGCGCAAGGACGCGGGCGGGCGCGCCATCGCGGGCGTCTCCATGGGGGGCCATGGGGCGCTCTCCATCGCGCTGTCCCACCCGGGCCGCTTCGCCGCCGCCGTGAGCCTCGGCGGGGCGCTCTTCCCCGAGCCGCCCACCCACCGCGGGATCTACAAGCGGGTCTGGGGCCACCCGGCGGACCTCGGCCATTGGAATGCGACCAGCCCCATCGCCCTCATCGGGGCCCTCGCTCCCGAGGCCGAGGCGCCGGCGCTCTACCTGCAGTGCGGCGATGACGACCGGGCGGGGTTCTTGGAGTACGCCCTGCTGGCGCACCGCCTGCTCCTCGAGCGCAAGATCGCCCACGAGCTGCGGGTCAACGACGGCGGCCACAGCTGGGGAGCCTGGAACCGCGCCCACGAGGACTGGCTGCGGTTCGTCGACGGCCACTGGCGCCAGCGCAAGTAGCGATCGGCGTGCCGCCCTGCGAGCCGCCTGGTTCCCTGCTAGCGCGTCGCGCCCGCGTCCGGATCCTGGCTCAGGAGCGCCGCGTGGACCGGGATCGCTAGGAAGCTCTGGCGCAAGGCGGGGCTTCGGATCCCCTCGGCGCAGCGGGTCAGGGCGGCGACGATCTCGGCGCGGGCGGCCTCGGCGCGCGGCTGATCCCCCACGGCCTCGAGGACGTCGACCAGCTCGGCCATCGCGTCCGCGCAAGACAGAACGCCCGGCGGCGGGATCTGATGGGACAGGGTCAGCGCGAGGCGCGCCGTCGCGGCGGCGGCCGGCGGATCGGCCCGGCGCGCCGCCGAGGCCACCAGCGCGAGGGCGCGCAGGCGCAGCCCCGGCGCCGCCTCCCGGGTGCCCTCGTGGACGGCCCTGAGCAGCGCGCCCGTCGCCTCCTCGCAGGCGTGGAGCGTGCCCTCGTCGCGTGAGCGCAGGCGCAGCCGCAGCTCCGCCATCAGCACCTCTAGGTGCTGCTGGCTGCCTGGCCGAAGGTGGCTGATGAGGCGCCAGGCCTCGCGCATGTAAGGCAGCGCTCGGCGCGGCGCGCCCCGGTCGAGGGCGAGGGCGCTCAGCTCCACCAGGCGCGCGGCGACCCGCTCGTGGGCGCCGCCCCGATACGTCTCCCTCAAGGCCTTTCGCAGGAGCGCCTCCGCCTCGTCGAAGTGCCCGAGGACCCGCAGGGTGTCGCCCATGTTGCCGAGCGCCAGGGTGTAGTAGCGCCGTAGCCCCTTGGCCTCGGCGAGCACCATCGCCTCGCGGGAGGCGCTCAGGGCTCGCTCCGGGAGCCCCCCGAGGAAGGCCGCCATCGACAGGTTGATCAGCAAGCTCACCTCAAGCTCGACGAGCCCCTCCTCCCGGGCGAGCTCGAGCCCCCACTCGGCCCAGCGGATCCCCTCGATGGGCCTGAGGCCCTGGGTGTTGGCGTAGCTGATCGCCACGGCCAGGCGGGCGCGCACGTCGCTGAGCTCGGGGTCCGTCCCCGCGACCTCGAGCGCCCGCTCCAGGGTCTGCAGCCCCTTGGCGCCGCCGCAGAGCTCGCGCTCGATGGTGCCGAGCAGCCTCAGGGCCATCACCTGATCCCGGCGGTCGCCTTGCTCGAGGGCGAGGCGGTAGCGGGTCTCGGCGTGCTCGGCGGCCTCGGCGAGGCGGCCGGCGTCGATCATCACGAGGGCGAGGTTGTCGTGGGCGATGGAGGTCCACCCGTCGTCCTCGAGATCTCGGCCGATCGCGAGCAGCCTGTCGAAGTGGCGCTCGGCGGCGGTGAGATCCCCGCCGGCGCGGCGCGCCGCGCCCAGGCGCAGACGCACACGGGCCTCGGTGCGGAGGCGCTCGATGACGCCCGCGCCCGCCAGCGGCAAGATCCGCAGCCCCTCCTCGTACCAGGTCGCCGTGCGCTCGAGGTCGCCCGCGGCGCTGGCGCGCTCGGCGGCCTCGAGGAGGAAGGCGAGGGCGCGCTCGGGGCGGCCTCCGGCGCTCCAGTGGTGGGCGAGGGCCTCGATGACCGTGTCCACGTCCCGGTGCCCCTCGAGCCACAGGGCGGCCTGGCGGTGCCGGCTCGCCCGGGTCTGTTCGTCGAGCTCGCGCAGCAGGGCCTCGCGGACGCGCTCGTGGACGAAGTCGAGGCTGACCTCGTCATCGACCAGGCGCCGCACGAGGAGCTCGCGGGCGACCAGCTCGGAGACGGCCCGGGGGGCCTCGGAGCCGAGGCTGTCGATGACGTTGGCGGGGACGGCGGCGCCGAACACCGCGAGGAGCTCGAGCAGGTCGCGCTCGTCGCGGGTGAGGGCGGAGAAGCGCCGGCGCATGGCCTCCTCGACGCTCTTGGGCAGGGGGACGTCGGCGCCGGGCTTGAGCTGCCACAGCCCGTCCTCGTGGATGAGGTCTTCGGACTCGATGAGGGTGTAGAGGACGTCGTGCAGATCGCTGGGGTTACCGCCGGTGACGCGGGTGAGGGTGTCGAGCTGATCGCCCGTGAGGGGCTGGTTGCCGAAGTAGGCCGTGAGCATCTCCGCCACGGCGCCGGCGTCGAGGGGGCCCAGGGTCAGGCGGAGGCTGGCGGCGACTGCGTCGAGGCGCGCCGGCGCGGCGGGGTCGGCTGGCGGCTCGGTGACGGTCAGGACCAGGGCGAGCCGGGCCAGGGCGTCGTCGTCGGTCAAGCCGGCCATGGGCGCGAGCACCCGGCTGACCCGCGCGATGACCTCCAGGGTCGCCCGGTCGAGGCCGTCGGCGCCGCGGAACAGCGCGATGGTCGGGCGCCGCAGGTCGCGCACCAGGAGCCCCGCGACGACGTCGGGATCGATGGCGGGCTCGGCGGCTCGGTCGGCCGCGGCGTCAGGGACCGCGTCCGCGCGGGCGCCTAGCAGCTGCCGCAGGACCCGGCGCTCCTCGGCGGTCAGGCGGCCGTCGTCGAGGCGCTGGCCGTAGCGCGCCGCGAGCAGGGGCAACAGCGGGCCGAGGGGGCGGCCGCGGCGGGTGGGCTCGTGGGCCTCGAGGACGAGGACGCCGTCGAGCTGGGCCGCGCGCTTGAGCTCGTCGAGGAGCCTCCCCTTGCCGATGCCCCGCTCACCGCACACGAGGATCACCCGCTCCGAACGGGAGCCCGGCTCGAGGGCGGCCCTGACCGCGGCGGTGAGGGCGGCGACGGTCTCCTCGCGGCCCGCCCATGGGGCGCTCGACAAGAGGCTGGTTCGGGTCGCCTGGGTCTCGACGGGGTAGGGCGGGACGACGACCTTGTTGACGGCACGGATCCAGGCCTGCGCGCCGGCGGGTCGCCGCGCGGGCTCCTTGGCGAGCAGCGCCGCGACCACCTCGGCGATGGCCTCCGGGACGTCGGGAGCGAGCTCGGCCAGGCGCGGAGGGGCCTTCGACAGGTGCGCCGCCTTGAGGGTCTCGGAGGTGCGCTCGACGAAGGGCCGCCGCCCGGCGATGAGCTCGAAGGCGATGACGCCGAGGGCGTAGAGGTCCACGGAGGGGCCGACGACCAGGCCTCCGAGGGTCTCGGGGGCGGCGTAGGGCAGCCCCGCCCGATCGCCCCGGTGGATGCTCCGCAGCTTCTCGGTGGGGTTGCCGGGGTCGGTGAGGACGACCCGCCGTCGGCCGTCCTCGCTGCCGTCGCGGGTGACGAAGATGTTCTCGGGCTTGAGGCTGAGGTGGGGACGGCGGGTCTTCGCGTGCAGAAACGACAAGGCCCGCGCGACCTGGACGAGGAGCTCCCAGGTCTCCTCCGGGGAGGCCCCGGCGGCGGCGCGCCGCAGGTCGGGGCCCTCGACGTAGTCCATCGTGTAGAAGGCCAGGGGGCCGCCTGGGGCGTCGGCGACGAGGCCGAAGTCGTGGATGGCGACGAGGTTGGGGTGGCGCAGGGTCGCCAGATCACGGAACTCGGCCTTGAACTCGTCCATGCTCGCGCCCGGCGCGGGCCGAAAGATCTTGAGCGCGACGGGGCGGCCCTCGTGCAGGGCGTCGGTGGCGAGCCACATCTCGCCGACGGCGCCGCTGCCGAGCTTGCGCTCGAGCTGGAAGCGGTCGAGGAGCCTTGGGAGCTGGGGGCCCTCGGCGGCGTCCGCGCGGGGCTCGGCCGCGCCCTGGGCAGGGGCTGGCTCGACGACGGTGTCGGGGATGGCGGCCTTGACGCGGACGGTGGCCTTCGGGTTGCCGGCGGTGGTGGCGACGGCTCTGGCCGGACCCGCCGCCACCGTGGTCGCCACGCCGTGGGAGCCCTCGTTGGGGGGCGCGGGGGCGGCCCGGATCGGCAACAGCTCCGGGGGGACCCGGGGCACGTCGTCGGGCTCGGGGCGGTCCAGGCCGGCCAACGAGGCCAGGGCAGCGCCGAGGTCGAGGGCGCTCGAGAAGCGGCGCGCGACGTCGAGGGACAGCGCGCGGGAGATGACGGCGTCCAGGCCCGCGGGGATGTGGGGGGCGCGCTCGGACAGGCGCGGAAAGTCTCCCCGCGCGATGGCGGCGACGGTCTGCCGAGGATCGGGGTGGTCGACGAGGGGCTCGCCGCAGGCGAGAGTGTACAGGGTGGCTCCGAGGCTGAAGATGTCGGCGCGGGCGTCGATGCGCTGGCCCATCGCCTGCTCGGGGGCCATGTAGGCCGGCGTCCCCACGACCTCGAGGCGGCCGGCGGCCGAGACCCCTTGCTCGCTGGCCAGGCGCCGCGAGATGCCGAAGTCCGTCAGCTTCAGGCGCCCACCGCGGGTCACCAGGATGTTCTCGGGCTTCAGATCCTGGTGGACGATCCCGTGGTCGTGGGCGTAGGCGAGGACGCCGGCCACGGCGGCGCCGATGCGGATGACCAGGTCGGGCGTGAGCGCGCCCGAGCGGTCGAGCAGATCGCCGAGGTTGGTGCCAGGGACGTACTCCATGACCAGGTATAGGCGCGGCGAGTACAGGCCGGAGTAGTCGAAGATCTGTACGATCCCTGGGTGGTTTAGGCCCGCGAGGTTGCGCGCCTCCTGCTGAAAGAGCGCCGCCCGCCGCTCGCCCAGCTCGCCCCCCGAGTCCTGGTTCACCACCTTGAGCGCGATCTCGCGGTCGAGTAGGGTGTCGTTGGCGAGATAGACAACTCCCATCCCTCCGCGCCCCAGGACCCGCAAGAGCTGGTAACGGTCGATGTGTGTGGCCGGGCTCGGGCTCAAGTGGCGTCCCTGCTAAGCGTGGTTTCCGGACATCATGGCAACGAAGGCTGGCGACATCGTCAACGCGTACTGCTCGCACTGCAAGGTGAACGGTGAGGCCGTCGTCGCCGCCGCCGTGGGAGATGAGGTCGTCACGGTGACCTGCAAGACCTGCGGGACCTCGCAGCGGTACCTCGCCGAGCAGCTCGAACGTGGCGGCGCCGAGGGCAAGCTCCCGAAGCGGCGGGTGATCGACGTCGCGCCCCGGCGGCACAACAAGCAGCGGTCGCGATCGCGGCGGGTCGTCTCGACGACGGGGCGGGCCATCCCCGACGTCCCGCTGCCCGGGGCTCGCCCGACGCCCCCGGCGAAGCCGACGACCCCCGCGCCGCGCCGGGACGAGGCGCTCTTCGCGCGCTGGGACGAGGCCACCGATCAGGTCGACGCCCGCTATGCGCGCCCTCACCGCGAGCACGAGGCCTATGACCCCGGCGAGGCCATCCTCCACAAGATCCACGGGATGGGGATCGTGGACTCGGTGGCCGAGGATGGCGACGTCAAGGTCCTGTTCAAGGACGGGTTCGTGGAGCTGCCCGCGGTGCCGCGTCCGCCCCCGAGCCCGGCGCGGGACGAAGGCGGCGACGAGCACGAGGACGAAGGCGCGTGAAGGGGGTCCGTTCAAGCCTCGCGCTGGCGGGCCTGGCGCTGCTCACCGTGGCTTGCGCATCCGCCCCCGAGGCGAGCGCCGGGGCGCGCGGGCGCTGGCGCTTCACCGACGCCGATCGGCCGGTCAAGGCGGTCGTCCTCGGGGGCTCGATCAGCGCCTACCGTTTCGGCAGCTACGGTCAGTACCTGCAGGCGGTCTGTGAGCGGGTCGAGGTGGTCAACCGGGCCAAGTCGCGCCTTGGGGCGACGGCGCTGCGCGACCGCTTTGAGGACGAGGTGCTGCGCAACCGGCGGGTGGATCCAAAGGACTATGAGTCGATGTGGCTGGTCTTCTTCGGCGGCCTCAACAGCATCGGCTCGCCTCAGCTGACCAATCTGCGCGTGGCCGAGACGATGAAGGCGGCTCACGACGCGGGGATCCGCACCGTCGCCTTGAGCATCGGGCCCTGGGGCTCGGACCGCGATCGCCGCTGGGCTGGCGCCAAGGGCCTCGAGTACCTCGATCACACCGAGCGCGCCGTCGACTTCGTCCTCGGTCGCTCCACCCCCGAAGAGGCGCTCGGCCGCTACGCTCAGGGGCGCGCGGCCTGGGAAGAGGGCGAGCTGCCCGAGATCGCGGTGGATCTCTGGTCCACGGGGCTGCGCGATGGCGACGCCCCTCTGCGCGAGCGCGGCCGCATGGCGCGGCTGGTCCCCAAGAGCCGCTGGGTCCGGCGGCGCCTGGCGAAGCTCGCCGACGACGCCCGCGCCGCCGCGCTACAGGCCATGATCGAGCGCGCCGTGGCGCTCCCCAGGACCTATATGAAGCGGGATCTCGTCGGCTTCGACGCGATCCACCCCAACACCCGCGGCCACAGGGTCATCGCCCTCGAGGCCTGCGGGCGGCTGCCCGCCGAGTGGGGCTGCGATTGCGAGGCGCTCACCCGCGCGCGCTGGGACCGCAAGGCACGCGCGGTGCGCTTCGACGAGCCCGGTACCGCCCAGTGAGGAGAGGACTCGAGATGGAGCAACGGACCCACCTAGGCATCGACGCGCACCTCGTCGGCGAGGTGCTGACCCTGAGCGAGGGCACGGCGACCGTCGCCCTGACGGCGACCGCGGCGATGAGCGCCGACGACCGGGGGCTGGTCCATGGCGGCTTCACCTTCGGCCTGGCCGACTACGCGGCGATGGTCGCGGTCAACGATCCCCACGTGGTGCTCGCCGGATCGAGCTGCCGGTTTCTGGCGCCCGTGCGGGTCGGCGAGCGCATGGTGGCCACGGCGACGCTGACGGGCGAGGCGGGGCGAAAGCGCACCGTCGAGGTCGAGGTCGGCGTGGACGACGTGACGGTGATGACGGGTGAGCTGACCTGTTTCGTCCTCGAGCACCACGTCCTCGACGACTAGCTAGGTGGGCGGGCGCTTGGCGCGGCGCGCACCAGCGGCCAGACGCCTGGCCTCGCGCCGCATCCAGCGATCCTCGATGGCGGCGGCGTAGGCGGCGGCGGCCTTGTGGTCGCCGCGCCCGGTGAGCAGCTCCACCAGGTGGTAGCGGGCGTCGTCGCTCGTCTCCGCCAGGGCGCGCAGGAGCTTGTCGGAGGCGGATCGGCGGCCGGTGAGCCAGAGCACCGAGGCGAGCTGCAGGCGGGCGGCCTCGTCGACCTCGGTGCCGACGAGCGCTCGCAGGGCGGCCTCGGCGGGGCCCAGCCGGCGGCAGCGGAGCAGGGCCACGGCCGCGATGAGCCGCGCCTCGGGGCGGGCGTCGCCCTCGACCTCGACGAGGGCGCTCTCGGCGTCGCCGCCCGCGAGCAGGACCTCGCCGATCATGAGCGCCGCGTCGGGGCCCTGGCCGGGCAGGGCGTGCAAGGAGTGGCCGCGGGAGCGCGCCAGGATGAGGAGGGCCTCGCCGGGGAGGACGTCCTCGCGGACCGTGACGGCGGGGCAGAGGCGGCGGGCGTGGCGCCAGATCTCGGCGAGGTCGGTGCGGCCTATGCCCACGCCCTCGGCGTGGCGGTCACCCACGGCCAGGTCGAAGACGAGCAGCGTCGTCGCGCGGGCCCACAGGGCGTCCACCGCCTCGATCACTTGGGCGGTGTGGGGGCGACCGGGGTCGACGACGGTGTTCAGCGCCCCTGAGCAGATGACGGCCTCGGCGGGGGGGCCGCCGGCGAGGGCGTCCACCGCCACCCACTCGGCGCCGGGGTCGTCGTGGCGGGCGCGGGCGCGCTCGAGCATCTCCGGGAGGATGTCTTCGCCGCGGTAGCGGCCCCGCCAGCCGAGGCCGCGCAGGACCGTAAGCAGGGCGCCCTCGCCGCAGCCGGCGTCGACGAGGGCGGGCACGCGCGACAGGGGCGCCAGCGCCTGGGCGATGGCCAGGTGACGGGCTCGGTGGGCGCGATCGGACTCCCAGCCGACGCGCCGGGCGTCGAGGGGAGAGTCGGCGAGCTCGTCGTAGAAGGCGCGCGCGGCGCTCAGGCGCGCGGCGCTGAGGTGGTCGGCGGGCGGGTGGCTCATAGCAGGGGCGAGAGCAAGCCCGCGAAGGCGTGGCTCACGCGCGCTCCGTAGCTGAGGTTGTCGGCCCAGTCCGGCGGGAGCTCGTGAGCATGCTCGAGGTCCGCGCGGAACTGCTCGGCGAGCTGCACGACGAACGCGCGGTCGTAGACGAAGGC
>PDWJ01004735.1_pt1 | contig 14817 bp, 10 predicted proteins | sample 1430881 | NCBI WGS metagenome assembly PDWJ01 (sample SAMN01162460, study PRJNA174530) | Oral metagenome, whole genome shotgun sequencing project. | biome: Marine environment; feature: Marine mammal; material: Swab sample of the gingival sulcus; isolation source: swab sample of gingival sulcus... | reverse complement strand
AGGCCAAAGCTTCAGGCAATGGTTGCGCCTTAATGGAGCGCTCGGCATAAGCTTTGGCTTTTTCCAACTCCTCAGACTGGAAGGCCAATTTAGCCGCCCCGTAGTTGAGGTAAACATTGTCTGGGCGAGCGTGTAACCAGCCAGTCAATTTTTCCAAACGTTGGCGCGACGAACCAATCTCCAACTGCGTGTAGGCGTGAATCAAATTATCAGCGTAAATGTGGCGAATTTCCTTCGCTAACACGCTTTCAGCTTTTTCTTTTTGCTCATGGGCAATCAAGGCACTGACATAGGATAAAATCAAGCTCTCATCCTGTTTTTCGACCTTGGGTAAGTCTGACCACACCGTTTCTACGCTGTCTAGCGTGCTTTCCGAGGAATCGAACAATAACTTGGCCACTTCCACTTGGCGAGCTTGATAATGAGCGCGGTCAGGGAAGGATTTTTTCAAGTTTTTCAACAAACGCCAAACTTCACCGTACTCACCCAACTGTTCGTAAGCCTGACTTTCCAAAGTCAACAAGCGAGCGTTGTCGTAGTGCAAGGTTTGGTGAGGTTTTAACACTGACAATGCCTGTTGAGACTCATTGGCGGCAAGGTGTAATTCTGCCTCGGCCAGTGCCGCAGTAAAGGTGTCCGCACCCTCAGCAGCCAATTGCCGCGCTTCCAATAAGTATTGGTCGCGGCGCTCGTTGGCGCCTTGTTGTTGCGCGGCCTGAGCGGCGATACTGAGAAAAATCCCCGCGTCTTGTTTGGCTTTTCGGCTTAGGCGTGCGCCCTTGGCAAGAATTTTCTCTGCCTGTCTCCACTTGCCTTTGCCCATGGCTAACATGCCTTTTTGTAGCAAGTGCCCCGCTTTTAGCGATACGCGATTCTTGCCAAAGCGCTTGCTGATGGCAGGTAGGCGGACGATAACTGAAATTATTTTCACTACAATCATCAAGACGATAATAACTTCAACGGCGCGGACAACGAACAACCACAATGGCCATTCAACGCGCGTTCCCGATTCAAAAACAACGTGAATCATCGCCGGATTTTGGCTAAGATACGTTCCCAATAGTGCTAAGGCAATAATTATTGCCAGTACAATCAATGCTGCAATCATGTTGTCGTTCCTCCCTACGGATTAGTTTTTGAACTGACTAACTAAGTCACTTAAATCAGGCAAGGTGACTTTCAGCTTCTTGTGTTCAATGGTTGCCAGCGTTTTCTTAATGGCTTTGGCGTTGTCGTCGGCGGCGAAGAACTTATCCAAACGGGTGTTGACGCTTTTCAACGAGGATTTCAGCAACGCCATATTTTGTGAACGCACGGCCAATTCCGCGGTAAATAAGTCAGCTTGTAGGAAACGCTTCTCAATCAAGCCCGTCTCCGCGGAAATATCAATATCGTTGGGATCTCCTGGAATGACCTTCATGCCGCCAGTGACCAACAAGGTTTCCACTTTACCCCAAACACCATCGGCATGCGCGGGCACGCTGCTACCTTCACCTCGGTCAACTTCTAGGGGTTTAAGTTGGTTAACTTGGACGGCCAACGCTTTCAAGTCGCTAACAACCGTTTCGTTACTGACGCTTTCCACACCGATAAGCTGTTGATAAGCTTGTTGCAGTGCTTTAATTTTAGTGTTCATTTGGCCTTTGCTTAGTAGCAAGGACTTTTCTTCAGCAATTTTCAGCAAGCCAGAGGCGCTGATAACATCGCCTTCGTAAACGATTTTGTAATCGGCCATGCGTACGAGGTAGGCAATTTCTTGCTTAGCCATGCCCTCGGCGCTGGTGGCATCCTCGGCGGCGACCATTTGTGCGAGATTTTGAGCAATACCTTTTTGCTTAAGTTCCATCTGATCCACTTTGTTAAGCAGGGCATTGACTTCGTTAAGACGTTGGTCTAGCGTATTTTTCAAATCGCCTTGTAAAGTTTTGGCCAAGCCATTTTGCAACTGCTCCACCTTGCTCAAACGCTGGTTGACGCTGTCTTGCTGAGCCTTGCTGGCTTGTTCGGCTTTGCTGATGGCGGCGACAACCTGCTTGGCAGCCGATTCGCTAACGGCTTTATTGGCGCTGCTCAGGGATTTGACCTGCTCCTCTAAAGTGGCAATTTGCGTTTTCAGTGCCTCGGTTGTTTCAGAATCCCCTAGTCGGCGAATTTGGTCGTAGTTATAAACGCCAAGCGCCGTGCCAGCAATACCTGTTAATAAGGCCAGCGCGGGAACCAGACCGCCTTTTTTCGCTGCTTCGGGAGCAATCTGTGGTTGTGTGTTACTGGGTGATGTTGCGCCAGCCTTAGGTTGACTGGCAGTCTTTTTAGCTTGTTTTTTCATCTCGTTCGTTGAATGGTTGGGCGACGCATTGGCCGCTTTATTCTCGGTTTTATCGGCATTGCGCGATGGCTTGCCTGAGTTACTTGGATTTTTTGCTTGGTTATTTTTGCTCATAACGCTCCTTCCCACCAGTTAATAATGCGTTGATATAAGAAATGTCGATTGGCTTGTTCGGCTACTATGCAGTGACTAAAGCCCAACCGTTGTGCGTGCGCCGCAATGCGTGCGCTGAGAACAAATACAGGTAACTCAAAGTACTGCTGTAATTTATTCTGCTCAAGCTGATTGGCAACCGCTTCGGCGATAGCATTGCTGCTGAGAATGACTCCACCAATCGCACAGCTATCTATAAATTCTATCATAACTTGTGCTGACAAGTGAATTTTATCACGCCGATAGCAGCGAATTTTTGCGACTAATTCGCATCGCTGTCGCAGTTTATTGTATAACAGCGTTCGTCCGCCCTCACCCGCGACAATGCCGATGCGCTGACAGGGCAGCGCTTGAAAAGCCTTGTCGGCCAACAAAGCCTCTGAGTGATAGGGCGGGGGCGCAGTCAGCGCGGGGGGCAAGTGCTGGTCGCGCAAAGTCGCTGCCGTGCGCTTGCCGATGGCAATCAGCGTTTTGTCCCGAAAATGGCTGGGTGGATATTGTGCCAAGGCACAAACCACGGCATGATGACTGACAAAAATCAGTGCCTGTAAATCGTGCAACACCTCCGCCGCAAAGGGCACAGGAGTAATGCGATTCTACACGTGCGAGAGTGGCGGAATTGGTAGACGCGCTGGATTTAGGTTCCAGTGCCGCAAGGCGTGAGAGTTCGAGTCTCTCCTTTCGCACCATCTTAAAGTTCCCTCACTGTTGCCTTACATATTCACCCGAAAATGATAATTAGGTAAAATCATGCAAGTTAAAGTTGATATCTTGGAGGGCTTACAACGCAAGCTCACCGTCGAAATTCCTGCTCAAGAAGTTGACCAAAAAGTCTTGAAGGGACTGAAAAAAGCACAAAAAACAGCCAAAATGGACGGTTTCCGCAAAGGCAAAGTTCCCATGAACATCGTCAAACAGCGCTATGGCGCGGCTGTTCGTCAAGATGTCTTAGGCGATTTGATAGAATCTAGCTATGGCGATGCCATCAAACAAGAATCACTCATCCCCGCGGGACAACCTGATATCACTCCTGTCTCTGGTTTTGCTGCTAATGAAGATTTTGTCTATGAAGCCACGCTAGAGATTGTCCCTGAGTTTGATGTCAACGGCTTAGATACCCTAAAGGTTAGTAGACCCGTCAGTGAAGTTACTGATGCCGATATCGACAAAATGATCGACACCTTGCGTAAGCAATTCTCCGACTGGGAAAACAGCGAAGCAGCCAGCGCTGAAGGCGATCGCATTAGCATTGACTTTGAAGGTAAAATTGACGGCGAGGCCTTTGAGGGTGGTAAAGCCGAAGATGTTAAAGTCGTTTTAGGCGAAAAACAAATGTTGCCTGAGTTTGAAGAGGCACTATTTGACAAAAAAGCCGGTGATGAAGTCACGACAACCGTCAACTTCCCCGAAGATTATCACGGTCAAGACGTAGCGGGCAAAACAGCGACCTTCACTATCAAAGTCAATGGCGTTGAGACACCAAAACTTCCCGAAGTCGATGGAGCCTTTGTTGAGCGCTTCGGCATTGAAGACGGCCAAGTTGACAGCTTAAAAGCCGCTATTCAGGAAAATATGACACGCGAGTTGGATGCTGCCATTCGTCGCGATATCAACCAACAAGTCATGGCGCACCTAGTTGAATCCAACCCTGTAATGACTCCCAATGTCATGATAGCACAAGAAAAGCAGCGTTTAGCTCACGAACAAAATCTAGAGCAAGCCATTGCCGACGAAGAAGCCCGAAACAAGTTCATCGAAGAACAATTTGAAGAGCCTGCGCGTCGCCGCGTCTTGTTAGGCTTGATTATGGGCAAATTATTCGAAGAGAAAAAAATCATGCCTGACGGCAAGCGCGTGGAAGCACATATCGAAAAAATGGCTGCGACTTACGAAGACCCACAAGAAGTGCGTGACTACTATAAAAACAACCCCAATGCCATCGAGCAAATCTATGCTCAGGTCATGGAAGATCAATTGATTGACGATTTGCTAGAAAATGCAGAAGTCACCGAAGAGAGCAAGACATTTGACGAAATGATGCAAAATAACGCCAACTGATCACCTCAAGGCGCAATTGTGTGGGAAAGCTTTCCACGAAATTGTGTGTCGTTATTTTTAGGCCTATCTAAGACGTTTCTCCGTTATTAGATAGGTCTTTTTTTACCTATGAATTTTCCTCTGCCTGCTGTGCGTACAAAAATATCTAGGTGAAAGTGGTGACATTTGACCCAATTGCGCTATACTAGCCGCTCAAATGCAGGTCAGTCAATTCCACTAGGTATTGTCTGCTTGCCCAACACCCTATCTAATAATTTATAAGACTATCAACAAAGGAGACAAATCATGTCAGCTACACCTGCGCGCATAGCGAACCCTCGATTTAAACGCATTTTACTCAAGCTGAGCGGTGAGGCGCTGCTGGGAGATAAGGCGTTTGGTATTGATGCCAATGTGTTAAACCGCTTGGCAAAAGAGATTAAAGTGCTTATCGACAGCGATATACAGGTTTCTTTGGTTGTTGGTGGCGGCAATTTATTCCGCGGTGCCGAGCTACAGGCTTCAGGTATGGAGCGCGTGACTGGCGACCACATGGGTATGCTAGCCACAGTTATGAACGCCTTGGCTCTACAAGATGCCATGGAAAAAGTGGATGTTCCCGTGCGCGTCATGTCCTCTATTCCCATCGACCAAGTGTGTGAGGAATTTATCCGCCGCCGCGCCATTCGTCACATGGAAAAGCATCGCGTTGTTATTTGTGCCGCAGGTACGGGGAATCCCTTCTTTACCACGGACACTGCCGCCAGCTTGCGGGCGATTGAATTGGGCGCAGATGCTATGCTGAAAGCCACGAAAGTTGACGGTGTTTACACCGCCGACCCCGCCAAAGACCCAACTGCACAAAAATATGAAAGCCTGAGCTATAACCAAGTACTGGAAGATGATTTGGAAGTGATGGATGCTACCGCGGTAGTGATGTGCCGCGATAACAATTTGCCTTTGCTGGTCTTTAACATGACAACTGACGGTGAAATCGTCCGCGCACTTGCTGATGATAGCGTGGGGACACTGGTTAGTTGATTTTTTATTAGCCTAGAGGCGGGGGCATTTGCGCGCCCTGCCTCTAATAACTGCACGTGAAACTTACAGCTCAATTTGCTCCAGAACAAAATCAATATCTTTGTCACCGCGCCCAGAAAGGTTGACTAAAATAGCCTGCTCAGGCGATAGCGTTTTAGCAACTTTCATGGCATACGCTACGGCGTGTGAAGATTCTAGCGCGGGAATAATACCCTCCATGCGCGACAAGGTCATAAAGGCCTCCAAACATTCGCTATCCGTAGCACTTTCATAAGTTGCCAAATGCGCGTCTTTTAAATACGAGTGCTGAGGGCCAACACCAGGGTAGTCCAACCCCGAAGCAATAGAATGCACTGGCGCGGGGTCGCCGTTGTCGTCAAGCAATACATAGCACTTGAAGCCCTGAATTTCCCCTTTAACGCCCTTAGTCATTGTCGCGGCGTGCTTATCAGTTTCTAAGCCTTCCCCCGCGGGTTCAACGCCAATTTTTTCTACGCCACTATCGTCCATAAAACCACTGAAGAGGCCTATGGCATTCGAGCCACCACCAATACAAGCAATGACTTTTTCAGGTAATTTGCCCGTACTGTCGAGAAATTGTTGACGCGCTTCGTGGCCAATAACTGACTGAAAATAACTAACAATTTCAGGATAGGGTGCAGGGCCAACAACCGAGCCAATGGCAAACAAGCTGTTCTCTAAGTCACCCAGATAGGCTTCAAACGCGCTGTCAACCGCGTCCTTGAGCGTGCCTGATCCGCGGGAAACGGGCACAATGTGTGCACCCAAAATCTTCATGCGGCTGACGTTGGGGTGCTCTTTTTTGATGTCAACTATCCCCATGTGAATCTCACATTCCAATCCCATCAGCGCCGCGGCAGTGGCTAGCGCCACGCCGTGTTGCCCCGCACCTGTTTCAGCGATTACTTTGGTTTTACCCAGTTTTTTAGCGAGTAGAACTTCACCTAAACAGTGGTTTATTTTGTGTGCACCTGTGTGGTTTAAATCCTCGCGCTTAAAGTAAATTTGTGCGCCACCACAGTGTGCACTCAAGCGTTGGGCGTGATAAATCGGGCTGGGGCGACCGACAAATGTCTTGCGCAGGCGTTGCATTTCATTAATAAAACTGTCTTCTTTGACGATATCACGAAAACCTTTTTCCAATTCTTCCATCGCCTTGGCAAGTTGGGGATGGGCAATTTTTCCGCCAAATTCACCGTAAAAACCCGCGGCATCAGGAAGGGTTTGTGGGGCTAGCCCGTAATCGTTAACTTGTGTCATTATTTGTTTCTCCAATAATAAGATAGTGTCAATGGTGGCTAACTTAACCACCACTGTACAAAAAAGAGTGTATCAACGCTCTAGTACATTGAGAGCCATTCTAAGCGAATACCATCATTTGTCAAGAAACATTTTTTGGATTGAGGACACGCCCTACACCCAATCTAAAATGACTTTACCGCTTTCACCTGAGCGCATGACATCAAAGCCCTGTTGAAAATCATCAATAGCGAAACGATGCGTAATGACGCGCTCTACAGGCACACCCGATTGCACTAACATACCCATTTTATACCAAGTTTCAAACATCTCACGCCCATATATACCTTTGACAAATAAGCCTTTAAAAATGATATTGGACAAATCAAACGGTGTTTGATCAGGTGGAATGCCAAGTAAGGCAATCTTGCCGCCGTTAATCATATTTTCCATCATCTGTTCCAGCGCCTTAGGCACACCTGACATCTCTAAGCCCACATCGAAGCCCTCAGCCATACCCAGTTCTTTCATAACCACCTCTAGCTTTTCTTTGCCAACATTGACCGCACGCACACTAGGGGAAACCTTTTGTGCAAGCGCCAAGCGGTAGTCATTCAAATCAGTAATCACGACAAAACGCGCCCCAGCGTGCTTACACACTGCCGCGGCCATAATACCAATCGGCCCCGCGCCAGTAATTAGTACATCTTCGCCCACCATGTCAAAGGATAAAGCCGTATGCAGAGCATTGCCAAAGGGGTCGAAAATCGCCGCGACATCATCGCTAACGTGTTGGGGGAGTTTAAAAACATTGGATTCAGGAATAACTAAATATTCGGCAAAAGCGCCTGTGCGATTCACGCCCACGCCTATAGTATTAATGCACAAATGTTGCGTACCGCCTAAGCAGTTGCGACAGTGACCGCAAACGAGATGCCCCTCACCAGAAACGCGGTCGCCAATTTTTATTGTTGTGACTTCTTGCCCAACCTCAACCACTTCTCCCATGTATTCGTGACCGATAACCATCGGTACGGGAATAGTTTTTTGCGCCCATGCATCCCAATTGTAGATATGCACGTCAGTACCACAAATAGAGGTTTTGCGAATTTTAATTTTAACGTCGTTGTGTCCCACTTCGGGCTCGGGGACATCTTGTAGCCAGATACCTTCTTCGGCTTTGGCTTTCACTAAGGCTTTCATGAGATAACTCCTGCAGTTTTACCTGCTTGAATAAATGCGTCAATGGCGCGTTGTAAATCTTCATCGGTCAGCGCTGCTGACATTTGTGTGCGGATGCGCGCTTTACCTTTAGGCACAACGGGGAAAGAGAAATTGACCGCCATAATGCCCTGTTTGTCTAGCGCATCGGAAAAGGCTTTGGCTTTTAAGGCATCGCCAATCATAATGGGAATAATCGGGTGATCAGCGCCCGTTAGGGTAAAGCCTGCATCCTCCATTGCCGTGCGGAAAGTTTTGGCGTGGCGGTGCAGGCGCGCTAGGCGCTCAGGTTCTTGCTCGACAATGTCTAAGGCGGTCAATGAGGCCGCGGTAATCATGGGCGCAAGAGCATTGGAGAACAAATAAGGGCGGGATTTTTGTCGCAACATCTCGATAATGGCTTTTTTGCCTGCCGTGTAACCACCTGATGCGCCGCCTAAGGCTTTGCCTAGCGTACCCGTAACAATGTCTATGCGGTGCATCACGTTACAGTATTCAATCGCACCGCGCCCTCCTTCGCCAATGACGCCAATGGCGTGCGAGTCGTCGACCATGACGAGTGCGCCGTATTTATCAGCTAAATCACAAACACCTGATAAGTTAGCAATGATGCCATCCATAGAAAATACGCCATCAGTAGCAATAAGAATGTGTCGCGCACCATCAGCTTGCGCTTGTTGCAATTGTGCTTCTAGGGCATGCATGTCGTTGTTGGCATAGCGATAGCGTTTGGCTTTACACAAGCGCACACCGTCGATAATGCTGGCGTGATTAAGGCTGTCGCTAACAATAGCATCTTCGGCGCTGAGAATCGTCTCAAACAAGCCTGCATTGGCATCAAAGCAGGAGGAATACAAAATACAATCCTCTTGCCCAAGAAAGTCGGCAAGGCGATTTTCCAACTGTTTATGCAGCGTTGAAGTGCCACAGATAAAGCGCACTGATGCCATACCAAAACCGTGTTCATCAAGGGCTTTTTTGGCGGCGTCAATTAAACGTTGGTCATCGGCAAGACCAAGGTAGTTGTTGGCACAAAGGTTTAAACGGGGAAGCTCGCCACCCTCAGATTGCAAGGTAATATTTGCCGTCTGTGCTGTGCAGATTGGCGATTCAGATTTGTAGAGCCCTTGCTCACGAATAGTGGCTAATTCGTCATTAAGGACATTGGGAAGCGCATTTTTTTTCATAGAAGTTTTCCAATAATGTGGTCAGCCGCCGATTATACGCCAACTACGAGAGGAATAGGTATGAATTTTGTAGAAATAGAAAGGGCTTTCCTGCTGTCATCGTTATAACAGCAGGAAAGCCCTTAGGAGAGTAAAATCTTACAAACCTTATTTTTGTTGATCGTCGTAGCGCTGTTCCCAGAAGGTGGCATTTTTAATACCTAACCCACGTGGATCAAAGCTGTAATGCTTGTGCTCTACCCCTTTTTGCGCTTTTTGTTGATTTTCGTAGTCGCGCAAGGCTTTCAAAGCGGGGCGTCCCATGAAGAAAATCAACAAAATACCGACAATGTTAAGCCATGCCATCATGCCGACACCAACATCACCCATCGCCCAAATATAGCCTTCGGTGTTGAGTGCACCATAGGCAACCATGGTCATGATAACAACTTTAATTAAGAAGATGAGTCCTGCACGGCCACTCTTGACTAAACGTCCTAAGTAAGCGACGTTAACTTCGGCAATGTAGTAGTAAGCCAAAATGGTAGTAAAGGCAAAGAAGAATGAGGCGAGTGCGACAAACGTCTGCCCGAAACCACCAAACATGCTGCTGACCGCCATTTGCGTAAAGGCTGGCGAGCTGATTTTAGCCGCTTCATCGACATGGGCAACGATAAATGCCCCGTTCTTGGCCACTTCACAGAAGTTTGATTCCAAACATTGAATGTTGTACTGCTGAGTGATTAAAATCATCAAAGCCGTAGCCGAACAAACAAATAAGGTATCGACGTAAACCGAGAAGGCCTGCACCAAGCCTTGTTGTGCGGGGTGGTCGACTTCGGCGGCCGCGGCGGCGTGGGGGCCAGTACCTTGACCCGCTTCATTAGAGTAGACACCACGCTTAACGCCCAAATAAATGGCAGCACCAAAACCAGCTTGTGGTGTAAAGGCATCGTTAATAATTAAACTCACCATGGCAGGCACTTGGTCAAAGTTAGCAAAGACGATAATCAGCGCCATAATGATGTAGCCCAAAGCCATAAACGGCACGACGAATTGGGTAAAGTTGGCGATGCGTTTGATGCCGCCAAAGATGATAAAGCCAAGCATAATCAAAATAACGGCAATACCAATCAAGCGATATTGGCCAACTTGACCAAAGGCACTGGTATCAACCAGCGTACCTTCGCCAGTGACTTGTGTCAAAGCATTAACGACGCCGTTGGCTTGCAAGCCTGGCAAGAACACCCCACAAGCAATAATAGAGGCAATGGCAAAGACCACCGCGTACCATTTTTGTCCTAAACACTTTTCAAAATAATAAGCAGGACCACCGCGATATTGACCCGTCAGCTGCCCGCGCTCTTTATAAATCTGACCCAAAGTCGACTCGACATAGGCGGTACTCGCACCCAAAAAGGCGACAACCCACATCCAAAAAACGGCACCTGGGCCACCGAAACCAATGGCCGCTGCCACACCAGCGATGTTACCCATACCAACACGACCAGATAGCGATACCGCTAGGGCTTGGAATGAGGAGATGCCGTCTTCAGAATCTGTGCCCTTAAAGAGCAATCGCCACATCTCAAAGAAATGACGCACTTGTGCAAAGCGCGTCAGTATTGAATAAAATAATCCCGCACCCAAGCACAAAACAATTAATGCGGGACTCCAAATAATCCCATTCATAAAGTCTATGGCTTGCTGTGCTAAACTGACTTCTTTTTCCATGTTACCTCACTAAAACTTATAACAATAAAAATATAAAAAGTAATAATACAGAAGTTAATTATTACACCAATGACATAATTTACCACATTATGCTCAATTAATACAAAAAAAATGCCAGCAACAGAATTTCTTAAGGCAATAGCCTCGCTACGCCTCCATATTAAGCCAGTCGGCGCCAATCCTAACTGTTTTCTTGAGATTTTTCTAGTTTACTCAGCAACTTTTTGCCTTTTTTGATTTGGTATTTGATAATTTCCAACTCTTCTTCGGCTTTGCGCTTTTCCTTTTTACTCAAATCGCCATCCAGTCGTTTCTTTGTAGCTTTTTGCCGTTTGGCCAATTTTTCCAATAGTTTTTTGATGGCCTTTTTCTTTTTGCTTTCGCTAAAATCATCCAATTCAAGAAAATTTTTCACGTTTTTAATGAACTTATTAATTCCCATTGTCTTCTCCTGTAATGAGTTGTTGAAAGTCTTCGTCGTCTTCGCTGATGTAATCACTGAGGCTTCTGATATCTTCATTGTTAATTGTGAAAATAATTTCCGCCATAGAGATGAGATTTTTTGAAATGTCGTTAGCATACGATGAGTCGTTCATCAAAGAAGTCGCCATTTCATTGCTAATGAGATCGCCGCGAATCAGTTTATCTAGGCCACCGTTAGCAATAACGTCATTCTTTTGCATGTCCACCTTAATACTGGATAAGCGAACGACAATCAAATCTTCTTCTTGGATGGTGGCGATATCGTGAATATCCCTGAGTAATTGGGTGATATTTTTGCGAATGTTTTCGTACTCTTCCCTGATGTGGCTGTTCGGGCTACTCAAGTATTTTTTCAGGTTTTTTTGCAGGTGTTTGGTATCTTTAACAGCCTCGACAATGTCGCGGTTAGCGAGCTTAACCTTGTACAACAGCTTGATATCATTTTCATTCATGCCAGCCTGTGCCTTGGTAGAGAAGTCGATAATTTCACCGTAGAGGTTTTTTATTTTATACTGATAAAATAAATCGATATCAATGGGCTCGTCGTCATAATTATCTCTAATTACCGCTTCTATTGGCATGTCTGAAAGAATGTTATGTTGTTTCAAATTTAAACCGTGAGCAATAATTTCAGACGCATTATCGTACAAGTGTTGTGTTTCTTGTATTAGCGCTTTCATCGCCGTTTGCGGCAGCTCCAATACCGAATGATTGAGGTATTTATTTTTAGAAACATGAATATTTTGTGCATCCGTTTGTGCCGATTTGACGGTGTGCTCTAAAAAGTACACTAACTTGCGCGTAAAGGGCGTAAAGATAATCACCCCCATTATTTTGAAAAAACTATCAAAAACAGCAAGTCGTAGAGTGTAATTATCCGCAGAAATCCCCAATACATCGCTGATACTGCCAACAAGGGCAATAATCGGGTTAATCAATATCACCGCAATGACCGCGGTAGTGACGTTAAAAATAAAATGCGCGCCAGCCAAGCGTTTACCGTCAATGTTCGAGCTTAACGAACCAATAATCGCGGTAATCGTCGTACCAATATTGGCGCCAATAGTGAGTGCTAGCGCATTTTCATAAGTAATTTGCCCCGCGGCAAGTGCGGCAATCACTAAAATAATGGTGGCGTGGGAGCTTTGCATCACCACGGTGGCCAAAATGCCCACACCGATAAAAATCAGCAACCCCTTAAATCCAGGGACGGCGAAGTCTTTTAAATCGATGGTATTTTTAAAGGCCTCAAAGCCGTCTTTCATGTAGTGAATACCTAGAAACAGGAAACCCAGCCCCGTCAAAATATAGCCTAATCCTTTAAGCCCGCTGTTTTTTTGAAAAATAAGAATAACGCCAAATACCAGCATGGGCATGGCGTAAGCGGAAATTTTGACTTTCAGACCAAAGCCCGCCATTAACCACGCCCCCGTAGTCGTACCGATATTGGCACCGTAGATAATGCCAATACCTTGCACCAACTCAATCAGTCCCGCGCCGAGAAAGGAAATCGTCAGAACAGAAACCAAGGAGCTAGACTGCATCAGCGCGGTGGCGGTAAAACCGAACAATGTGCTTTTACCCAAGTTACTTGTCGACTTTTTCAGCACACGCTCTAGCACACCACCAGAAAACGCTTTGAACCCCTCCTCCAGTGCAATCATACCAAACAGGAAAATGGCCACACCCGCGGCAATCTCCTTAAAGTTTTCACTAATCCAAAAACCATAAGTTAGGGCGAGCAAAATGACGGGAAGTAATATTTTTTTTAACACGATAAATTTACCTTTATGATTATCTTAAAAAAAACAGCCGGTAGCACTGGCACCGGTGTTAATAGCAGATAACAGTACGCCCTCTCCTCTAGAGGAGAGGGCTGGGGTGAGAGGAGAGAGACTAGAGGACAATGCCCTTAATCATAAAGAAGACCATGGCACTTAATACCGCGGCAATAGGCACAGTAATCACCCAAGCAGTGATAATCTTTTTCAAAGTATCACGCTTAACATATTGCACTTTTTTCGCTGTTTTAATTTCTTTTTTGGTTTCTTTGATTTTGTTTTCTTCATCATCAATTAGTCTGTAAAGCTCAACGATACGCTTGTAGTCTTCTTTCTCTTTTTTCGACTTATCTTCCAGCGTTTTTAGCTCGCTGGTGTAGGCTTTTAAGAGTTTTTTCTCATCGGTGATAACCTCTTCACCATGCTCGATAATGTCATCTATTTCATTGTCTTTGAGGTATTCTCTTAAGAATCCTACCCCAAAAATACCGCCGATGGCGATATGAGTAGAACTAACTGGCAAGCCCAATTGCGAGGCAATAATAACGGTAATTGCCGCCGCCATAGCCACGGAAAAAGCGCGCATCTGGTCAAGCTCGGTAATTTCTCCGCCAACGGTTTTGATAAGTTTCGGTCCGTACAAAGCCAAACCAATAGCAATACCAATCGCCCCAACAGCCATTACCCATAAGGGAATGCCAGCCTTTGAGGAAATGCCGCCATTAATCACGGCATCATTAATGGCCGCCAAAGGCCCAACCGCGTTAGCCACATCATTGGCACCGTGGGCAAAGCTGAGCAGTGCCGCGGAGAAAATGAGCGGAACCGTAAATAAGGTGTTCACCCCCGCTCTGCTGTTATCAATTTTAGCCGACATTTTAGAGACGCTGAATCTAACCGCGATATAAACCAAGACCGCGACCACCACACCCAGTATGACTGCCGTCATAAAAGTGGGCTTTTTGGTATCGGGCAAGAAGGTGAAGATTTCTACGATAGAAGGCCACACTTTTTTCAAACCCTTTAAAGTCAAGTAAGTAACAAACGCCCATGACATAACCGCCACAAATACGGGCACCCATTTCACCGAGGCCTGAACCTTATTATCCTTAAAAACGATGGTTTTCTTAATCAGGAAGAGGAAGGCCGCGGCAATAACGCCCCCAAGGACAGGAGAGATAATCCACGACATGGCAATTTTTCCCATCGTCAGCCAAGAGACAATGGAAAAGCCCGAGGCGGCAATACCCGCGCCCATGACACCACCGACAATGGAATGCGTGGTGGAAACGGGCGCTTTAAAATAGGTGGCAATGTTTAACCACAAAGCCGCGGACAACAATGCCGCCATCATCGCCCAAATAAAGACATCAACATTGGAAAAGGCTGAAATATCAATAATACCTTTCTTGATGGTTTTGACGACATCGCCCCCTGCTATCAAAGCACCACTGGCTTCAAAAACGGCGGCAATCACAATCGCGCCAAACATGGTCAAGGCTTTAGAGCCCACAGCAGGCCCCACGTTATTGGCAACGTCATTGGCACCGATATTCATCGCCATATAAGCGCCAAATAGCGCGGCAATTGCTAAAAAGATGTTATTGGGTATTTC
>PDWJ01003530.1_pt1 | contig 14819 bp, 15 predicted proteins | sample 1430881 | NCBI WGS metagenome assembly PDWJ01 (sample SAMN01162460, study PRJNA174530) | Oral metagenome, whole genome shotgun sequencing project. | biome: Marine environment; feature: Marine mammal; material: Swab sample of the gingival sulcus; isolation source: swab sample of gingival sulcus... | reverse complement strand
CATCGGCAGCGCCACGGATGCCCGCGAGCTGACGCTGGAGAAGGGCGGCGCGCTGGCCGATTTGCAACGCGCCTTTATCTGGATGGATCAGGACATCAACCAGATTGCCAATCGCAGCATCCGCGATGCCTATGGCAGCCGCCAGCAGGCGGTGGTCTACCACAACCAGAGCGAGGGGCGGATACTGGAATTTACCCGCTCGGGCTGGCCGAACCCGATTGACCTGAACCGCTCGGATATGGTGCGCGTGGCCTATGTCCTGGAGCCAGACCAGGCGGCCAACAGCCGCCGCAAGGCCGATGACAAGCCGCAGTTCAGCTTGTACCGCCTGTATTGGCGCGATGCGGACAGGTCAGTGGAGGAGCCAACTCGCAAGCGCCGCATTGCCCGTGGCATTACCGCCTTTAAGGTGCGCTTTATGGATGATAAAAAGCGCTGGAAAGGGCAGTGGCCGCCGCTGAATGCCAGCACCGACAGCGCCATCGGCCTGCCGCGCGCGCTGGAGCTGGAGCTGGAATTGCAGGGCTGGGGCAAACTGCGCCGGGTATTTAGAGTGGTGGCAGCGCATGGTCTATAAAACCCCGCACAGCCAGCGCGGCGTGGCGCTGATTATGGCCGTGGTCGCCGTGGGCATTATCGCGATTATCGCGGTCAGCATGTCCTCGGAGCAAAACCTGCTGGTGCGCAGAATTCAAAACATCGTGCTCGTCGATGCCGCCTGGCAGTACGCCATTGGCGGCGAGCAGTTTGCGGCGCTGGCGCTGAAGAAGGATCACGAGCAGGGCAAAAAGATCAAGGAGGAGTACGACTACCCCAAGGAGCCACATCTGGCGGAAACCTTTTTATTCCCGATTGAAGATGTCGGCGGCACGATTGAGGGCGGCCTGGAAGATTTGCAGGGGCGATTTAACCTGACCAACCTGCAAACTGCCGATGGTGGCGTAGATATGGAGGCAGAGCCAGCCTTTAAGCGCCTGCTGACGGCGCTGGGCTTGAACCCGAACCTCGCCATGGTGGTCTCGGACTGGATTGACAGCGACGACCAGGCATTGCCCTCCGGGGCAGAGGACAGCTTTTATCAAACCCTGGAGCGCCCGTATCTGGCAGCCAATCAGCCGTTTGCATCACTTGAAGAGCTGCGCTTGTTAAAGGGCTTTGACGAACTGATAGAACAGCCCGACGGCACACAGAAAACCGTTTTTGCAATCCTGCGCGAGCATGTGGCGGTATTGCCCACGCACACCGCGCTGAATGTCAACGCCGCCAGTGCGCCGGTGCTGCGCGCCTATATGGAGCATGTGAGTGCCGAGGATGCCGAGGCTATCAGTGCCAAGGGGCATGGTGAGGAGCCCTACACCTCGATTGATGACTTCAAGCAGGACGAGGCACACAAGCTGCCCGACAATCGGGCGGTGAACTGGAGTCATATCCCCGAGATTGGGGTGCAGTCGGAGTATTTTGCGGTGAATTTAAAGGTATCACTTGGTGGAATTGAGACTCCATTATATAGTGTGCTGCATCGAAATCTTGGTGATGGCAGTGTGCATATTGTGCGCAGGCGGCGAGGCAAACAGTAGTGGCAGATAAATTTATTATCTACTTGGGACACAAGGGCGAGGCCGTGCAGTGGGCAGTGACCAACCCCGGCACCCACGCAGTAATGGAAGAGGGGCGCGGCACGCTGGCCGAGGCGGCCGAGGTCGCGCACGGGCGGCGCGTGGTGGCGCTGGTGCCCAGTGATGAGGTGCTGCTGAGCAAGGTCGTCGTGCCCTCGCGCAACCCCGGCAAGGTGCGCCTGGCCGCACCCAATCTGCTTGAAGAATCCCTCTCCGATGACATTGACGATTTGCACTACGCTATCGGCACGCACCACACGGGCGATGTCTATCCTGTGGTAATTATGGCCAGGGCGCGGATTGAGTACTATCAGCACTTGCTGAGTGAGGCGGGTATCCGCATTGAAAAGCTGATGCCCAGCGTACTGGCGCTGCCCTATGCAGACCGGCACTGGAGCGTGTTGCAGGAAGGCGACGAAGTCGTGGTACGCGAATCCGAGTATATCGGCTTCTCCTGCGCGCCGGATAATCTGGACTTGTTCTTCAAGCAGGCGCTGCGTGAAGTGGACGATGCGGATATGCCCGTGGTGCACACCTTTCAGGATGAGGTCAATATACCCACCGCGCTGAACGTGGCGGTGGAGCGGCAGCAGGCGGTGAGCCTGATGCATGTGTTTGCCGAAGGCATCGCCCAGGGGCTGGTGATTAACCTGCTGCAAGGCGAGTTCAAGGCGCTGCGCAAGGAGAACCCGGTCTGGAAAAAGTGGCGGCGCACGGCGCTGCTGGCGGCGGCTCTGGGGGTATTGTGGCTGGGCAGCGCCATGTACCAGGCCTATCAGCTCAAACAGAGCAACGAGGCGCTGCTGGAACAGATTAACCAGGTCTACCGCCAGACCTTCCCCGGTTCACGCCTGGTCAATCCGCGTGCGCAGATGAAGCAAAAGCTGGCGGCACTGCAGGGCGGCAACACCCGCCGCAGCGGCAACTTTCTGGCCACGCTGGACAGCGCCGCTGCCCAGTTGAGCGGCGCTGACGACAGCACCGTCAAGGGCTTGTCGTTCCGCAACGGCAGTATGGATTTTGATATTCAGGTAGCTAACCTGAAAAGCCTGGAAAACTTGAAGAGCCAGCTGGCAACGGCGGGGCTGAATGCCGAAGTGCTCACGGCCAAATCTGCAGATGGCGTGGTCAATGGCCGCATCAGGGTGAAGTGATGTTCAGAGATTTTTTAGCCAAATACTCCCGACGCGAACAGGTGATTATTATTGTCACCGGCCTTTTGGTGCTCATCTGGCTGGTTTACCAGCTGCTGCTGGAACCGCTGATACAAACCCGCGAGCAGAATGCCATCGACTACACGGCAAACCGCGAGCTGTTGGCCTGGATGCAAAAATCTGCCGCTGAAGTCAAGGCGCTGGGCGGCTCGTCGCACCGCGCCGCACAGGGCTCTGGCAGCAGTGCCGTGGTGGTGGTCGAATCCGCCCTGCAACAGGGCGGGCTGACCGCGCCCAAGCGCATTGAGCCGAACGGCAACAACAAGGCGGTGTTGCAGTATGATGCGGTTGACTTCAACAAGCTGATGCAGGCACTGGACAAGCTGGAACACAGCTATGCCATTCAGGTCAGCCAGGCCACCATCAGCCGTACCGATGCGCCGGGCATGGCATCGGCACTAATCAATCTGGAGCGGGTGCAGCCATGAGAATACGCAGTCTGGTGATGCTGTTTTTGCTGGCACTGGTGGTTGGCATTGTGGTCAAGGTGCCAGTGGCGCTGTTTATCAAGGACGGTCGCCTTGGCAATGCCATGGTCTACGGTGCCCAGGGCACGCTCTGGTCGGGCAGCGCCACCCTGGTGCGCCTGGGCGCGCATGAAATTGCCACGCCCCGCTGGTCGGTCAAGCCCGCATACCTGTTGCTGGGGCGATTGAAGGCGGCGGTGGAATTCGTCTATCTGGATGGCCGGGGTGGCGGGGATGTCAGCCTCAGCCTGGGCAAGGCCGTCAATCTCAGTGACTTTGATTACACCCTGCAAGCCGATCAGATTACCCAGACATTTGCCAGCGGCTTTGTCGGTCTGGAAGGTGATATCAACCTGCAAATCGACAATATCGACCACCAGCTCGGCGAGCGCTTTGTCAGCGAGGCGGCAGCTTACATAGGCTGGCAAAAGTCTGGCGTGGCCTATCCAATCTCGGCGGCGCTGGGCAATATCTCGATTAACCTGTCCCAGGATGATGACAGCGGCCTGCTGCAAGCCGAACTGTCCAATCAGGGCGGCGAGCTGTCGCTGTCGGGCGAGGCCAGTTTGGGGGGCAAGCTGGACTATCAGGTCGACGTTAAGCTCACCCCCACCGCAAGCATGGGAGACACCCTGCGCGCCACGCTGGAGGCCGCCATGCCGCGCAAGCCCGATGGCAGCTATCAGTTTATCCGCAGTGGTAATCTGGGCAAGCTGCGCCTGGGTCGCTAAAATTTATTGATGGCTAAACTCATTTCCGGGGGGGAATTATGAATCGCAAAACAGCCGCTCTGGGCGGCGTGTTCCTGTTACTGCTGGTTGCGTTGTGGCTATGGCTGCGCGATAGCGGCACAACATCCACAGCCTCCGATGCGGCACAGCACGAGCAGGCACAGCTACAGGCTGGCAGTATCGCACAGGGTGACAGTGCGACTAGCGAGTGGGCGGCTGCCGAGGCCGAGATGTCACAGGCCGAGCGCTACCAGCTGGCCTTGCAAAACTTGCCCGAGTCCCTGCGCGGCACGCGCATCGACGGCTATTTTCGCCTGGACAGCGAGGGGCGCTTGATTGTTGAGCCGAATATTGTCCGCGTCTTTGAATACTTTATGAGCAGCATCGGCGAAGATGATTTGTCGACCATTGTCGAGCGGGTAAAAAACCTGATTGCAGGCGCAGTGCCAGAGAGCGCGCAGGGCGATGCCTACCAGCTGCTCGATCAGTATATGAACTACCGCCAGCGACAGGCCGAGCTGTTGGAGGGGCGGGATGTTTCCCTGATGGCGGATGTGGCCGGGTTGCGCGAGAGCTTTAATCAGACCCGCCAGCTGCGCCGGGAAATCTTTGGCGCCACGCATGCGGATGCCCTGTTTAAAGACGATGAAGCCTATATGGACTTTAGTCTGAACGCGCTGGAAATGCAGCAGCAGGGCGAGCAGACCGAGCTGCAAAACCTGCAGACCCTGCGCGAGTTGAGCACCACGTTGCCCGAGCACCACCGCCAGGTTGTGGAACGCCAGCTGGTGCAGAAAGAGCTGAGCCTGCGCACCGAAGAGCTCCAGGCTGCCGGTGCGCCGCCCGAAGAGCTGCGCCAGATGCGCGAGCAACTGCTCGGCACCGAGGCGGCAGAGCGTCTCGCCCGGCTCGACGAGCAGCGCGCTGCCTGGCGTGATAAAGTTGATACCATCCAGCAAGACTACCAATCCAGCCTATCCGCATTGAGCGACCCCGACGATCCGCAGGCACAGCAAGCGCTGCTGGATGCTGTTTTCGCCCGCCACGGCATTCCGCCCGAGGAGCAACGGCGCATCAAGCCGATGGTGCTGGGCTGGTAAAAGAAGGTTTTTTTGCATGTGCGCGGGCGGCTGCTTGGCCGCCCGCACAAGTGTGATTTAAGCGCCAGGCTTGTCGAGCTTGGCCGTGCTGTTGATGGCGATGGTCTGCGGCTTGACTGCCTCGGGCACTTCGCGAACCAGGTTGATACTCAGCAGGCCGTTTTTCAGGGAGGCGCTTTTGACTTCCACATAGTCGGCAAGGTTGAACTTGCGCTCAAAACTGCGCGTTGCAATACCCTGGTACAAGTAGCGGGTATCGCTGTCCTTGCTGGTTTGCTTGCCGCGTACGCTCAGCACACCATTTTCTACTTGAATTTCCAGCTCAGACTCGTCAAAGCCTGCGGCGGCGATAGTAATTTCATACTGGTTTTCATCCAGCACCTTGATATTGTACGGCGGATAGCCTGCGGAGTTGTCTGTGCGCAAGGCGCTGTCCAGCAAGCTGGAGAAGCGGTCAAAGCCAACGCTGTTGCGGTAAAGGGGAGAGAGATCAATTGGGTTCATGGTGTCCTCCTGAGAAGCGACGTTATTTAAAAACAAGGCTGATACTGTGATCCCGCCTTGATCGAGTTATAGGGGCGGCTGATTATTTTTCAAGAGGCAGCAAACCGGCCTTGTCCAGACTATCCGCATACAGGGTTTTAACGGCGCTGCTGTTTGATTAGCGGGCGCTGCACGAGCACCAGCGTGGCGGTATAAGTTTTGCCGTTGCGTATGCCCTTGACCTGCATGGCCTCGCCGGGCGCGTGTGAGGCGACCTCGTTGAGAATGTCGCGAACCGTCTGGATAACCTCGCCGTTGATGTGGGTGATGATGTCGCCGGTGCGGATGCCGGCCATATCCGCCGGGCCGCCGGGCACCACGCCGACAATTGCTATCCCCGCTTGCAGGCCGTGGCGCTGCTTGCCATAGGCGGACAAATCGCGCCCCTCAGCGCCTATCCAGCCACGAATCACACGGCCATTGGCGAGGATTTGCTTTAGCACATCGCTTGCCAGGCGTACGGGAATGGCAAAGCCGATGCCCTGGGTGCCGCCGTCCTGGGTGAAGATGGCGGTGTTGATGCCGACCAGCTCACCGGCAGCATTGATCAGGGCGCCGCCGGAGTTGCCCGGGTTGATGGCGGCATCGGTCTGGATAAAGTTTTCAAAGGTGCTCAGACCCAGACGGTCGCGCCCGGTGGCGGAGACAATCCCCAGGGTCACGGTCTGTCCGACGCCAAAGGGATTGCCAATGGCGAGTACAACATCGCCAACGCGGGTGGAGTCGTTCGCGGCCAGCGGGATGGCTTGCAGCTTGTCCGCTGCAATTTTCAGCACCGCGAGGTCAGTGTCGGGGTCGACGCCGATTATTTGCGCCGGAAAGTCGCGGCCATCGTGGAGCAGTATATGAATGCTCTGCGTGCCCGCGACAACATGGTAATTGGTCAGAATAAAGCCCGCCGCGCTGAAGATAACCCCCGAGCCGGAGCCCGTTTCTATGCGGCTGTTCTGCTGGCGGCTAAAGCGCTGGCCAAAAAAGCGCTCGTACAGCGGGTTGGTAAACCGTTGGCGCTGCGGCACGCGCTTGGTGGTATAAATATTGACGACAGCGGGAATGGCTCTGCCCACTGCATCTGCATAAGAGCCGGGTGCAGTGCCGGGCAGGTGCCGGGGCGCCGGCTCGCTGTGGGCGGGGATCGCACCGGCGTGGTGCGCAGGGGTGCTGTACTGCCGCCAGGCGAGAAGCGCAGCGGCAATCAGCAGGCCAAGGATTATTGATTGAATTAGAAAGCGGGCTGTCTGCATAATAGCTCTGTATAAATTGATTCGCGTTTTTGGTGTGGAGAAGATGGCAAAAGTTTCCGAAATCATCACTCATTGTGATGAATTACTCAATGCAGCTGCATTTAAGGATTATGCCCCCAACGGCCTGCAAGTGCAGGGCAGGGATGATGCCCACGTGCTGGTCAGCGGCGTTACCGCGACCCAGGCGCTGATTGAGCGCGCCATAGCCCTGCATGCGGATATGCTGCTGGTGCACCACGGTTACTTCTGGCGCGGTGAGGCGCCCGCGCTGGTTGGCATCAAGGGGCGGCGCATCAAGGCGCTGATGCAACATGATATCAATCTCGTGGCCTACCACCTGCCGCTGGACGCGCACCCCGAGCTGGGCAACAACAGCCAGCTGGGCAAACTGCTCGGCCTGCAGACTATCCGCATTGCCGGGCAGGGGCATGCCGAGGGGCTGCTGTTCAGCGGCACACTGCCCGAGCCGATGACCCCGGCGCAGCTGCAAGCCCATCTGGGCAAACACTTGCAGCGCGAACCGCTGCATATCGCCGCCGAGCGGGCGAGTATACAGCGCGTGGCCTGGTGCAGCGGTGGCGCCCAAGGCTTTCTCGACCAGGCGGCAGCGCTGGGGGTGGATGCCTATATATCCGGCGAAATCTCGGAAAAAACCACCCACGAAGCCAGAGAAAGCGGCATTCACTACTACGCCGCCGGCCACCACGCCACCGAGCGTTACGGCGTGCAGGCGCTGGGGCAGCACCTCGCCACCCGCTTCGCCCTGCAACACCACTTTGTCGATATAGACAATCCGGCGTGATGTGCGCTGCCAGAGCCGTATTCTGGCAGTCGGTTTCCTGTCGTTTTTGTCTGTGCAGGGGTCGGAATGCGGCTCATTTGCAATTGGCCTGCCAAAATCCTCTTTAAGCCTTTGAAAAGGCTCGATAAAGTGAATTAACCCTGGCGTAAGTGAGGGTTTTTTTGCTAGAATCCTGCCACCAATTATGACTGGTATGACTGGGGTTGTGGGCTATGTACCCGCAATGCCAAGTTTGCTTATAAAGACTGGAGAACAAGATGTCTCAAGACGTAAATCAGAGCCGTCGTCGCTTCCTGACTGCTTCTACCGCAGTTGTGGGTGGAGCAGGGGTGGCGGCTGCAGCTGTTCCCTTTGTGGCTTCCCTGGCACCGAGCGCTCGCGCTCAAGCTGCCGGCGCGCCTGTTGAAGCCGATATTGCTCACTTGGAGCCTGGCCGACTGGTCACTTACAAGTGGCGCGGCAAGCCGGTATGGGTGGTTAATCGCACCCCGCAAATGCTGGAAAATATCACTAGCCTGAATGGCAAGGTGGCTGATCCAGAATCTGCCCAGCCCATGCAGCCCGAATATGCACAAAATGAGTTCCGCTCGATCAAGCCGGAAATTCTGGTGATGGTCGGCCTGTGTACGCACCTGGGTTGTTCACCACTGTTCCGCCCGGAAGTGGAAGCGAACTGGAAGGGGGGCTTCTTCTGTCCCTGTCACGGTTCCCGGTTTGATCTGGCCGGTCGCGTGTTTGTGGGTATGCCTGCACCGCTGAATATGCAAGTTCCGCCATACCGCTATGTCAACGATACCACCATTATTATTGGTGAAGATGAGGGGGCTGCATAATGCAAACGAAACTCGAACAGCTAATGGGCTGGGTTGATCAGCGCTTCCCCGCCACCAAGATGTGGAATGAGCATCTCAGCAAATACTACGCGCCGAAGAACTTCAACTTCTGGTACTTCTTCGGCTCGCTGGCCTTGCTGGTGCTGGTCAACCAGATTGTCACCGGCATTTTCCTGACCATGAACTTTAACCCCTCGACCTTCGAGGCGGCATTTGAGTCTGTGGAATACATTATGCGTGAAGTGACCGGCGGCTGGATTATCCGCTATATGCACTCCACGGGCGCATCGGCCTTCTTTGTCGTTGTCTATCTGCACATGTTCCGCGGTCTGTTATACGGCTCCTACAAGCAGCCCCGCGAGCTGGTGTGGATTTTCGGCATGCTGATTTACCTGGTCTTGATGGGTGAGGCCTTTATGGGCTACCTGTTGCCTGGTGGGCAAATGTCTTACTGGGGAGCGCAGGTAATTCTCAACCTGTTTAGCGCCATCCCTTACTACGGTGAAGACATTTCTACGCTGATTCGCGGTGACTATGTGATCTCAGGCGCGACGCTGAACCGCTTCTTTGCCTTCCACGTAATTGCCATGCCGCTGATTCTGCTGGGTCTGGTGGTCGCTCACCTGATTGCCCTGCACGAGGTTGGCTCCAACAACCCCGATGGCATTGAGATCAAGAAGAACAAGGATGAGAACGGCATCCCCAAAGATGGCATTCCCTTCCACCCCTACTACAGTGTCAAAGACATTTTCGGCGTGGTTGTGTTTGCCTTTGTCTTCTGCGTCATCATGTTCTACATGCCCGAGTTTGGCGGCTTCTTCTTGGAAAAGCCCAACTTTGTTGAGGCCAACCCCTTCAAGACTCCAGATCATATTGCCCCCGTGTGGTACTTCACGCCGTTCTACTCCATCCTGCGCGCTATCCCCAGCTTCCTGGGTACGCAAATCTGGGGAGTGATTGGCATGGGCGGTGCGATTGTCTGCCTGTTCTTCCTGCCCTGGCTGGATCGCGGTGCGGTGAAGTCAATCCGCTACCGTTCAATGGCCTACAAGCTGAACTTGATGGTGTTTGTTATTTGTTTTGTCATCCTCGGTTATCTGGGTGTTATGGAAGCCACAGAAGGACGCACGCTGGTTGCGCGCATCTGTAGTGTGGGTTACTTCCTGTACTTCCCCGCCTTGTTCCTGTTGAGCAGGAATGAAAAAACCAAGCCAGTGCCAGAGAGGGTTACCCACTAATGAAAGCATCACTACGAAAAGTCTCTGCTGTGATTGCCCTGGCGCTGCCGATGCTGGCCGCTGCCAGTGGCGCTGGTGTGGAGCTGGATAAAGCCAACGTCAATTTGGACAACAAAAGCTCGCTGCAGCGCGGCGCCAAGCTCTTTATGAATTACTGCATGGGCTGTCACTCCCTGCAGTATCAGCGCTACAAGCGCACCGCTGAGGATATCGGCTTGACTGAGGATGAGATGGAGCAGAGCTTGATCTTCACCACGGACAAGTACGGCAACCCCAGCAAGATTGGCGACTTGATGACCAACACCATGGAAACCGAGTACGCCGCCGAGTCTTTCGGCGCAGCACCGCCGGATTTGACCCTGGTGGCGCGCGCGCGCGGTGCAGACTGGTTGTACACCTATCTGCGCAGCTTCTACCGGGACGACAGCCGTCCACTGGGCGCCAACAATACGGTATTTCCCAATGTAGGCATGCCACACGTATTGTGGGAGCTGCAAGGTTGGAAAAAGCCGATCTACACCGAGGTCGAGCACGGCCATGGCGAGCTGGTTGAAGTCATTGACGGCTTTAGCCCCCTCAGCGAAGGCAGTATGACGGATGAGCAGTATGATGCTGCGGTGCTGGACTTGGTCAGCTTTCTGGAATACGTTGGCGAGCCTGCCAAGCTGGTGCGCGGCAAAATTGGTGGTTATGTATTGTTCTTCCTGTTTGTGTTTGGCATTCTTGCCTACGCATTGAAGAAAGAGTACTGGAGAGACGTGCACTAAGTGCCGCTCTGTGTACGTGTTGAATAACCTGCCAGCGCATGTTGGCAGGTTATTGTTTTTTACAGGACAAGTCAGAATCAGGCTTCGTCTGAATTTGGAGAAGTGCTTATTATGGCGAGTATTGCTAACCGCCGCTCAGTAATGATGATATTTTCACAGCCTGAGTGCTTTTATAGCCACCGTGCGCGCATTGTTTTGGCTGAAAAAGACATCACCGCTGAAATCATTGAAGTGGCGGACATGGACAACAAACCTCAGGATTTGCTGGACGTAAACCCCTACGGCGTGTTGCCAACCCTGGTCGATCGCGATCTGGTGCTGTACGACTCGCGCATTATTATGGATTATCTGGATGAGCGCTTCCCGCATCCGCCGCTGTTGCCGGTTGACCCGGTGTCGCGTGCCAAGTGCCGCCTGGCATTGTACCGGGTGGAAAAGGACTGGTACTCACTGGCCGAGGTAATTATTGCCGGTGGCAAAAACAGCGAGCAGGCGCGCAAGGAACTGACCGAAAGCATTGCCGCGATTGCGCCGATTCTTGAGCAGATGCCGTATTTCCTCAATGAGGAATTTACCCTGGTCGATGCCAGTATCGCACCGATTTTGTGGCGACTGGAAGAAATGGGCATTACCCTGCCCAAGCAAGCCGCCGCCGTTGAGGAATACGCCGAGCGTATCTTTGCTCGCGAGGCTTTCCAGCAAAGCTTGTCCGAAGCCGAGCAGAGCATGCGCTAAGGCGCTGTGCCGAGTAGCCGACAGGCTGTACAAGATAGCAAAAGAAGCGCTAAGGAGGGCTTTCTGGACTATCCGCATTGCAAGGAAGCACTATGCGGATAGTCCAGAAATGACCTGAGAGTAGTGAACTTCTTCGCCTCGCGACTTAATCAAGAGCTCCCCTGAGATCTTCTGAGTTTCCCAACCTGCGAGTATAAGCAATGGACAATGATTTCCCGATGACACCGAGCAAGCCCTATATCTTCAGGGGTGTGTATCAATGGATTGTCGATAACGATGCCACGCCGTATATGCTCGTGGATGCCAGCTATGAGGGCGTTGTCGTGCCGCCGCAGCATGTCGATGATAACAATCAGATTATCCTCAATATCAGCCCCACGGCCTGCCAGTCCCTGCTGGTCGATGATATGAGTATTTGCTTTAGCGCGCGCTTCTCCGGGCAGCCGATGGAGGTTGTGGTGCCGATGGCCGCCGTACATGCCCTGTATGCGCGCGAGAACGGCCAGGGCATGGTGTTTGATCAGGCAGGGGGTGGTGGCGGACTACCTCCTGATCCACCTCGCCCCGAGGCAAAAAAGCCCAATCCGCGCGCGCACTTGCGGGTGGTGAAGTAGGGGCTTGTTATGGCTGCACCTGTGCGCCCTGCTGTAGCAGAGGCGCAAGGCGCCCGCCTATAGATTCTATTACTCGCCAAATAGCTGCTGGTCAATCAGCTCGCACAGACAGTGAATGACCAGCAGGTGCACTTCCTGAATCCGCGCCGTTACCGTGGAGGGAACGCGGATTTCAATATCGTCCTCGCCCAGCAGGGCGGCCATCTCGCCACCGTCTTTGCCCGTCAGCGCAATGATGCCGATGCCCTTGTCATGGGCAACCTTGATCGCTTCCATTACATTGCCCGAGTTGCCGCTGGTACTGATGGCCAGCAATAAGTCACCGTGTTGTCCCAGTGCCTTCACCTGCTTGGAAAATACCTCTTGATAGCTGTAGTCGTTGGCAATCGAGGTCAGGGTTGAGGTGTCGGTGGTCAGGGCAATTGCGGCCAGCGGCGGGCGCTCCATTTTGTAGCGATTGAGCAGCTCTGAGGAGAAGTGCTGGGAGTCACCCGCCGAGCCGCCATTGCCACAGGCCATGATTTTACTGCCATCTGCCAGGCGCAGGGCGCAGCGCCTCGCCGCCGCAGAGATGGCGGGCACCAGCGTTTGCAGCGCACGCTGCTTGGTGGTGATGCTCTCTTCAAAATGCTCGGTAATCAGGTTTTCCAGGTTCATTGCTGGCTCCGTTGGTTGCTGGTCGCTTGCGGCAGTGTGGCTAAAATAGCGGATTTATCAGTGCAGAGCTAGAGCTGAAAGGCATCTTTTAGCCAGTGCAGCTGCTCGCCCTCTATGGCGATAACATCAAAGCGGCAGGCGTGTTGTTGATAGCGCGGGTGGCGCTGTAAATAGTGCTGGGCGCTGGCAATCAGCTTTTTCTGCTTGCCCGGGGTGACGCTTTGTGCGGCGCCGCCAAAATCCTGCTGGCTGCGGTGGCGGACTTCGACAAAGCACAGGCTGTTGTCCACCTCGACAATCAGGTCGATTTCACCCCAGCGGCAAGTGTAGTTGCGCGCTTTAATTCGGGCGCCGTGCTGTTGCAAATAGGCGGCGGCCTGGCGCTCGCGGCTGTCGCCCAGAGCGCGTTTGCCCAGTGATTGCAGCGCTTTCACGGTGCGCTGCTGACAGGCCGAATAACAGGCTCACTGGCGGGACTATCCGCATCGCCCTGTGCATCGAGAATCGCGCTGTCCTCCAGCTGCACCTGGCCATCGGCAAATTTGGCCCAGAGCAGTTGGCGGTGCAGGCGGCCTTCGTTGTCGGCGCGCAAGGTGCCGGTATAGCCATCGCGGTACAGCTGCGGATCCTGGCGCATGCGGCTGAGGTAGGGAATCAGGTGGAAGGCATCGGCGCCCAGTGCGAACAGTGTGCCGCCGTGCGCCATGCGCGCCGGCCACAGTGCTTGCAGTTGCTGGTGCAGGGGAATCTCCGCCGCATTGAGCACCCAGGGGCTTTGCGTAAAGACAATATCGTTGATATCCCGGTTCAAGCCAGGGTTGGCATTGCCATTAAACAGCTTTGAGCTGCCAAGGACGGGAATCTCCCCGGCACCGTGGAATTTGAGCTGGGGCTTGATGCTGCGTGCCTGGTTGGGCGAGGCGACCAGATAAATCAGCTCGATATCCTCGCGGGTGCGCGGCTCAAAGGCCAGCTGGCTGCGCAGTACCGTAGACAGCACCGATTTGCGCGACAGACTTTGCTGAATATTCAACATGCTTTTGATGCTGCGGCTGAAGTCATTGGCCTTGGGTGCGTACTCCTGCACCGACAGCACCTGGCCGCCCAGTGCGGTGTACGCCTGCTCAAAGGCGCTGGCCATGCGCTGCCCCAGCTTGTTCTGTGGCACCATCAGCGCGGCCTTGTGTTGATTGCGCAAGATGGCGAATTGAGCCGCTTGCTCGGCCTCGTCCTCGGGCAGCAGGCCGAACTGGTAAAAGCCACTGTGGAGGCTCTCGCTATTGTCCTTGTCCAGGTAGTTCAGGGCGAGCACCGGCAGGGGCAGTTCGGGCAGGGCGGCGACGGTCTGAATGGAGGATTTTAGCAGCGGTCCGACGACCAGCCCGGCACCTTGCTGGTGAGCCTGCTGCAACTGCCGGGCGATGGGCGGCAATGCGGATGCTGCATCCGGGCGGGTTCCCGCTGTCGGCTGCGCGGTGCTGTCGATAACGATAATCTCGGGCTTGTCGGTATCCGAGTAGGCGTAGTAGGCGGCCATAAAGCCATCGCGAATGCTCTCGGCCTGCTGGGTGTATTTGCCGCTCAAGGGCAGCAGCAGGGCGATGCGCCCGGGGTAGCTGGTTTTGCTCTGGATATTGCTGCGGATGGCGACAATCACGCTCTCGGGCACCACCGCCAGGCGGTACTGCTGCCGCCATTGCGCAACCGCCTGATTAAAGCCGTGCAGAGAAAACAGCTGTGGTTTGGTCAGGCGCACAAAGCCGACCCAGCTATCCATCGCCGGGCTGATGTGCTTGTCTGCGAGCTGTTGCAGGCTGTCGGCGGGCAATGCGGATAGTCTGCTGAGGATGCCCTTGGCATTGCTGGCGCGCGCCTCGGGTTGGGTGAGCAGGGCTTGCAGCTGCACCTGTGCACGACTGGCCTCGACCGTATAGCCCGCCGCGCCCAGCGTGTTCGCCTGGGTGCGCAGCACGCGGCGCTGCAGGTCGGGCGAGAAGTTGGCCTGATTTTTGGGCAGTGCCTTGACCGCCTTGCGCGCCTGTCCCTTTGTGGTCAGATAGCTGGCCTTCAGGCACATCAGGCTGACGCGCTGCTCAAGGCTGAAATGCCGAGGGTCGGCGGCGGCGAGCTGGCTCAAGCTCTGTCGGGCGGCAGCGGTATCGCCCTGCTGCAATTCCAGCTCCGCCATCAGCAGGCGAATATCCACCTGCTGCAGACTATCCGCATTGGCCAGGCGTGCGCGCAGCTGGCGCAGCGCC
>PDWJ01003529.1_pt1 | contig 14821 bp, 11 predicted proteins | sample 1430881 | NCBI WGS metagenome assembly PDWJ01 (sample SAMN01162460, study PRJNA174530) | Oral metagenome, whole genome shotgun sequencing project. | biome: Marine environment; feature: Marine mammal; material: Swab sample of the gingival sulcus; isolation source: swab sample of gingival sulcus... | reverse complement strand
TTCGAAAGTGGGAAATACATTAATATGATCCCATGCAATTCCTGTAATTAATGCGATATGCGGGTGGTAAAGATGAAATTTAGGTCGTCTGTCGATTGGAGAAGAAAGGTATTCATCGCCTTCGAATACTGCATATTTTGCCTCTTTTGTGAGCTTTACCATGGTGTCGAAACCTTCTAATTGTGCCCCCACCATATAATCAAAATCGATATTGTTTGATTTTAAAACGTGCATAACCATAGAAGTTGTAGTGGTTTTGCCGTGACTTCCGCCGATTACGATTCGTGTTTTATTTTTGGTTTGTTGATAAAGATATTCGGGATAAGAATAGATGTTTAATCCCAATTTTTGAGCTTTTAATAATTCAGGATTATCGGTTCTTGTGTGCATACCCAAAATTATAGCATCTATATCTTTTGTTATTTTTTCGGGATACCACCCCCATTGTTCGGGTAAAATTCCATACTGTTGTAATCTTGATTTTGACGGTTCAAAAATTTCATCGTCCGAACCGGTTACTGTAAATTCCTTTTTGTGCAGAGCAATTGCTAAATTGTGCATGGCACTGCCTCCTATGGCTATAAAATGTACTTTCATATAATCTGTTTTCTGCAAAACATCCTATTTCTTGTATTATCGACGTTTTCTATAATATTTTTTGTAATTGTTGTTTATGGTACACGAATTTTTTCCTTTTCTTCGCTCACACCCCAACAGCAGATTTATACCAAACCTGAAATTGATTAATTTCATGCTTCGGGGAACTATTCCCGCCAAAATATTATCGGTAACAAAATAAAATTGTCCTATTTCTCCTATTCGAGTAGCTAATCCCAAACCTATATTAGTATATGAATTATAGGCAATAGTGTAACTAGCACTGATATCTAGCCCTTTTTTTAATCGAGAATTTCCCAATAGAGTAATTGATGCTAGAGCCTTTTCTTTGTAGATAGAGGTTCTTAACAAAGCACCTAAACTCCATTTACGGTTAATATCGTAAACTGTTCCCATATATATTTTTATAGGTAAAAATGTTCTGTAAGATTTTATTCCGACAGTGTCAGCCCTGAACTTCTGTTCTAAAGTATCAGCTATTTCTCTTATAAAAGAGTCTGTATATTTATAATTTGAAGCAGCTGGCTTACCTGATTGTGACCATGTGTTATTGTCCCATTTAAATTTAGCATCTTGAGAGAATTCAACCACATCGCTTTTCCAAGTTATCGACCCTAAATCAAGAATACTGGCATAGAATTTTGTATCTTCATTTATCTGATAAGTTATTCCTAAATCAAAGGCAAGTCCTAAGTTAGAAGTATTCGTAAAAAAACCTAAATTGTAATCATCTTTTGGGAAGTCTAAACTTTTTACTGTTCCGTCGGCATTAGTATTTATTTTCATTGGCAACGAAGATAATATTTGCTGTTTGGAGTGGAGCGTAACCAACTCTCCATTACTAGAAGTAGTTGCAGTAATATTACTTTCCTTTAAATGAGTATCTGCAAGCCCTAAAAGAATTTTTACTTTTGCTCCAATATACCATTTATCTCCTATTTTTTTCGATGCCCCCAAAGCGATTTCATTATAAGAGAAAGCATTCAAATTATAATTTCCCCAATTCGAAATTTTTCCTTTGTAATCTTCAACTCCATCTTTTAAAAAAGTAAACATCTCTTTATTAAAATTACCGCGTATATCAGTTTTATTAATGATGTCGAATGTAAAGTAGTAATCTTTATGCTTCATTCCAAAGGCAAGAATGGAATAATCGGTTTCTATGAAACCATAATTGATAGTTTTTAGAGCATCGTGCAAACTGTTAATATCTATTCTGTTGGATTTGTCTTTTAGGCTTGCTCCCTTCCTTATAAAATCATTATAGGTAAAACTGCTATTGCTGTAATTAGCATAAATAGAACTGAATAAGGGAATTCCAATAAAATATTTACACTCAGGTTGTAGGGATGGATTCACGTAATTACTTTGTGGTATCCCTTTCATCATATAAAGTGTACTATTAATTTTTTGTGCACGTATAATTGTTGTTATACTCATTAAGAGTATAATTATTATTAAAATTTTCATTATTTTGTTAATCATGTCCCATAATTTTAAGAAACTATTCGACATACATAATCTCCTTGTTGTATCATCAGTTTTAACTCCTCATTTAAAACAGTATTTGTACTTATTTTTACCTTATATCTTTCCTCTTAGAAGAAAAACGTTTCTTATATAATATTTTATAAAATCTATTCTACATCGTAATTCAGTAAAAAGTTACGATTATTACCAACGAAAAGATGGAACCCTTTATTGTTTTGTTTGGTAAAACCTATTGAAAACGGAGTATTTCCCTTTAGAGGAAAACCAGCATGAGCTTTGCCTCTGGTGTTTAATAAATAAATTTTATTTTCTTTGGCAATTGTAACTCCAATTTGAATATCTCTGCGAGAAAAACGATAAATATTGGGAGCTTCACTAATTGTTGCATTAAATTCTTTATGCCATAATTGCTTGCCCTTAGAATTTAGCACCTTTATAAAATTGGTATCAGCAATAATGTATTCATTTCTGTCTTCGGCATTTATATCTGCAAGGTTAAAATAATGATTTGCTGATAGTTTAGCAAACGATTTGGTTTCCACATTTCCTTTAAAATCTATTTCGTAAATAGTTCCATCGGTTCCGGTGGTAATTAGCTTATTGGTGCGTTTATCCAAATAAAATGGATTATTTTTCGATTTTGCGAATTGTTTTTTTAAACGAACTCGCTCTTCGCCTCTACGGTTTAGAATATAAATTCTATATTGGTCGGCATATACCAAATAGTCTTTACCGGCAACTCTAAAAAATTGTACATCGCAAGTAATAGTGTTGTCGGCTGGTTTCGATTTCCAGCCAGAGACTTTTCGTCCATCTTGAGAGTAGGCATATACCTTTTTATCGTTACATGCTACAAAAATTCTATATTTTCGGTTGTTGTCATAATCGAAAACAGCAATTCCTCTGGTAGCCGTTGCCGGTAGGCGTACCGGAAAGTTCTTTACATTATCGCCATTTCTATCCACCAAATAGAGATATTTCGATGTGACAAAAAGGTATTGTAATTTGTTATTTCTAAAACAGTCGATTTGTTCTACATTACCTATAATTTTTTCATCAATCGGTTTTTTCCATAGAATACTTCCGCTATTGCTGATAAGGTAGATTTGGTTGTTGGCATCTTGAACAAATATTTCGGTTGCTTTGTTGTGATGATTTTTTACCAAATAAGGTTTGTGGGTAAAACAAGTATCTAATTTCGATTCCCATACTGTTTGAGGAACAGCCTCTACCACCGGATTATAAGTAATAAACAAGTTGTTGTAAACGAGTTCGTTGTTGGCACTCATTTGCAATCCTATGGTTTGAAATTTGTTTAAGTTAGGTTTATATTCCTCTAGTTTGGCTTTTATTTCTTTATTTACAATTTGATTTAACAATTTATGAATCTTAGGAGTAGAAGCATAGAAAAGAAAATTCGCTTCTTTGGATAGGTAATCTTGGCTATCTTCATAGTTTTTGTTGGTATTTAGGGTTTTTCCTAATACCACCGATTTAAGATAAGAAGAAAGCGACTTTTTATCTTCGCACATAATCATATAATTATCCACAAAAGTGAAATATTTTGAAGAAGCACTATTAAACCAACTGCCAAATAATTTGCCCGGTAATTTTTCTTCCGGAAAACGATAAATATCGAACTTTGTGGAGGCATCGAATCGAAAAACGCGATGATAATTTGCCAAACTTTGTTTTTTCGATTTAGTATAATGTTCTATGGCTTTTATCATTCCTTCTTTAGCAATACTTGCACTTTGCGTTCTAATAATGGTAAATGGTTTATCGGTATTTCCATCGGCATATACTAAGCCTATTTCATTATGTAAGACATTGTAAATAAGCTTTTCTATATTCGTTCCCATTTTGCGTTTCATTGCACCGATATTTGCCGTATAGGTTTCCAATTCGCCAAGTTGTAATAGAAATTTTTTATATGCTTCGTTGTAGTTTTTGGTATTGCTAAATCCCAAAATACTTACCATTGAAGCATCGGCAGGAATAACTTCCGGCATTTGAAACTCTACTGGTTGTTGTTGTCTGAAAATATTCCAGTAGTTGCGGTCTTTTATATCGGAATAGCTAAAACCGTTGAGTAGAATAACATTGTTTCTCAGACTGACATCAAGAGTAGCCCACGTGCTGAGATTTTGTCCCTTTTTTATTGCTTTTTTGTAATCTTTATGTGCCGAAAAAACAAGCAAGCGAGGTAACAGTTTTAAGTTAATAAACAAATTGGCATCAACTCCTGTACCGATGGTGCGGCGTATTTTTTTTAAGCCTTTATTTTGAGCAATGGATTTGCCGGAAACAACTTGTCGAATGGAATTTTCTAATAATATTTTAGAACGACTTGCCACAAACATACCTTTTAAAACGGCAAAATGAAATGTTTTAGCTGTGTATATATCGGTGTTTTGGTAATTGCGAATACTGAATTTATCGGGATTGATGGTTTGTTTAATGGTGCCGATAATATTTTTTTCATCTAAATAATCGATAATGGGCAGAATGTAAAGCAGTTCAATATCGCTTCGCCCTTGCAAATGTGTGGCAATGGTTATGGAGCGATTGGTCGGCAGTTCGTTTTTGTTTGCCAAACTATCTACCTTTTTTAGGTGCTGAGTAATTGTATTTATTTCATCGAAGTTTTGTAATTCTTGCAGTGTTCCCTTTTTACTGTTCAACAGTTCTGTTAGCTGTTCTAAGTTATTTACCGTAATAATAAATTCGGAATCAACCGGAACTGCACTTAGTGTATCTACTCCACTATAATCTTCCTGCTTTTGGAAATAAAAGTAGAGCAATAATACCGTGCCTAATAACAGAACAACTGCACTTGTAACAAGAATTCTTTTTAACATGATTTATTATATTTGGATTGATGTTAAGATTGGGTTTTATAATCAAGGTTCAAAAATAGTAATTTCTGTTTGAAGAACAATAAATTAATGCGATTATGAGACCCATATAATTCTTGTAATTTATTTTGTTCCTATTGGGATAAAAACTTAACTTTGCTAACCGTAAAAAATTAGGTTACAAATAGTATTATAAAAAAATAGAATGATGAAAACAATTGATAGTTATAATTTTTCAGGAAAAAAGGCAATTATTAGAGTAGATTTTAATGTGCCTTTAAACGATAAGTTCGAAATAACCGACGATACTCGTATTCGAGCAGCTTTACCAACCATAAAAAAGGTTTTGTCAGGAGGGGGAGCAGTTGTGTTAATGTCGCATTTGGGGCGTCCTAAAGGAGTAGAAGATAAGTTCTCTTTGAAACATATTGTAAATCACCTATCGAACAAATTGGGTGTTGAAGTAAAATTTGCCGATGATTGTATTGGCGAATCCGCAAAAACAATGGCTGCCGAATTAAAGTCGGGCGAAGTGTTATTGTTAGAAAACTTGCGTTTTTATAGCGAAGAGAAAAAAGGCGATGAGGCATTTGCTCAGAAGCTAGCCAATCTTGCCGATGTATGGATTAACGACGCTTTTGGAACAGCACATAGAGCTCATGCTTCTACGGCTGTAATAGCTAAGTTCTTCCCTAATGATAAAATGTTTGGTTATGTAATGGATAATGAGTTGTCGAGTGTAGATAAGGTATTAAAAGAGACTAAGCGTCCGCTAACTGCAATTATGGGAGGAGCAAAAGTATCTTCTAAAATAGAAATTATTGAAACGTTAATGGACAAGGTTGACCATTTGATTATTGGTGGCGGAATGACCTATACCTTTGTGAAAGCAATGGGTGGGAATATTGGCGATTCGTTGGTGGAAGACGATAAGTTAACCATTGCTCGCGAAATATTAAAACGTGCCGAAAACAAGAAAGTAACGTTGCATTTTGCTACCGATGCTTTAATTGCCGATGCTTTCGATAATAATGCCAATACAAAAGAGTGTGTGGTAAACGAAATTCCTGCCGGTTGGATGGGACTGGATATTGCTTCGGAAACTAAAAAGAATTTTGCTAAGGTAATAGAAAACTCCAAAACCATACTTTGGAATGGACCTGTTGGCGTATTCGAAATGGAAAAATTTGCTTCCGGAACTCGTGCCATTGCCGATGCTATTGTTGCTGCTACCGAAAAAGGAGCTTTTTCGTTAATAGGAGGGGGCGATTCGGTTGCTGCCATTAATCAATTTAAATTAGCCGATAAAGTTAGCTATGTTTCTACCGGTGGTGGTGCATTGTTGGAATATATAGAGGGAAAAGAATTACCGGGAGTGGCTGCAATTCGAAAATAAATTTAGCTATTAGGCGGAAGTTGGAAGTCGGAAGACTGAAGTTCCCCAAATACAGACCTCACAGTTTTCAAAAATCTGTGAGGTCTTTTATTTTTCTGCTGTTTTTAATTGATTTCTTCAATAGGGCTATCGTAAGATTTCTTTATTTTTATTTTGCTTTTTACAATATTATTTAGCTTGTTTACACCGGATTTTGCCATGGCATAAAATAATGATTTCGGATCTCGTTTTTGGCTGGATTTCCAGCCTAATCCGATGTTTGCCAATCCGCTGTTTGTTACGGTATTGGTTGTGTTGTGATTGGTGTTAATTACAATAGTGTCATTAATAGTTGCTTCTGCCAATAATGGTTCTGCAATTTTGCTTTTTATTTGTAATTCTATAACCTCAATAACTTGCTTTTGGGGAGGAGTAGCTTGTTGATTTATTTTCGATTCTAAAGTTTGGGGCTGTTGTGTTGTTTTTAATTTAGGATAATAGCTTTTGGCTAAAGTATTGGCTGTTCTGTCGTTTTTTAAAGGCATAAAACTTGCTTGTGGCAACGAGTTTAATGTTGCCAGCTGATTCTCTATCTGAGGCACTTGTAAAAACTTTATTCCAACCCAAATAAACAGCATAATAGATGCGGCAACCGCAATTTGACCATAAGGGAAGAGAATGGTAAATCGTTTCTTTAAGGATGATTTATAAGGATATAGCACCTGTTTATTGGGAACGAGTTTTGTTTTCTCGTATTGCAAATAGGTCTTAGTTCGAATATTATCGGCAAGTAAAAAGTCATCGAAAAGTTTTAACTCTTCACAGGTTAAATCGTTTTCAAGCTTAGCAATGCAGAAGTTGTCGAAATCGTTTTTAAAAGGAATAGCCTTTAATTCTTTTTGCGAAAAGGAAGCATACGATTCCTCCATCTCTATTATTTGCATATCGTTTAACTCTTTGCGAAGTTCGGGATATTGCAATAAAAAGTTGTTTAAAGCCTGCTGAGCGGCTTCAGATAAATTTCCCTCTAAATAATCGAGAAAAAATGCTTCGTAATTGTTTTTGTTTATCATATTACCGCCTCCATTGTTCCGATTATTGCTTTTAATTTTTTTCTTGCCCTGTAAATATAAACTTTTACCTGCGATTCGTTTAATTCCGTTATTTGGGCTATTTCTTCATAGCTATATCCCTCGTAATCTCGAAGAAGAACCACCGAACGTTGTATTTCAGGTAGTTGTTCTAAAGCCATATTCAATATTTCTTTTAAATCGCTATACTGATTATTGTGCGAAAAATCTTCTGTATGCGTCCCCTCCAAATAGGTATTTCTTCGCTCTTTTCTTATGCAATCAATCATGGTGTGATAAGCAGTGGTAAACAGATAAGTTTTTATTTTTTCCAAATTGACTTTTTTTCGGTTTATCCACAGCTTTTCGAAAGTATCTTGTACAATGTCGCGGGCTTTATCCTCGTCGGTTAAATTTTTTAGGATAAAGCGAAATATACCATCGGTATACATCTCTACGCTATTATTGTACGTTTTTAAGTCCATTGTTGGCAGTAAGACGTTTTAAATCGCAAAAAGTTACAGTTGCTTGCGAAATTTAGTTATTTTTTTTGATTTTAAATGCAAATCTTATTTCAAGGTGAGTGTAATAAAATTATTATTAAAACCAATTATTCGATTGTATCGGAATTAGTTGTTTTTTTATGGGCTAGGGGTTATAGATATACGTCTATTTCGTAGTTGAAGAGTAAACTTAATTTTCGTATGATATTTTCCCTTAAAAGTCCTATTTTTATACCTGTAGATATTTCATAAACAAAACGCTCCATAAGGATGTTACATATTGATAGTTAATAGTAGTATGGTGTATATAAAATAAAAAAACACCCTCGAAATTTCGAGAGTGTTTTTTGCTTTTTTCAAGAGAATATCTATTCAGCCAATACTTTCTTTAATTTAACGGTCATTTCTTTCTTGTTAGGAAGTCCGTAAGTTCTAAAAGTAACTTCTACCACTGTATTTAGTTCTATATCGCTATAATTAACTTTTAATATTTTGGTTAATTTTTCTAATACAGTAGCGTTTACTTGGCTTTCTGACATATTTTTTAAATAAAAATTCTTGTATTTTCCATCTCCCGTTAGTTCATAGTCCTTATCCGTTAAAGTGATATTTTGGGTTGATGCTTCATCAGTAAAAACAAATTTTGTTGGAATTACATATATCCACATCTTTTCTTCTATATTGTAATTCATAACAGAAGTTTGCATGGTCACTTTAGCATAAGGTTTCCAAACACCATCGGTTAAGGTATATTCTGTTGCTTGTTTAAAAGTTGATTTCTTTTCGTCGTCTTTTTTCTTTTTGCCATAGAAATCGTAAACTACTAAATATTTAGCACCTTCTTTAGCATAAGGGAATTTTATTTTTAAGAAAGTAGGTAAATAATCATTTGCTTTATTTGAATCAGAAAAGTTTGGATATTTGAACCCCATACTATTATAATCAGCCTTTACCATTTCGTAAATCTTAACATCGGTAGGAAGTTCAGGAGCTTTAGGTCCGGCATCGGGATTTTCTGCCCAAACAGTTCCGTCAAACTGCCAATTCTCGGTAATATTCGTTACTCCTTTTCCATCGTAAAATTTGTAGGTTACTACCACGATATCGTCAGCCTTGGCATCGGGGAATTTGGTTTTTAGAAAATCGGGAAGATAATCGGCTGCCGGAACTTTATCGGAAAAGTTATCGTATTTGCCGGGCTGTCCTTTTTCCTCTCCCATTGAATCGTAATCCTCTTTGGTTAATTCGTAAGCGGTTAATTGAGCAACTTCGTCTAAATATTTTAAGTATGCTTTTATATAAGCTAAACTTCCACGATAAAATTTATAGCTTACTTTATAATCTACTGCCATTTCACCGTAAACCATTTTAGCGTCTAAAATTTGAGCTAAATTATCTTTTGCTGTTACTTTTGAAGAGAAACTTTTATACTTTTTTAAATCTTCATTAGTTGAAAGAGCATAATCGTCATCTACCAAAGCATAAACTGTATCCAAAACCGTACGTGCTGCAAAATATTTTTCGTCAGCAATTTTTTGTGCGTTTGCTTCGTCGATTTCTTTGTAAACATCTTCCATTGGCTCACAAGCTGTAAAAACCAATAAAAAAAGCGAAGCGATATATAATAATTTTTTCATCTGTCTGTATTTTTTATAATTGACAATAATATCCTTAAAATTTAACCTTTAAACCTGCTGACCAAGTTGTTCCAAATCCGTAGAACACATAAGAGTCATTAGCTGTATGTGTTTTTCCGTCTTGAGCTTTTGATACATATTCGGTTCCCAATAGGTTATGAACATGACCATAAACCGATGCTTTTAAATTACCAATTTTAAATTGATAGTTAGCACCTAAATCTACCAAACCAACTTCCGGCATTTTCCATGAATCGCCTTTAAAATTAGCGTCATTTCTTGTTACTGCATCGAAATTGGCATAGTGGTTTCCATAGTAAAGGTAGTCGGCATTTATGCGTAGTTTTGGTAATACTTCGTAGCTAACCGATACAGAAGCACTGGTTTGTGCCGAGTTTCCAACGTGAACACCTTTAATATAGGCATTAAATTCTCCTATCAATTTTTGGCTGTCGTCAAATACTGCAGTGTGTACATCGTCTTCGTAAGTCCAATCACCAATAGAAAGCATTGCTTCAATGGTTAATTTACGTGTAGGTTTATACTGTGCTTCCACTTCAATACCTTGGTGTAGCTGATTTAATCCCGAGATGTTTGCTATTGCATCGTTATAAGACTTTACTAAACCTCTGTCTTTCCATTGGGTGCGATAAGCAGTAATAGTTGCATTAAAATCAGGGGTTTGAAACTTGTATCCCAATTCAGTAGTAATAATTTTTTCGTACTTAACATCCTCATTTACAAGATTACTGTAATTTAAAAATACATTTGTAAAATAAGGAGTACGTTGCACATAACCACCATTAGCAAAAACAGTGTGTACACCATCAATCTTATAGCTGATACCTCCTTTTACATTCCAAGGATAGAAATTTTGCCAATCGGTGGTTTCTGTTCCGGTATCGTATTTAAAATACTCCACACGTTGATAACTTTTTCTTGCTCCTGCTACCGATAAAAATGCAGTAATATCGTCGCCAACATATTCTACCTGACCAAACAATCCGGTGTATAGCACTTTACCATCGCTATGATAGCTGTATTTATCTCCTTCTTTTAACCATGTATTTGGGTTACGATTTTTGTTTTTAGAATCTAAAAAGAATCTTCCTCCTAAAAGGTCGTCTATTTCTCTGTAGTGTTCGCCTATATAATAGCGTCCATCGAAACCTGCTGTTATTTTAATATTATCGATAGTTTGGTTAAAACTTGACAATAAACCAGCCCATGTGTGTTTGTTTACCGAGTTACCAATAATAGCTTGTGAACCTTCAGCAACATAAGTAGCATTGGCTTTTGCTACGGCATCGAAATCTAATAATCCGTCACCGGTACGCATAATTTCAGGGTCGTCTTTTCCATCTCGTCCAATACTTAACCAACCTTTTTTATTGCCATCAACTCTACGTCCGCCACCGGAACCGATACTTCCGTAGATAGAGGTGGTTAAAGTTGTTTTATCGTTAAATTTCCAATAGTGATTTAATTGTGCTTGTGGTTTGTGGTAGAAATTATATCCATAAGCACCACCGTAAATCTTTCCGTCGCGAATACCGTAATCAGAGTTAAAACGGAATTCATCTCTATGATTTCTGTACTGTTCAATGGTGTGTTTACTTCCTCGTTGGTTGTGCCATTGTGGGGCACCGGTAATCATAAATGAAAGGGTGTGCTGGTCGTTTATTTTCTTTGAGATATTTGCAAAATAACTCCAAGCATCGAAGTTGGTACCTTTAATGTAACCGTTACCATAGGTGTGCGAACCCAAAAGTGTTACTGCCCAACCGTTATCCATTAATCCGGTAGAAATGGTAAATAACTGTTTACGGTGTCCTGAATTACCAATCCCGGTTTTAAAAACTCCTCCTTTTTGGGCATTAGTTCCTTTTGTTAAGATATTAATGGTACCTCCAACCGAAGAAAGTCCTAATTTAGAAGCTCCCAAACCGCGTTGTACCTGCATGGTTCTTGAAACATCGGAAAGCCCCGCCCAGTTACTCCAATAAACTTTACCGTTTTCCATATCATTTACAGGAATACCGTTAATTAACACGCCCACATTGTTCGAATCGAAACCGCGAACATATACACTGGCATCACCAAAACCTCCACCCTCTTTTGAGGTGTAAATAGATGGTGTTGTTTTTAAAATTTCGGGGTATTCTTGAGCTCCCAATTTATTTTCGATTACCTCTTCGCTAACGGTTGATACTGCAACCGGTGTTGTACGGTCGGTAATTACCGATGCCATTACTTTTACTTCGTCTAACCCAACTGCATCTGATTCTAATTTAATAGTTCCTAAATCAGTAACACCTTTTAGAGGTACTTTTTTGTCTAAATAGCCAATAAAACTAACTTCAATCTCTTTGGCATTAGCCGGAACTTTTAATACAAAAGAGCCGTCGAAATTAGAAACTACTCCGGCAGTTGTGCCCGGAACCGTAATTGAAGCACCCGGTAAAGTTTCGTTGGTGCTTGCATCTACAACTACTCCTTTTATGGTAGTTTGTGCAATTGCTACAACAGATAGCAACATAAATGCTACCATTGTTAAAATACTTCTTGTTACCTTCTTCATAAAATGAAATATTAATTTAAAAATAATAAAATATGTATTTAATAAATATATCTAATTATACAAATACGTTTATGCGGGCAAATATAGGAAATATATTTGCAATGATTATGGAAATAGAGGGAATATATTAAAATTTGTTAATAGTGTTAATTATTGTGAGTTGTTTTTGGTGTGAATGATAAGAAGACATGTTGTACATGGGGCTGTTTTCAAATTTAATATTATTTGTTATGTCGTTAGACCACAGGGGTTTTAAAAACCCCTGTGGTCTATTGTTTAATATTCTATTGACAGTGTTGAGGAAATTGCTTTCTCCAGAAAACCGAAACACTGTTTCGGTTTTTAGATATGTAAGATAAAAACCCCGCATTTGTTTTGTGTTTTTAACCGAGTAATCTTTATAGAACCCTTTGGTTGGGGTATTTTTTTCATCTTTTGCCATATTCTATTTATGCCATGCTATAAGTTATAGAACCTTTTAGATTTTGAAATTATCTGTCGATATATTTTAATGTTCTGTTGGAGTCTTGAAATATCCTGTTGTTATTTTAAATAATTCTGTTGAGGTCTTGAATAATTCTGTTGAGGTCTTGAATAGTTCTGTTGGGGTTTTTTAATATTCTGTTGGGGTTCTAAACCTCAAATTTTAGGTTATTAACCCAAACAGAAAGATAATTAACCCAAAAACTTCTATGTTTAACCTAAACGGTTCTATAAATAACCTAAACACTTCGATATTTAACCCCAAAACTTCGATATTTGACCTAAATAGTTCTGTAATTCACCCCAACGCTTTAACAAAAAACCGAGAGACTTCTATATTTAACCTAAACAGTTCTATAATTAACCCTAAAACTTCTATAAAAAACTCCAACAGTTCTATAAAAAATATATCCGGTTCTATTTTTATCCCCAATACTTTAATAAAATATAGCAATAGAGGAGCAATTTATTTTAATGGTTCTATAAAACAAAGATCTCGTAGGTTTTAAAAACCTACGAGGTTTGAAAATGGTATAATTTTATACGATTTTAGCTTCGGGTATAAAAAACAATATAAACTTTTAATCCTTGTATTGTTCAATTAGAATTTCCATCATTTCAATGGCACATCTTGAAACTTTTGTTCCGGGTCCGAAAACACCAATTACTCCGGCATCGTATAAAAACTGATAATCTTGTGCAGGAATTACGCCCCCGGCTGTAACCATAATATCATCTCGTCCCAATTTCTTTAATTCTTTAATTACAGCAGGAATCAAAGTTTTGTGTCCTGCTGCCAATGACGATACGCCCACAAAGTGAACATCGTTTTCAACAGCCTGTTTGGCTGATTCTTCGGGAGTTTGGAACAATGGTCCCATATCTACGTCGAATCCCATATCAGCAAATCCGGTGGCAATCACTTTTCCGCCTCTGTCGTGTCCGTCTTGTCCCATTTTCGCAATCATAATACGCGGACGACGACCGGTCATTTCGGCAAATTGGTCGGTCAATTCCTTTGCTCTGGCAAAATCGGCATCGCCTTTCGATTCCGACGAATAAACACCCGAAACAGTTCGGATTACCGCTTTGTATCTACCGCAAATTTTTTCACAAGCATCTGATATTTCTCCTAATGAAGCTCTTGCTTGTGCTGCTTTTACCGCTAAATCTAATAAATTGCCTTCGCCTGTTTCGGCACAATGGGTAATTGCCTTTAATGCTTTTTGTACCTCTTCTTCGTTACGGTTGGCACGTAGTTTTTTTAACCGCTCAATCTGAGCCTGACGTACTGCGGTATTATCTACTTCCAAAATATCCAATGGGTCTTCTTTTTCCAATCGATATTTATTGGTTCCCACAATGGTTTGTGTTCCGGCATCGATTTTTGCCTGCGTGCGAGCCGCAGCTTCTTCTATTCTTAGTTTAGGAATACCCGATTCAATGGCTTTTGCCATTCCGCCGAGCTCTTCCACTTCCTGAATATGTGCCCAAGCCTTATTAACCAGTTCTTGTGTTAGCGATTCCACATAATAAGAACCTCCCCAAGGGTCGATGGCACGGCAAACTGTTGATTCATCTTGAATATAAATTTGGGTATTACGTGCAATACGAGCCGAGAAATCAGTTGGCAGAGCAATTGCCTCGTCCAGTGCATTGGTGTGCAACGATTGGGTATGTCCCAAAGCCGCCGCCATTGCTTCGATACAAGTACGACCCACATTATTGAATGGATCTTGCTCGGTAAGCGACCAACCCGATGTTTGCGAGTGGGTACGCAAGGTCATCGATTTGGGATTTTGGGGATTAAATTGCTTTACAATCTTCGCCCACAATAGTCGTCCGGCACGCATCTTGGCAATCTCCATAAAATGATTCATCCCTATTGCCCAGAAAAACGATAATCGAGGAGCAAAAGCATCGACATCTAAGCCGGCTTCAATTCCTTTTTTTAAATATTCTAATCCGTCAGCTAAAGTGTAAGCCAGCTCAATATCGGCGGTGGCACCTGCTTCCTGCATGTGGTATCCCGATATAGAAATAGAGTTAAACTTAGGCATATATTTGGATGTGTATTCAAAAATATCAGCAATAATTTTCATGGAAAATGCAGGCGGATAAATATAGGTGTTACGCACCATAAACTCCTTTAAAATATCATTTTGAATAGTTCCCGAAAGTTCTTCTAACTTAGCTCCTTGTTCT